>Ga0209943_1000252_pt1 | contig 37707 bp, 35 predicted proteins | sample SalPonR1_B_D2_MG_FD_185698 | JGI IMG/M metagenome (GOLD analysis project Ga0209943, IMG submission 185698) | Salt pond soil microbial communities from South San Francisco under conditions of wetland restoration - Salt Pond MetaG R1_B_D2_MG... ... | reverse complement strand
TTCTTGCCTTATACCGCAAATAATAAAATGGAGGCCAAGATGGTCTCTTTTAAACCTCATACATTTATTTCTTCTAAGGCCCAGATAGCTTTGCGATATTTGGTTAATATTATTTCACCCCCCCCCTTCCCGTTCTTCCGCGCAGCCCTTTAAACCTATGGGGAATAAAAACTTATATAATGATAGGCGTCTTAATGTTCCCGTTTTTGGGGAGGCTTTGAATAGTCTCCCTGAGAAAAAGCGATTCCCCCTATTGGTTTACTTCTCCCTTCGCTCTCAAAAAAACCGGTAAAACTAAAACTATTTTAAAACTTAAAACCCAATGGCCTCGTTAATATTGAGCATCCTTTTGTAACCGGATATACGGTATGCCTATAGAATTGTAACGGTTTTGCTTCCTTCTCTGCTCCTAATCCTACTCCTTCTATCAGCCGTCCTTAATAAATCTCATCGAGGGGCCTTAATACGGCATGAAGCAACATTGATTCAATGCCAATTAAAGGGAGACCAAAATGAAACCATCCGTAAAAATAAAATGCGATATAAAAGTTTTAAAATTCCTTATGGTAATGTTCGCCGCAGCGATGATAGTTTACCCATCCTCAGTTGTCGCAGAGATCTATTCAGATAACTTTGATACAGGCTTTTCATCCTCACTGTCATGGCGAATGCTTGGGACTGACTATGGCTATGGGACGATTTCATTGCAAGACGGCTCTGGCGTAGGCGGCTCTAAAGCTGTAAGGGTGCAGGATACCCATCCGACAGGGGATCCCTATGAGATGCCAGTTTTATCGGCACTTGATATGAAGTATTTTGACATTACCCCAGATGCCGATCCTTTGGCTGATATAAGCGCCAAGATCAAGTTCGCCGGCCCCTCAACAATCCACGGACCGGTTATGGGAGGCATTGGATTTGGCGTCATTGGCCCGGCAGAATCAGTTTACGGCACTGTCGGCGCCATGTTTTATTTTAATGTCTACCTATCGAAATGGCAATTTATTCTCTACGATGCCGATCAAGAAGATATTGATCTTTTACACAATATGAAGATCCTCGCTTCACAGGATCTTCCGGTTAGTGCGAATCCGAGGAACTTCCAAAGCATCAATCTCAAAATTGCATCCGATGGCAGTCTCATCGGAAATTTCACGGCCGATGACGCTACCTCCATCAACCTATCTGCAACACGGCGTCTCCCGATTGACATCGCAGCAATTGGCCTCTTTGCAAACGGAGTCCCGTATGAAGCGAATTTCATTTTCGATGATTTCAGCATGAGCGCTTTATCCGATGAACGCCCCTATGCCTTTACGGATGTAGAACGCGTTAATGATACGCTGGAACATGAATGGTTCCCTTCCTGGTCCCATGATAGCCAATATATTACATATGTTAAAAGGGAGTTAGAAACAAGCATATGGAACATTTATGTCGAACCGATATCTGGTGCAGGACCTGTCAAAAAATGTACGGAGGCCATTCATAATGTCTGGAATTTCGGAAATCCCATCTTCAGCCCGAATAATGAATGGGTTATCTTTAATGTAGAATGCCCGCAATTTCATGGTGACGTGAACAGAGCGGATGCAAAATCTGATAGCATTATCGTTCACGACCTTTTTTCTTCCGAACGATTCCCTGACAGCGAATGGGTGGCCTGTGAGGTGACAGACATTGACGGCACCAATTATCTTTTTGGGCAAAGAAAACAGGAGGCAGATTCTGGCGTTGGATACAAGCGGAACCTATTTTGCGTTGCGATCAATGAAGACGGTTCCCTTAAAACCGATAAAAAACCAATTATGCTGACTGCTTTTCCAAGTTGCAGCGCCGTATCGAATTGGGATCCAACAGAGGCCTGTTACAATAAGGAAACGGATAGACTCCTACTGACGAGCGTTAAACGTGCATTTCCCGAAGGCGATGAGGATCTCCCAGAAGACCGAATATATATCCTGGACGATATTACTGCAATAATAGGAGATGAGGTTTCCCCGCCAACAGACTATACAGATTCAAGATTTACGGCTGTTGTTACGGGTTCAAATTGGCACGCCAGTCCGAGATGGTCACGTGACGGAAGGTACATCTATTATAGTGAAGATGCATTCGACAAATTTGATTTTGATTATGCAGATGTATATCCTGGTGGAAGCTGGGCATCAATAATGGGCAATTCCCATTTTGAAATCTTCGGATTAGATGTAACTGCCACACCATATAAGCCGATAAAAATAAATCAATACAGGCCCTTTAATCAGGGACTTCTGGGTGCCTCCCCGGATGGTACGTGGCTTGTGTTTGTTTCCGATGATCCTGATGACGGAGATTCAAGAAGGGACGGGGATATCTACAAAGTCCCACTAGGGACAAAAACATTTATAGAACCTGAAACGGGTGGAACAATCCAGGATGCGAGTGGTACGAATTTAGAAATACCGGCCGGCTCATTAGACGATTCGGTAGACATCACGATGAAATCCGTCTTTCCTGCCGATATTCCTGATCCGGAGGGTCTAGAAGCGCTCGGTCTGGACCAGCAAAATCTTGCTTTGGCCCGAGAAATTGTTATCGATCCGCCGCTTGATACTATCTTTACGGACCCTAAACCCACTTTGGAGCTTCATTATACGCACGAAGAGATCCTGGGGCTGACAGAACCGGATCTAAAAGTCTATGTATACACTGCAAGTAGCGGTTGGGAGGTACTTTATCCTATAAATCGGGATTTTATTAATAACACGCTCACTGTGGAATTGTCCCATTTTTCCACATTTGTCCTTGCCGGGCCACTCGATGGAGACGGGGATGGGGTAGCAGACGAAAATGACAACTGCCCGGGAGCCCCCAACCCGGATCAGCTTGACAGTGATCGTGACGGCGTCGGCGATTTGTGCGACAACTGTCCGGAAACTGCGAATCCTGACCAGATTGACAGCAATGGCAATGGAATCGGCGATGCGTGTGAAAATACTGCCCCTATTGCCAATGCAGGAACTGACCAAACTCTTTCAGCTGGAATCGACTGTATGGCCAATGCTACTTTGGATGGATCCGGCTCCAGTGATCCGGACAACGATCCATTGGTCTATATGTGGTCGTGGGATGGCGGTTCGGCAAATGGATCAAATCCAACGATACGATTGCCTTTGGGTACGACGGAGGTAACCCTAATCGTCAATGACGGCTTTATTGATTCCGAGCCGGATACTGTATTAATCACTGTTATCGATGACCTTCCCCCGGAATTGAATATACCGGCCGACATCGTTGTGGAATGTACCAGCGATGGGCAGGATGTGAATTTGGGGACAGCTTCAGCTACTGATAACTGTTGTGGGGAGGTTACAATTGCAAATAACGCACCGGACCTTTTTACGCTTGGCGAAACCGTCGTGACATGGACTGCTGTTGACTGCAACGGAAACAGTGCTTCAGGATCTCAAACAGTTACAATTTCAGATACGACCCCGCCGGAGATTAATGTCAGCGTCAGCCCCGAAGTACTCTGGCCACCGAATCATAAAATGGTTGAGGTGGTGCCTTCGATTCAGACAAATGACGTGTGCTGCGGTACCAATGTATCGGTGGAGCTTTTAGGTATAGAAGTGAACGAGGGCGACTTGACGGATACATACGATCCCAATTATGACTCAGATCAGGATGCAGGCTATATTGGTAATGATATTCAGGTGAATAACGGTACGATTTATTTAAGAGCAGAACGGAGCGGAAACAGTGACGGCAGGATTTATACGATAAGCTATGAGGCGACTGATTGTGCGGGCAATACCGCTACTGCAGCTTGTTATGTTACCGTCCCACACAATCAATAATAGAACGGCAAAAGATAACATCAAAACCTAAATTGAGCGATTTTCAAGTTTGCCGCAGATACAAGGAAAATGATGTCCGGGCGATAGGCGCTTATGCGAGACATCATTTGACGCAGTAGATGCGGTGAAATTGAAAATCCCGGAGGGTTTCAAATTTTTTGATTTAAAAAATCAGGCTGAAGGCCACGGGTCCCATCGGCACTGTTACCTCTTTCAAGTTCAAAGGCAGCCGGATTGCCAGTATCGAATGGTGGTCCGGCTTTTTTCACGCGCCTTCCCCCCTCCGCCGCCCGCATGGCGATTGTTCAGAACATTTCATGACGCGGAAAAACCGATAAGAGAATCTTCCATCCCAAACCCCTCAAAACCGTTATCAACCTTTTTATCTGAGAATAACGCCAATTGCAGGGGTGTCATTTTTTTTGTGGAGGGCGAAGTTCTTTTGAATCTGAACGATTCTTCTCGATCCAATACTGAAAAATACATTCAGCAGACCATCGAATCGGATCAGGCGGACGGTTTGATGTTCAATCTTGCCAAAGATTATGTCCTTTATTCGAAATATTTTTGGAAAATGGGGGACCGTCAAAAAACCGAAGAGAACTTGCAGCAGGCGATTAAAACCTTCAAGGATTGCGGTGCTGACGGGTGGGTTGAGAAATACGAGGGGCAGCTGGCGGCCATGTAATCATGATTGCTATTTCTTTAAGCCTGAAGGCAAAACTCTATGAATGAGGGGGGCAGTATGAATGATGAAGTTTACAATCATCCAATGCCGGTAGTCTTGGCGCCATTGCCGATAAGCTGAGAACTCCGGAGCAAGCGGTTTCGGTCGTTAAATCCGGGGACCAGGTGTTTTTAAAGACTGCCTGTGCAACGCCCAGAAGTTTGATCCGGGCGCTTGAATCGAGCGAAGAGAAAGTTTTTGACGTGAAGCTGATTCATTTTTTGACCGACGGCGCAATTCCGATGAAAGACGGGATCCCTATGACCCGGTTTCAGCACAAGGTCTTCTTTGTCGGCTCTGACATCCGGGAGGCGATCAAAAAGGGCAAGGCAGAGTATATCCCAATTTCCATCGCCCAGCTGCCGAGACCGAATACGCACAATCTAAGGGTCTGCAGGGGTTCAAGGCAAACATTCTGGTTGAAAATATTAAAATGCAGCAGGTGATTAAAAAAGGGGAAAAAGTTTCATTTGCGCGTCATGGGCATGAATATGAGGTTACCAGTTTATTTTAAAAAGGATCACTGAAAGGCGCTTTCTACATTATAATGTCTAAAGTTTCGCAGATCATTTGGCGTCTGCGAAACTTTAGAACTGATAAAAAACCTATGCATAGCTCCTAAACCCAATGATTTAAATGGGCCTGACTATCGCAGGGCGGCCTTGACCGTCTCAAATCCCAGGCGATCAATCATTTTTCCCAAGCGCTCCCCTTTTGATGCGGTTTCCTTATAGTAATCGATGACCTGACGGACTTTTTCAAGCGCCTGATCATCATTTAATCCGTTAATCAATTCCTGGGCGATCCGGGGTTTTTGACCGACATTGCCGCCGATTACAATTGTCCATCCTTCCGGTTTTCCAAATAAGCCCAAATCACGGACCCAGGACTCTGCACAATTGATCTGGCACCCGGAGACAGCCATCTTGAATTTACCCGGAAGATCCAAACCATGGTATTTCTTGTCCAATTCCATGCCCAGACCCAAGGCATCCTGCTGTCCGAGCTTGCAGAAAGTTGTTCCCGGACAGGCCCGCACGCTGCGCACACAAAGCCCAACGGCGGCCCCGGGGGCCATGCCCAACTCATTCCATACATCATCTATATCCTCTTCCTTGAGGCCTACAATAGCAATCCTTGTAGCGCTTGTAATCTTCAATGCCTGAGCATTGTATTTTTCTGCTATATCCGCGATTTTCCTTAAAAGCTCCGGCGACGCGACACCGCATGGGATATGGGGGGCCACAGCATAAGTCTCTTTGTCTCTTTGGATAATGGCACCTTTCTCTCCAAGTTTAAGCATAATTCCTCCTTTCTCTTGTTCGCTGCAATTTTCTAGTAAGAATTGGATACAAGTGTTAATAAGTTCATTGGGATATCAGCCAAACAACGAGCCCATAACTTTTCCTTCAAAACCCTTTCCGCCCGCTTTTTAGTTTTTAGGATCTGGCTATAAATATTCAACTATGATATCCCTGTAAGCATCAGGCCGCTGCCCCCTTTGGCCGTGCGTTTGTAAAATTGCATCAGATTTTTGGTGGGGCCGCCTTCCTCCGTAGCCATGCAATCCAGTGTTGCAGCCTTAAAAATTCGGTTGTCCAAGCTGAGCTGGTTAATGGTGATGGGATCAAACATGCTGCTGTTGCGAGTGACTTTCCGTCCCAATTTCACAATTGGTTTGGCTTTATCACCATTTTTATTGTACCGCGTAAAAATCGCTTGTCAAAATGTTTTGGCATTAACTAGGATGTTGTGCTTCCCATCTGTCGGCATGCCACATACAACGAAATATCCTGTATTCTTAGAGTTTGGAATCTTGGGCTTAAACCTTTTATTTGGCCCTTTCAAATTACGAAGCCATCAAAATTGATTTTTTTACGAGACTGACAATTTTTATTTTATTTTATTGAACGGGTGGCTAAATTTCCGGATTATTTTAGCCGAGGATACTTCAGATTGGCATAAAATACCCCCGGCAACAAGGTTTGGGTTAAAATTTTATCTCGTCCCTGGTTTTCTTAGCTGACGGATTCGCCCATTCGTTTCTTTGTTTGATTTTCGGGGTCCACTTTGGCGCCTTAAAATTCAGCTTCAAATTAATTATAATTATTTGATTTTATTGCTGGTGGTCCCAGCGGGACTCGAACCCGCGTTTCCGGCGTGAGAGAGCAAAATTTGCTCTGAATAGGCCCGAATTCCAACTATTTAACCCATTTTCTTCTGACTTTTCCGGAGTAACCATTTCCAAAACCGTTTCCCATTTTCAAGGCAATGACATCATTTTTTTCTAAATGTTTTTTCCCATCTAAAAAATAACCGCACAATACCGCACGGCCCTTTTTTATAAGATAAAAATCTCGAAATTTATGGTTTATATATAGATCATATAGTTTTTATATGGCCTATATATAAACCATTTTTATCTTGACAAGCTGATAAATAGTCATTAATTTTAATCCATATACAAATCAAGGAAAATACAATGCCAAAGTCCATCACACGCACTTACTCACGCTATACCTGCGATGCGGTTGCTTTGCTCGGGGCGCTAATCCGCGAGGCTCGCAATGAGCGCAAACTCACAGCTCAGGAATTAGCTGACCGCGCTGGTATTTCCAGAGGACTGCTCCAACGCATTGAAAAGGGTAACCCCAAATGCGAAATCGGGGCCGTATTCGAAGTGGCCACAATTGTCGGCCTCCAGTTGTTTGATGCCGATGAAAAAACTTTAATAAAAAAATTACGTCAAACTAAGGAGAAGCTGACACTCCTGCCAAAGTATGTGCGCAAGACAACCAAAGAGGTGCATGATGACTTCTAAGGCAGAAAAAGAAGCTTTTGTCTGGATATGGCTGCCGGATGAAACTGAGCCCGTGGTAGCGGGGCGTCTTGTAGCAGACAACGTCAATATCTTATTCAATTACGGCAAAAGCTACTTGGACCGTATCGGTGACAACAAAAGGGCGATTGCGATTTATGAACCTGAATTGCCGCTAAAGGCCGGAATGCTAAGCCCTCCCGATGGCTTGACCATGCCTGGCTGTATCAGGGACGCTTCGCCCGATGCGTGGGGGCGGCGTGTGATTATCAACAAAAAGTTGGGACTTAAGGGCGAAGGCACTGACACGAACGAGTTAGACGAACTGACTTACCTGTTGGAGTCTGGCTCGGACCGTATCGGGGCACTTGATTTCCAACGTTCCCCTACAGAATATGTGCCACGTACCGCTAATAATGTCAGCATTGAGGAACTGATTGAGTCTGCAGAACGAGTCGAAAAAGGCGTTCCCCTCACGCCGGAGCTGGATCAGGCTCTGTTCCATGGTAGTTCTATCGGCGGCGCACGCCCTAAAGCCTTAATTCAAGCCTATGACGAAAAATATGTGGCTAAATTTTCATCCAGTGCAGATCTGTACAGTGTTGTTAAAGCTGAATTCATCGCCATGCGACTGGCTGAATTGGCTGGGCTGAATGTTGCACCCGTAAAGCTGACTAAATCGGGGAACAAAGATATACTCTTAATTGAACGCTTTGACCGCGTGCCAAAAGGCGGCAAGTGGGCACGAAAGGCCATGGTGTCCGCTTTAACATTGCTCGGCTTGGATGATATGTTGGCGCGGTACGCCAGCTATGAAACTTTATCCGAAATTATCCGACATCGTTTTACCGATCCAAAACATACGCTGAGAGAGCTTTTTTCTCGACTCGTCTTCAATATCCTGTGCGGCAATACCGACGATCATGCCCGAAACCATGCAGCATTTTGGGATGGCAAAAAGCTGACCCTGACGCCTGCTTATGATATTTGCCCACAAGGCCGCACAGGCAATGAGGCTTCGCAGGCCATGCGTATATATGGCGATAACAACCTAAGTCAGCTTAAAATGTGCCTTAAAACTGCCCATAACTTCTTTCTCTCTAAAGAAGAAGCCTTCGAAATATTTGAAAATTTAATCCAAGCAATTGAACAGCATTGGGGATTTGTTTGTGAAGAAGCTGAATTGAGCGAGGTGGACAAGAAATTTCTCTGGCGGCGACAATTTCTAAACCCCTATTCACTTGAGCAATAAGCGCTCCCGGGTGGTCTGAAATGAAAAAGGGTGGTCAAAACCGTTACAGGTTTTCGAGGCATAGATCTTTAAATCATATCAATTCACATAAATGGTCTTCCCCCCTTAACAGTTCCCCGCACCCGACTGACAGCTTCAACATCAGATAAGGGATCCCCGTCGATAAAGGTAAAGTCCGCCATTTTTCCGGCTTCAATGGTCCCGATTTTGTCGCCTAAGCCGATAATTTCGGCATTAATCCGAGTTGCTGCCTCCAGAGCTTCAAAATTGCTGAAGCCGGAACCCTTTAAATGAGAAAGCTCCCACACCAATTTTTAAATGGGGGGATGCACAATATATAGAACACCTCCTCAAACATTAAAAATGAGGACTGTGTTTCACTGTGCTTAACGCGCCCAATTACAGCATTTTGAATAAATCAAATAATGATGGCTTCGTAAAAAGTCCAATATCTGTGTTGCGCTGCATTCCTCGGAATTTCACGTACAGCTAAGTAGGCTGCATTCCTCGAAATTTGCGCGCCTTGATCTTGAACTTTTTTCTTTGCCATCCCAAAACCGACTTTTTACGAGATTGTCAAATAATGACTCATATATTTACCTCAAAAATCATAGGAAAAAATCCTTGAACTCACCCGATCAAAACATTATATTTAGATTTAACGATATATAGAGTTCTGAATGAGACAACTTATTAAAACAATGAAAGCGCTCTCTGATCCCAGCCGGGTGAAAATCCTTAAAATGCTGCAGCGTCGGATGATGTGCGTGTGCGAAATTCAGGAAGCTTTGGGCATAGCCCAGTCAACGGCGAGCAATCACTTGAGGGTATTGGAAGATGCGGGGTTGACCATCTTTCAGAAGGATGGCCTGTGGGTGAATTATACCTTGGCGGACGGCCGGGATAATCCATATGCCCAAGCCATATTATCGAATTTAAGCAACTGGCTGGAAGATGACCCGGATGTTTCTGAATTGATCAGGCGGTTGCCAGAAATCCGGCGGGAGACCATCTGCCGGAAATAAATTTTTTTGACTTAAATATATCGTTATATATAAATTTAATGATTTATTGCTCATGCAATGAAAGCGTCCTTTTATGAATGATCGAAAGAAATTCATCTATCTCGTATTCATTTTTCTCTTCGCCTATATCGTTCCCTTTACCCATCCCCGGATAAAGATGGCCATTATGGAGGCATTTTTCATGCTCCAGGAATACGCCCGGGAGCATGTGCTGCTGTGCCTGGTGCCGGCCTTCTTCATTGCCGGCGGCATAGCCGTGTTTATCTCCCAGGCGGCGGTGGTCAAGTATTTTGGCGCGGAAGCCAAAAAGATCCTGTCCTACGGCGTGGCTTCGGTGTCCGGCACAATCCTGGCCGTATGCTCCTGCACGGTGCTGCCGCTTTTTGCCAGCATTTACCAGCGGGGTGCCGGCATTGGGCCGGCTGTTGCATTCTTGTATTCCGGGCCGGCCATTAACGTTCTGGCCATTATCCTGACCGCCCGGGTGCTGGGTATTGAAATGGGTCTTGCCCGGGCAGTGGGTGCCATTATATTCGCCATTGTTATCGGGCTTTCCATGGCCGGCATATACCGAAAAGAAGACCGGCAGCGGCAGACCGGCGCCATGCAGGTGCCGGAAGAAGAAATGCCCCGGCGGCTGTGGCAGGACATTGTCTTTTTTGCGCTTATGGTGCTCTTCCTGGTGTTTGCCAACTGGGGCAGGCCCGCTTCGGATGCAGGCTTCTGGGAAACGATTTATGCCATCCGCTGGTATATTGCCGGTATCTCGCTGGTGCTGCTCGTACCGGTGCTGTGGCGCTGGTTTCAAAAAGATGAACTCAAAGAATGGATTGGCGAAACCTACAACTACGCCCTGATGATCATGCCCCTCCTGTTTGCCGGGGTCATGTTTGCCGGCTTTTTCCTGGGCCGGCCCACCCATGATGCCATTATCCCGTCAAAATACGTGGAAGCCATTGTGGGCCAAAATCCGAACCAGTTTTTTGTTATCACCGGCATGCATCAGAGTGCGGCACACGGTTTCATAGTCATGGTCTGGCCGGTCTGGACCTGCTTTTTCGCCTCCGTGTCCGCGGCCTTCATGTATTTTGCCACGCTTACGGAAGTACCGATTTTACAGAGTCTCATGGGTTCGGGCATGGCCAAAGGGCCTGCGCTGGCCCTGCTATTGGCGGGCCCGGCCGTATCTCTTCCCAATATGCTCGTCATCCGGGGTATCATTGGCATGAAAAAAACCGTTACCTTTATTGCAATTGTTATCGCTTTTTCAACCGTGTGCGGACTGACTTACGGATGGTTGTTTGTATAAAAGGTGTCGGTTGTAAGGTAAGGTATAGGATTTAAGGTATAAGGAGGTAATATGACTGAAACAGCGGAGCAAAACTGGAAAAAGCCTCTGTTGATTGTTGCGCTCATGGTCATTGGGTTCACAGGCTTGGCACTGATAACCGGCCTGTGGGTCTTCACAGCCATTCCCGTGGGGTTTCTATTTGGGTTCTTTCTGGAAAAAGCCGATCTTTGCGGGGCGTCCGCGTTCAGCGAAGTGCTGCTCATGAAGGATTATACGAAAATCGGCGGGCTCTGGGTGGTCATCGCGGTCAGCATGATCGGTTTCGCCATTATCTCGGCATTGGGATGGATAAGCCTGAACCCGAAGCCGTTTAACTGGTTAAATGCCATTATTGGCGGTATTTTATTCGGCATTGGCATCGTTCTGGCCGGCGGATGTGTGAGCGGCTGCTTGTTTAAATCGGGCCAGGGCAACATCAATTCCATGGCCGGCCTGATCGGCATTCCGCTGGGGGTGGCAGCCGTGAAATATGGCCCCTTGCAGGGGTGTGCCATGTATCTAAAGCAATTCAGCGTGCCGGATGCCGGCGGCGGTTCGTTGACCCTGTCCTCGGTAACCGGGCTGCCCTATGGAGTTCTGGCCGTCCTTATCGGGGCTGTCACCCTGCTGGCGACATGGCGGATCAGGCGGGCCGACCAGAACCGCCAAAAACGGCAGACAGCCGTGATGAAACAAGATCTGCCGTTTCTGCAGCGGCTGGTGCTTCGGCCCTGGAGGCCCTGGCAGGCGGGCATTGCCATCGGTCTGCTGGCCGTATTTGCCTATATGAGCTCTGCAGCCAGCGGCCGCAACTACCCCCTGGGGGTCACCAGCGGTGTTCTTAATACACAAGTTCTTCTTACGGATGCACCGTTAAATCATGTATATGCGCCGTTCTCCGTGGCGCCGCCGGTCAAAGCACCGGTATTTGGTGCAACCGAAGGGGCCGCTCCTGCCAAGAAAATAACCTGGTGGCTAGTGCTGGAGATTGTGGCCCTGGTCGCTGGCGCGGCCTTCAGTGCACGGCTTTCCCAAAAAACGCAGTTTTTGCCCCGCCCGCCCGACCAGACGGTGATCGCTTTTTTTGGCGGCATCCTTCTGGGCGCCGGGGCCGCCATCGGCCATGGATGCGTTGTGGGCAACATCATGAGCGGATTTGCCCTTATGAGCATTGGCAGCGTGGTATTCGGTATTACCGTGGTGCTGGCCAACTGGGCGACCACCTATTTTTACCTCATGGGCGGCGGCATCATGGAAAAATAACAGGATTAAAGTAAACGATTAAAAGAAAAAATATATGGAGGATTTCTTATGGAAATTAAAATTCTGGGGCCTGGCTGTCCGAAATGCCAGCAAACCGAAAAAATTGTCAAGGAGACCGTGGTGGAAGCCGGCTCGGACGCGACCGTAGACAAAGTGACCGATACCATGGAAATAGCCAGCTATGGTGTTTTCGGCACCCCGGCGGTGGTGGTCGACGGCGAGGTCAAATCCGTGGGCAAGGAACCCAAAAAAGAGGATATTAGAAAATGGCTGAAATAGCTGAAAATAAAGGTGGCAGTATGAAACCCCAACAAACTATTGGTCGGGCTCAAACTCAGGCGGAGACGGGCTGCGGACGTTAATGAACCTCCAGGCTAACAACTCCGCCTCAGGCGTGACATCGGATGTCGGCTTTTCCTTGCGTAATGATAAAGAAGGATTCCAATGGAACTTCAGGACTTCTGAAGTCTCCCAGGGGTTTGCCGCCACCAAACAGGGTACGGGGGGCGGTGAGTTTGTAATCAATAATCCAACATTAAATTGAACTTTTTTGAATACCTCAACGATATGTTGTATACCCGATTTTAGAGGATAACTGCCGAGGCCTTTTTACATTCCTCAATCTTGACCATAATTTACAGATCAGGAAAGTGATCGATTATCCCCACCACTGAAACTTTCCATAATTCTGAATGTTTGATAGCCTCTTCGTATTAGAATGCAAATAGCCATGTACTGGTTGAAAAAATATTTGGTTGAAAATATATCACTAAGTGCTATATTGATATTAATGAAAAAGCTAATGACAAGACATTTTTCAAGATGGGCAGCCAAACAGAAAATTCCGAAGCACGAACTCGATAATGCTTTGACCGAAGTCGCAGACGGGAACTTTGATGCAAGTCTTGGCGGTCACCTTTACAAAAAGAGGATTCGTTTTGAAGGGCAAGGCAAAAGCGGCGGTGGTCGAACCATTATTTGTTATAAAAGAGGCGATCGAGCAATTTTTGTTCATGGTTTTGCCAAAAATGAAAAATCGAATTTGTCAAAAAAAGAATTTCTTGCTTTTAAAGAATTGTCAAAAATTTTGTTGAGGCTATCGCCTGATGAGATAGCGATAGCCATAGAAAATAGAGACTTAATTGAGGTGAAGGCATGAGAAAATCCATCGCAAAATCAATTACAAATACTGTCAGAGACCTACATAAAAGTGGTTTAGTAGATGAGATTACAATGAAAAATATCGAAAATCTTTGTGTACCGGAAGTGCAGGAATATACCCCTGAAAAAATTATTTCCATACGGAAAAAATTCCGTCTAAGCCAAGCAGCGCTTGCCAGTCTTTTTAATATTAGCCCTTCAACCGTTCAAAAATGGGAACAGGGCAGCAAAAAACCAGCGGGTGCATCCAAAAAGCTATTGGACATTATGGAAAGAAAAGGAATAAGCGCACTAATATAATCTGACCGCACTTACAGTGATTTGCAAAAGTAGTTATACATTTTGTGCATTTGAGTTTATTATAATTTCAGTACATAACAAATGAGCTTCATGTGATTAGGTTTTTGCAAATATTAGTAAGTCAGAACGCTGCACCACATATTGTATGTCCCTATTAATGGAGATAGCTGCCGGAGCCTTTTTATTATGCTCAGTCAGACCCATAAGTTACAGATCGGGAAAGTTATCGAAAGTGCTCACCTGCTAAAATTTCTGCAGTACTGTCGATTTGTCGAAGCCATCCAAAATAGCTTTTCACGAAGCCATCAATATTATCTCAGTAGGTTGGTTTTGCACTGGAAGCGCCACCTTTGAAACTCAGAAATGCCAGGCCATTTCAATATAGTTGCAGAAAGCGGTTTCGTCCCACGCACTGCCTACCCCGGGGAGCCTGGCAGCCAGGATATCCTGGGTGCCGTCGCCGGGAAAAAACACCGAAATGGTGGTGCCAAGAGAAAAATGCCGGCTGAAATTATAAGTCAAATTGGCTGAAAACTGAACTGCAGTCCGGTATTGATCAGCGGCACTTCGCATTTCAAGCTGTAAACTCGCCAGTCCTGTTCATGAGGGATTAATCCATTGTCATTCTTAAGGTCTTCTTCTATGCTGAAGTACCTGAGAGACCAGTCCAGTTCTTTTACAGAACCGGTAAGGCCGATAAAGGGATGGTTATCCACGTAGACCAGACGCCGGTGGCATTGTCCAGCGGTTTGGGCGTCCAGCCGGTTTCCAGGGCCAGGGGCATGCCGTGGGAGGTAAAATCATAAGACACTTCCAGAAATTCGACGCCGAATTGATCCCCGTACTGACCGGCCATGAAATCCAGCCCGCCATCTGCGCCGGTGTCCCGGGTCCGGTCAATATTGTCTTTGTCCAGGATGAACTCGGCCTCCAGAACGGCAAGAAATGTCCAGTTTTCCCCGCCCCCGCTGAATCCCAGTTCCACCATCTGCGCAATGGCATGGTCCCTGTAGATTCCACCAGTATCGCCAATGATTTCAAGGGGGGTATCTTCATCGTTGAAGTCTGCATTGTCCAAAAAAATGGGCTTGGTGAGGGTATTTCCCCATATTTGGAAGTTGATATCCGAAAACCTGGAAACGATTGCCTCATTAACCACTTGAGCTTTAGAAACAGGTGCGAACAGAACAAGTAAACCTAAAAACAAACAGCTCAACCATAGGATTGCTATTTTCATGGGAATTTTCTCCTCGTATCGAAATTTTCTCTTTAAAACAGGATGTTCCTAATTACCGACGATCATCCAGAACGGGAGGTAGAGGATCAGGATAAAAAGTATATTGGCAACCATTCTGATGCTGAAAAACCCGATGAAATGCTTCAGGGAGATGTAGCCATATCCGAATGCCAGCAGGATCAGCGCGTATTCATAAGGGAGAATAATCTGCTCAAGCCCCTGATTCCAGGCATACATGACCGGAATAATGGATACGTCCATCGTATTCACGATGCCGGCCAGTGGTCCTGAAAGACAGGAAACGGCGGCCAAAGGTGTCATGACAAAATTGAGGATTACTGCCAGGAGCCAGGATGCGGCCACCATGTGCACCAGACCGCCGCTAAGATAGGGCTGCAGGTTCTGTGCAATGAAAACCCCCGCCCCAAGCTGGTTGGAGACCGCGCCTATGGCCATGCAGGAAGCCACAAAAATGATCAGTGCATAATTGGCGTCTTTATATGAATGCTCAGTTCCCAGGTTGATGCCCGGCAGGTAGCAAAGAAAAACAGCAGCCACAAATCCCCATCCAACCTCAATCCCGTGGTACGACTCCAGAACCACAAAAAGGCAAAGTCCCAGGGAAATCACCGCCAGCTTTTTTTCTTTGATGCTGAGTTTCCCCATTTTACGATATTCTTCTTCGAAGTAGCTTTTGTAGTGTTCTTTTTTTGCGCGGCCAAACAATACCTGGATGATCAGGATCGTCAGAAAACACCAGATGAGGGTGGGGAGGCCGTTGTATAGAAGATACCGGAGCCAGGAGATGGTATAGCCGGACCCGCTTGCGGCTTCCCAGGCGATCAGTGTCTGCGCGGCGGAGGTATAATAGATGTACGACGGGGTCAGTGCGGACATCACCCCGGCCAGCATGACCGCTGAAGCGCGTCTTGACAAAGGCGGCAACTCCAGGGCCTTGCAAATGCCGAAGGCAATGGCAACGAACAAAACCGTCCGGGAGGCAATGTCTGGAAGAATCAGGGCGATGACGACGCCGGAGATCATAAGGCCGTATAAAAGTCCGTTAAAGCTGCCTCCGGTTTTCAGAATCGCCCAGTAGCTGATTCTGCGGAGCAGGCCTGCGTCATCAAAAATGTAGGTCAGGATCATGCCGGCCAGCAGCATCCAGGGAATGTAATGGCCCCATGGAGCAAACGCCGCCGCGGGTGCCGCAATCCCGGTGACCACATACAAAACCGGAAGAAGCATGGCGGGTATGACATAGGGCATCAGTTCAAAGGCCCACAGGAAGATAACAAAAAGGGTGACTGCGAAAAAGCATCTGATTTCAGTCGTAAAGGATTCTGTAACAGGGATGGCCATAATCATAAGAGGCAGGAAAATGCAGACAGCCCACATGATCATTTTGCGTGTATTGGCAAAAGATTTGTTTTTCATCTTTACCTCGCTTTTTTCTTGATGACACCTTTTACTTCATCATTTCAATGTATCGGGCGGCCGCCTGTGCGGCGAGCGCGCCATCGTTGCAGGCGGTGACGATCTGTCGGAGGTTTTTGCTGTTAATGTCCCCGGCCCCGAAAATGCCTGCTGCACGGGTCTCCATCCAGGAATCGGCTTCAATGTAGCCGTGTTCATTCAGAATGCCCAGGTTCTTGAAAGCCTCTGCCTTGGGTTCCAGGCCGATATATTCAAAGGCGCCTTCTGTCCTGACTGTGATCTCTTCGCCGCTTTTCGTGGACCTGGCCCGGATCCCTTCCAGGCAGTCAGTCCCAGTAAATTCGAGAATTTCATGATACTCATGGATGGTGACGTTGGGCAGGGCCCGTAATTTGTCACATGCTGCCGGGTCGGCTGTCAGATCGAAAAGCGTGATCAGGGTCAGGTGGTCAGCAATCCCCGCCAGGTAGAGGGACTCTTCAACCGCAGAATTGCCGCCACCGATCATGGCGACCGTTCTGCAGCGGTACTGGGAGCCGTCGCAGATGGCGCACCAGTGAATGCTGTCACCGGCAAATTTTTCCTCACCCGGGACACCGAGCCTTCGGGGATTGGTGCCGGTGGCAATAATGACGGCCCTGGCTTGAAATGTCTGCCCTTCCTCGCAAACAATCTGTTTTTTCCCGTTATTTTCCAGAATTTGTTTTGCGGTGGCGTATTCAAAAGGCACGCCAAGGGTCTGGGTCTGCTCGAACATCTGAATGGCCAGTTCAGCACCGTTGATAATTCCGGCGCCGGGATAATTCTGGACCTCCAGGGTGTTGATCACCTGGCCGCCAGGGGACAGCTTGTCAAGAAGCAGCACCCTCATATTGGCACGAATGGCATAGATCGATGCCGTCATGCCTGCCGGCCCGGCACCGATGATGACCAGCTCGTATTCGTTTTCTTCGTACGGGTAAGCACTGTTTCCCAAGGTATCGCATTGTGTTGTTGTCATTGGTTTTGTCCTTTGCTTTATTCATTGCCTGTGTTTATAAAGCCGGGCAGCGGGGGCCGAAGGCTTACCGGTTTCCCGCCGCCCGATGGCGGCCGTCTGCCGAGGCCGATCAGGGGCAGAAAAACTTTACCCCCGTGTCAAACTTCTTGTCATTAATGATCAGCTTGACGGCAAACTTGCCTTTAAGGCCTTCCTTGCTGATATTCATTTTGATATCCCGGTCATCCTCTTCCAGAAATGCGCCGGAACACATGGCCAGGTGCCAGGTGGCCGAGGTGTTGAGAAAATAATGATGGCTTTCGTTTTCGTTTTCCAGGCAGATCATGGCCAGGGTGCCTCTTTCAAACCGGGCGTGAAAGACCATGCGGTCTTCGTCCTCTTCAATGACGACGTTATGCCAGGCATCCGGCTGGGCATCGACGGCTTCGGCATCCGGAACCGTGTCAAATTCCGGCGTGACGTCCAGCCTGCCGATCAGCCGGCCCGGACCGAAGCAAAGATTTTCACCGTCATGGTAAATGGGCAGTTTTTCCGCGCGGTAAAAGTTGCCTTCTGTTTCCAGGTCATAGAGAACCACGCCGTCTTTTTCCTCCACTGTAACCGAGCGCAGTTCCACAGCCGGGTCTTTGGTGTCCAGAAAGGGGCCGAGTTCATCGGCGGCATATCCGTTTTTAAACCCGATGCCGCCGGAGTGGATCATGTAGTGGCCCTCGCCGTAAAATTCCACATTGCTGATATACGGGGAGAAAAATTCCTGGCCCCGCTCCCTGCCGTATTGCCAGACCTGCTCGATTTCCATTTTTTCGGTATCAATGCGATAGCGAACGCCCCGGGAAAAATTGTCAGAGTTTTTGATGTAGTTCTCTTTTTTCTTGGCCCGGTACTGGCCGTTGTCAAAACACATGATATCGCCGTTGGGACATACCAGGGTCGCGTGCTGCTCATACTGCCAGTCAAAATTCTCCACATCGCCCACCGGCGTGAAAAAGTATTTTTTCACCATGTCTTCCGGCCATCCTTCAGGATCGCCGATGATCCAGTTGAGCCTGCCGGAATCAAAATCGATATTCACGACAGCGTCCTGATGACGCCCGGAAAGGGTCAGGCTGTGGGTGGCTTTGTCATACCAGACCGAATTGTTGTGGAACCAGTCATGGGCGTCCTGGGAACCGGAACCTGCCACATCCTGGGGCAGAAAGGTCGTATAATCCCAGGTTCTCAGAATTTCACCGGTTTCGCGGTCAATGAGCACGCACATATCCTCGACCGTGTCCCGGTGAAAATCCTGCGTCAGAACCAGCAGGTTGCCGTCTTCCATCTCGAAATGATCATGGTGATAGTTGCCGGGCAGGCGGTATTCCTTGTAAATCTTGCCCAGCATGTCCAGCTCGATCAGTCCGGTGGAGTTGTAGGGCATCCGGCAGAACCGGCTGGAACCGGTGAGGATGTTTCCGTTTTCCGCCCGCTTGATATCGAACATCGTGTTTTCCAAGAGCATCCAGCGGATCTCACCTTTATAATCGTAGGCGGTGGGTAGATTTTTGCCCGCCGGGGTCAGAAACATGAGATTGTCCTGAAGATAATCTGCTGAGGTCATCACACTCAAACAGCGACAGACCTCTTCGGGCAGTTTTTCCGTTTGGATAACGATCTCTTTTTTAGTGCCGTCCGGCAGTGAAATGACGACTTTGTTGGCAAAATCTTCATAAAGCCCGAGAATGGGCAGTCTGTGAAAAGTATCTTCAGGAAAGGTATGAGAAAGATTTTCCCTGTCATGGCGTTTGCCGCAGACGGTCACTGTGGGGGCTACTTTTTGCGGCGTATGAAACATGACCAGGGCGCACAGGGGGTTGATCAGATACGGATTTTTCACCACAAACGGGTGGTCAATGGAATGGTCGTTTTCTTCGAATTGCGCCAGAAATTCATTCTCAGCTTTTGTCTGGCGGGTAATTAAATGTTCCGAGCGGGTATATGATACTTTGTTGGTCATTATGCTCTCCTTATTGAATAAAAAATGCAAAATTTTAAGATCCGAAGATCAGAGAATTTCCTCGATGGCTTTTTTGATCACGGGCTTCTGCTTTAATCCGGCAAGCCGGTTGACTTCCTGTCCGTCCTTCATCAGTAGAATGGTCGGAAAGCCCTTTACGCCCAGGCGCTCTTTCAGTTCCTGGTTTTCATCATAATCGATGGTGTAGATTTTGAAATCCGGCATTGTCTTGTCAATATCCCGCAAAACAAATGCAAGCATCTTGCATGGCCCACAGGTCTTGGAATAAAATTCCACCATCATGGGGCCAGACTTGTCCAGCTGGTCATATGTTTGTGTGTCCAGTTCGTGAATCATGTTTTTCTCCTTTGCTGATGGTTAAGGTTACTGCATGTCCCTGTTTCATGTTCGGGCGCCGGATTTGACACCCCGTCCAGAGACAAGGACAGGCTTTTTCTGATACGGTTTGTATTGTTTAAAACAGGATTTGGGAAAATGTTCCATGACGGCCGTCATGTAACGAAATTTTTTTAATTTTTTTTTCTGCGATCAGGAAACTGCTTTTTTATGGCGGGGTGCACTATGGTAAAAAGGAGAAACGTAAAAAACCGGAAGACTAAAAAAGGATAAGGCTGTATCTGAATTGAGCGTTTTTCAAGATGAGCACGACTTCATGAAAAACAATGCCAGGCACGCATCTCCCGTGATAAACTGGACAACGCTAAATAGTGAGTCTCCCGAATTCGGTATCTTTGAGGGCCGCGCTGTCATGAATCCATATTTTGCCCCGCTGGGTGGAGATAATGCCCATCTGACGCAGCAGCCCCATAGTTCTGAGGGTCGATTCCGGTGTGGTTCCGGCGATTTCAGATATTTCCTGGCTGGTAAATAAAAGGGGGGATCCAAACTTGTTGTGCAGCGTGCTCAAAACCCGCAGAATCCGGTCTTCCACTTTTTTTTCCATTAGATCCAGCAGCCGGGAATTGGCACAATCCAGCCCCATACCTATCCATCTGAGGATATTATGGATAATGATCGGATGCCGCTCCACGAAATCCAGATAGTTTTTACTCGTAATCTCCAGGCAGCGCGTATTTTCAAGGGTCTGGGCCTCAAGAAAACGGGATTGATCCAAATAGGGGCCAAGGAGATTATAGGGTTCAGCTGTTTTCACTAACAGGAAGGTGATCCGCCGGCCGCTGGAGGAACCAACGCTGACACGCAAAAGCCCTGAGATGACAAAAAGCACTGTGCCAAAATTGTCTCCGATAGACGAAACAAATGTGTTTTTGGGAAAGGTGACAACTTTTCCGGCGACGAACAGATTGGATATGATTTCCCTTGAAAGACCCTTGAAAAATGGCGCGCGGCAAAAAACATCAATGTCTTTTTCGGTAAAATTTTCCATAAGTTACATATAAGATGGCCGCCTCATTGTTGTCAACAAAACTTTAGTCGGGAGCCGAGGTTGCGAAATGTAAATATGCGAAATCCGCCGGGCCAATATTTGCGCCATAACAACCCTATAAAAACTACATTAGAAAAAATATGTCACTTCATAAAGGAGCTATAAATGTTTGATTATCCGGATTACCTTAAAAAGCTGGCCGCCGGCCATCCTGTCGACACCCCTTTTTTATCTTTTATGGGCATGGAACTCGAAAAAATTGGAAACGGGTATGCCAAGTTCAGCATGTTAATCCGCCCCGAATTTATTCAGGGGGCCGGGATCATGCAGGGCGGTCTCGGCATTGCCTTTTCAAGCGAGACCGTAGCCCATGCCTTGATGACTACCCTTGAACCGGGCGATAATATTACAACACTTGAGTTGAAGAACAATTTTATCTCACCGGCAGTCACCGGCCGGCTCACAGCGGAAGCCAATGTTTTTAAAAGAGGAAGTCGCATTATCATTGCAGACTGCATTGTCAAAGACGAAAAAGGGCGGGATATTTCACGAAGCACCTCCACATTGATGGTGCTCAAAAATAACAAAAAAAACGATTGATAATCAAAACAGGCCATCGAAACCACCTCAGAATACAGCCATATCCGATGATCCGTTTAACATGCATCGGCAAAGAAACACCAGAAGTGAAAGGATGAAAGCTATAGATCTCGGGGATGTCTTCGGTTGATAAAGCAAACAATCTCGTTTCTGAATTAGCTGATAATATGGTTCTCCATCAGCCGAGCGAGTATACTGAGGGGTTTATGGATATAGCATCATTTGTCTGCAACGAAACAATACAATAGTTTTTCTGATTGCCTATGGCTTACGACAGCATCCCAGATCTGTGTTGTTCTCCTCATGTGAATTGCTTTGGCGATACATTAAATAGTTCCATCCTGGACTGTTTCCAAGTGATTTGATTTTAATTCTATGGTGGTAAAGCCTGATGCACCTGCTGATAAATTGGAAAGACAACCATTTCCACACGATGTATCAGCCAAAGTTACGATGGTGCTTTCTTATTTTAAAGGATAGCTGAGAGGGCATTTTTACAGTTCTTGCAAAATTGATGGCACTGTAAAAAGTCAGAAATCAAAAATTAGAAATTTATTAGCATGCGCCCATAAAATAACTCTTGGCGATTAAATAAATTTTTCAGATATTGCAGAACGCTTAAAAAACGCTCTTTGATAATAAAAATGACTTGGCTTTGGGCCAGTTCGGCTGCTTTAGCAGTTTTTTCTCCGGGATATGACGCCCTTCGGATAGAGGCCGCCCTGAGGAGGTTGATGCCAATGGCTTTTAGGACCGCACAGTAGCGAACGGATTTAAAACCCCTTATCCGCAGTTTTTTGGCCCCGGTTCGTCTGTCATATTCAGACATGGTTGCTTCAACGCCGGCGCGCCAGCGGTATCGGTCCTTAAACTCATCGCTCTGCTCATAGGCCCTGCGTTTAGCGATGCGGCTTTCTTTTTCGTTGTACCGAAGATAGTGATATTTTTTCCCAGGCTTTACAGGGCAGGCATCTTGTTCCGGGCATTGGCTACAGATGGTTGAGTCAAATGCTGCAGTATGCCGAGTCTTCTTTTTCTTTACCATCACAGGGGCATGTGCCTGGGGGCAAGAGAGGATAACCCCCTTCTCTGAAATTTCAAAATCAGACAGGGAAATACGGGTTTTGTTTTTGCGGCCCATGGTCGGGGAGACGATTTCTACATCTGCCTGTTCGGCTTGCTGGCGGTTTTCGTCACTGTTGTAGTGGGAATCGGCCAATATCTCTTTAGGGCCAAGATCGTTTTGCGTTGTCGATTCAATGGCGGGGACCAAGGCACTGGCATCGCTTTCATGGGCGCGCTGGACATCGACATGGGTAATCAGATTCAAGGTGCCCTCTTTGATTGCCGGCTCCTCTGAAGGGGTATAGGTTTCCATGATTTGAACCTGGTAACCCTGGCCCTTATGCCCACTGTAGCTGGCATCCGGATCGGAAGGATTTTGAAGCGAGTCTGAGGGGACCTCTTTAGGCGGTTTCACTTCTACCGTGGGGTTTGCTTCTGCTTTTTTTACTTGGCACTGCTCGTTCAGAATCCGGCTCAGTTGTTTGTAGCTGTGCATTCCGGCTGCTTTAGGATGAGCCTTAAATTGTATTAAGAGATCGAAAAGGTCGTTGCTAACCGAAGACAAGGTCTGCTGCGACTCGGAGGGTTTGACCATGGAGAAGCATTGCAGGGATTTCTCCGGAAGGTATTTTTCGACCAACTCGGCATCGACCGATTGAAACAGGTCGGGATGATGCCTTTTGAGGTTCTTTAAAAATTTGTGAATGGCTTTGACAAAAATGCCGATACGTCCCAATCGGCGCATGTTAGATTTAATATGGACCGAATCAATGCGTTGTTGGTCCGTGTCTACCTTAAAAACCTCAGACAACTTTTTGGTGATGGATTCGAACAAAAAATGATCCATTTCGTTATCAACAAGGATTTTGCGCATGCTCCAAAGCGTTTTCGGGCACATGTATTTGGCCGCATCCGACTCTTCAGGGATATTAAACGCATAGTGCCATTGGATATTGAAGGCAAGCTGATCACAGGTTTCATTATCCGTCAGGTCAAAGGTCTGCTGGCAGACAAGCGTTCCGAGTACGGTATAGAGCTCCTTGGTTGGCCGGCCAAAATCCTCCTTGAAAAACGGGAGCAATTTACTGACAGGCAATTCAGGAAGAATTTCATTTTTAAACAACCCCGGCCACGAGGTGTCGAGTAACTGCCGCCGCTTGGGGCTGAGAAAATGCCAGGGATCGAAAAGTTCGCCTTGTTTGTGATCTTTGAGATGAATCATGCTGATCCTCGTTAAGAATTTGATTTTATAGTATGATTCATAACATTTGCGACCTAAAAAAGCAAGGCAAAAATTTTTAAAAAATAAATTATTTCAAATGATTAACCGAAAATGACTTTTTACGAGTCCATCAAAATTGAGTTCTGAAAAAACGCTATCAATGGTGGATTCGAAATTTGACCGGCTTTTTTTCAGGTAATTTTCAATCTCTCCTTTGAATTTTCGGCAATTTTTGGTATTCATAATCAGGGCTCGTTTTTGATGATTGTTTTTATATTCCAATAAATTATAGATCACTAGCTGGAGCCCTTTACTACTAAAATTCTTGAAAAAACTCCTTTACTATAGGGGGCGAAACTTGAGTGTATTAATTGAATTCATAGCGGCTCTTTTCTTTAGTATTATTGGTTGTTTAGAGATTTCCAGCATACTAAAATCCGAGCCGCTTTTCAATTATTTTCCGTGTAATTTCAAAGAATTATCCCTTTCTTTGCGCTAAATTTTAACTGCGAAACTTCAGTTAAAATATGCTAGAATGACCATATTTTTATGGAGGTACTATGAGAACTTTAATATTGTTTTTACTAACTTTCTCTTTGGGGCTTATGGTCAATCTCAATGTTTCTGCCCAGAACTTAAAATGGAAATTAGGCACAAGCCCTATAATCCAAACAACAGCCATAAATGATAAGGGTACAATATTTTTTGCCAGACCGAATGACATGAAATTTTATGCGGTAAAGCCAGATGGTTCACCTAAATGGATAAATAGTAAACTTGGTCCCACTATAAATTCATGTCCTGCTATTGGTCCAAAAGGTAATATATATATAGGAGGGAGGGATGCGAAGCTTTGTTCAATTAATCCAGATAGTGGTTCAATTCAATGGTGCTATCAATGCGAAGCTAAATTATCTAGCACACCGGCTATAGCACAAGATGGGACTGTATACGTAAATCCATACAATAAAAAGCTATATGCTATAAACCCGGATGGAACTAAGAAATGGATATTTGAACATTCGGGATACCGTATTGGTTCTTCTCCATCTATTGGAAAAGACGGTACAATATATTTAGCAGATATGTCATTGTATGCTATTAATTCAAATGGGCATTTGAATTGGAAATATAGTCCAAGTTTGAATGGGTTTGAATATGCGCCGGCAATAGGACCTGATGGTACAATTTACGTAGGATCATCATTTGATGGTAGCATCCATGCATTATCGCCACAAAAGAAAGTAAAATGGGTTAATAAATCTGAAAGCTCGTCTGGTATACATTCTACGCCAGCAATTGGGTCAGATGGGACGATATATGTAAGTAGGTTAATAGCAAATAAGCCTAATGCATTGCACGCTATCAATCCAAACGGTAATACAAAATGGAAGACCGAAATTAAGTCCAATATCATATTTTCACCAACTGTCGGAAAAGATAATACAATTTATGTAGGAGCAATGTATAAGCCTGAAAACCGGGGAAAAGGTTCAAGTGCTATATATGCAATAAGTCCCGATGACGGAAGTATTAAATGGAAATATACATTTGATGTAACTATGTCCGGAAAACAACCAACTCCAACAATAGCTCCTGATGGAACCTTATATGTAGGAGCTTTATATGCTATCCAAACACACAGCAAAGGACTTGCTAATTCCTCATGGCCTATGTTTCATCATGATCAGAAAAATACAGGAAGAATCAATGATTCCCCAACACCTAAAATTAAAGCTAACAGTTCAGATAAGCCCATAAAAATAACATCCGCTGATAATCTTTCCATCACAATTGAATTCTCAACCGGGGATCACACAGGTGATAATGCCGACTGGTGGCTACTGGCGGAGACAGATTATGGATGGTTTCATTATGAGGTAGAAAGCAATACCTGGGCGCCTGATATTGCACCTAGCTTTCAAGGTCCCCTATTCAATTTCGATGAGTTTAGCGTCTTAAATGCGACTCTTCCCGCCGGGACTTATACAGTGTATTTCGGAGTCGATATGGATATGAATGGGGTATTGGATATGGATCAGGCTTATTATGATAGCATGACGGTGAATATACTCGATATCAATGTCTTAGAGCAAGCCTGTATTCAATCCGGAGGGACCGTGACGACCAAAGACTGCTGTGATGGTGTAAAGAATTTTCCTAATTTATGTCTTATCGGCGCTTGCGGCTGTCCGCCAGATGGGGAAAATATAGTTAAAATATGCAGTTGCGGCCCGGGCAAATGTTTTGACGGCGAAAAATGTGTCGAAAGAGAGTAAAAGAGAGCATTTTACATCACTTCTATTGAAACAGCAGTTATGCGTTAAGCTGCATCGCTGCGTATAGCCAAACAGAAAAGTCAGTAATGCGGGCCTCCGGCCTGCTTGAAAGCCACCCCAAGATGTTGTGCTTTCACTTTTAACCGCATAGCTGCCAGGATCTTTTTACTTTGCTCAGCTCTTCGATTGAAATTGTTGGACACAATTTTACCAAATGTGCAGATTTTTGGAAAGCATATTATTTCCCGGGGGGGATTGTCAGCTTTAGTGGCTTTGTACAAACAAAATTTTGATAAAAATTATATAGGGCGAATGGAGCAGCCTCGGCATTGATTCATTTTTACGCTCAGTAAGTTAGGGCGGATGGAAATGTTAATATACTTTCCTAAATAGTGCCCGAACGAAAACCAGAAATTTTTGTTAAGATCAAGGAAGGCGAAAATTTTAACCGCAGACATACTCAAGTATTTTGAGGATTAAAATTTGAGCCTGACACAGATATTGGCGAAAAAGACGGTTTTCGTTCAGGCACTAAATATTAAAATCACCGGCTGCTTCGGGTTGATACAGAATTTTTTTGATTTTGATGCGCCGGACTCCAGCGGGCACCTGCCACTCAATCTCATCTCCTTCGGAATAACCGATAATGGCCGTACCAATAGGGGAAATAATGGACAGCTTTCCTTGATCAATATCGGCCTCTCTTGGAAACACTAAAGTATATTCATTAGTTTCTCCGGTATCGAGATGTACCAGTTGCACTTTTGAATTCATGGTGACAACATCCGGCGGCACATCTTTGGGATTTAATATTTTTGCATTAGCGAGTTCATTGTCAAGCGCCTCTAAATCTTTCCGATCTCGGTAATGGACCTCATTTGCCACGGCCAACACGTCTTCAAGCCGCATCAGATCAAAGCTTGTAATATATATAGTGCGATATTTCATAATATTTCACCCTCATTTTTTAAAATAATAAGAATATGATTATAATTTTAATGATTTAATCAGCAAAAAGTAAATATGTCAATGCTGTTTGCTATGGGTGTTGGCTTAACCGCAAAACAAATCTTCATTTTTAAAGGGGTACCATACTGCTAAAAACTCCAGTTATGTCAATGTTGTCAAGAACCGTTAAGGACAGTCAAACATAGTTATGAATTTCCAGTGTCCAAGTAATGTGCAATATGTTGTGGCAGCTCGGTCCGGATTTTTCATCATGGATAGACTCAAGTAAGCCGAGCAGTGCGACTATTCCCCGCCAGTATTCCGGATTTGGCGGGTCTGAAGAATGGCGGATTCAAGATGCAGCTTCGTGGATGCCCGGGAATACTGTCCCTAATGGCAAGTTATGTCGTCAGTTGGATTATGTCGCGAGAATACTTATTGCCGTTCATTAGATCCGTCGATATAATTCCGAAAAATTTAGCATACTCCATTTCATTCTTCTAACCCTACAACGCAATTTATTTTTAACTTCAGCCTCAAAAAATTTTTTCGGCCTAAGGGTCAAAGACCGATTTTGGGCTTAATACACCTTTGAAGCCGTGTGGTGCAACACCGGCCAGAAACATGAAAAAGGCAGCCAATACTTTACAAGATGCAGCTACATAACTATATTATTATGAGTATATGCCAATAATCTAAGCAGGGAAGGAGTTGAAAAAATGATTGCAAAATCGATAAAAACTGGATTTGCGGCTCTGATATTCGTACTGCCGGTGCTGGCTTTTGCCTCAGCAGAAGCACAAACTGCGGGGCAGAAATTTGCAGTAGCGGCAGACGGGGGCGCCATCGAGGCCTCTGTAAGCCAGCGTACCGGACGCGCACCTTTTATGCTGATATTCGATGCGGAAGGAAACCTCATAGAAAGCCTTGAAAATCCGGCCATTCAGCAACGAAGGACGGGGCCTGCCCTGGCGCAATGGCTTGATGAAAAAGGGGTTGATACCCTGGTCGGCGGCAAGATGGGAAGAAACCTGAGGCAAGGACTTGAACAACACAGGATAAACTGGATTGAGACCGAGGGTAAAGTCAAAGAGACGATCATTGACGTCTTGAAAAAAGAGGAAAATTAAAAAGCCGGAATAAATGATGAAAAACAGGGAAAAAAAAGCCTCGACCAGGATTTTTGCCACGCTTCTGCTTACGTTTAGCTTTATCATGCTTACACTTTCTGGCATCTGTCTTTATGTCGCGCCACAATGCAGTGTCGCCGAAGAAATTGCCTGGAGAATGCTGGGGCTTGAAAAAGGCCAATGGGAATCCATACATATGACCTCGGCCCTTGTATTTCTCGTATTGGCCAGCATCCATCTCTTAATGTACAATTGGAAAGTTTTTGTCGCTTATTTGAAGCCCTGGGCAAGCCAGATCCTCCCCATACGCCCGGAACTGCTTTTCTCTTTGTTGGCTGCGGTGATATTTTTGATCGGGGCCGCATTGATTGTGCCGCCCTTCAGTATTCTTCCTGACACCAATAATGCCATACAGATGCATTACCGGGAAAAATCGGGAATCGATGATAACAGCGATGGACGGCACGAGGGCCGGGGAAGAGGCCGGAGAGGAGAAGTCGTGGATGAACTTGAGCAGGGGAGAAATCTGAGCTAAAAGTATGTATCGGATTGATCCATCCAGCTGGATAGCGCAATTTTCGAGCAAAAATTGCTCAAATTTTTTGCAACAATTTTCAAGTATTTTTGAGGCAACATTCGGCTATGCCCCGACAGCAATGCGAATCCCGGGCCAGAAAGGACTCTCAAACACTATCCGTAGCTTTATTCGTTTTAAGCAGGGCACAATATATTGGATATTTTACTTTTCCTGATGGGGGTGGAATAATCGAGGATTGACTGCCCGATAACATGCGAGAATCGTATGCAAATATCGGAGGACGGGGAATCGGGGTCGATGTTGATTATGTATCCAAGATTAGCGCCTTCACGCGCCTGGAATCAAATTGGCGGTCAACCATCGGGCCCTCCTTCAATCCTGCCAGCCGATCCGTGTAGGATTCGGTTTCCTTCTTGTAAAGGATCCCTATGGGAATCCGATCCCCCCAAATCCGTGCCGTATCCATGGCATGGTGCCAGTCATCCACAGGGTATTGCGATTCATCCAGCTCATAGACGCGATCATTATAAAAAGCGGCCGTATTCACGTGGTTAAATGAGACGCAGACCTGAAGGATGTCTATCAGGCTGAAGCCCCGGTGGCGCATGCCTTCCCGGATCAAATAGCTCAAATGCGACATTTTGCCGTTATAGCCCCTGGCCACAAATCCCGCCCCCTGAGATATCGCAAGGGTCAGTGGATTCATCGCTTCGCCTGTCACTCCCTGCGGCTGGGCCTTGGTAACAAACCCGTGGGCCGAGGTAGGTGAGGCCTGGCCCTTGGTAAGCCCGTAGACCATATTATTGTGCACCAAAAGCGTGATGTCGATGTTTCGGCGTATGGCTGCGAAGAGATGGTTGCCGCCTTCGCCGTAGCAGTCCCCATCGCCCATATTGACAACAATATTTAATTCGTGGTTGGCGAGCTTGGCGCCGGTAGCCACCGGCAGGGCCCGCCCGTGGAGCCCGTGAAAGTAGTTGCATTTCAAAAAATGCGGCGTTTTACCCGCCTGACCGATGCCCGAGACGATTAGTATGTTTTCCGGCGGCACATCCTGCTCCGCAAACGCTTTTTTCATGGCATTTAGGATGGCAAAATTGCCACAGCCAGGGCACCACTTGTTTTCAAAATTGTTGTCATATATTTTAACGTCGGTCATATCGAGCTCCCCATTATTTCTTTAACCTGATCAGCCACATCATTCGGCACCAAAGGCCTGCCGTCATACTTCACAACGGATCCCCCGAAACTCAATCCGGTCTGCTCCCTGATCAGCCAGCCCAGTTGAGAGGACGCATTCAGCTCAACCGTAAAGAAACGGTTGCATTTGGAAAGCGCCTCGTAGACAGCAGCATCCGGAAAGGGCCATAAATCCGAAAAAACCAGGGCGCCCACATCGAAATTTTCGTTCCTCAAGCGATCCACGGCTTCCCGGATGGCGCCGTCGGATGACCCCCAACCCACGAGAAGCGTTTCGCTCTCGCCAAAATATGGATCCGGAGGATGCATTTCATCCCGCATACTATTCGTTTTCGCCATCCGCTTATTGACCATGCGGTTTCGGTCGGCAATGGCTTCGCTGATGTGGCCGTCCTCTCCGTGCTCGTTGGCTGTCACCGTGACCCTTGCCCTGCCCTTGCAGGGCATTGCCCGGGGCGAAACCCCGGATTCATTTAGGGCGAATCGCTTATAGGCCGACGGGGCATCCATATCCGCATCGGTCGTCAAAAAGCGTTCAATCTGTTCCGGAACCCTTAGTTCTTCTGTGGCGATAAACAGAGAGTCATTGAAATACTGGTCTACCATTATGATCACCGGCACCTGATATTTTTCAGCCAGGTCAAACGCCCGGATCATTGCCTCAAAGGCCTGGTTGACGGACCGAGGGGCTATCACGAATCGGGGAAATTCGTCCTGTGAGGCATGAATCACAAACTGAAGGTCCCCCTGAGCGGTTCGTGTCGGAAGGCCCGTGGCTGGACCGGGACGCTGGGCATTGATAATAACTATCGGCGTCTCCGTAATGGCGGCGAGCCCCAGGCCTTCGGTCATGAGCGAAAATCCGCCGCCGGATGTAGCTGTCAGAGCCCGCAGACCGGCAAACGATGCGCCGACGACCATATTAACGGCGGCTATTTCGTCCTCCGCCTGCTCAACCACTAAAGGCGTTTTATCAATGAATTCAGCCAGGTTGATCATAATGCCGGTCGACGGTGACATGGGATAAAAAGCGGCCAGACGACAATCCGCGGCCAGCGCCCCAAGGGCGAGCACACGGGCGCCCGAAAGCAGCCGTCCCCTGGGCTCTTTATCCGGCCAGTCAATCCGCCAGTCCACGGCTTCGTCCTTCACCGCGTCATAGCCCTTTCTGGCGGCATTTAAATTGTTTTCAAAAACCGTCGGCTTCTCCCCGAAGCGCCCCTTAAGCACCTCTTCGACAACGGAGAGGGGCGCCCCCAAAAGCCCGAGGCAGGCGCCGGCGGCCACGGTGTTGGCCATTATTTTTCCGCCCGCGTCCTTGGCCAACCGTGTGAATGGGACGGCGAACGCATTTGTTTCGCTGCCCGCTTCCTCCTGGTCTAAAAGGATGACTCCGCTAGTATCCATTGAAGACCGATGCCGCTCATAGGTTTCCCCGTTCAATGCCACCAACAGGTGTACCCTATGGTATGGCGCCGCAACCGGATGATCGCTTATACGAATCTGCATAAAGCTATGCCCCCCGCGTATGCGGGATTCAAAATCATTGACGACCATAAGGTAAAGACCGGACCGGTGGCAGGCGCCGGCCAGCAGATCACCGACCGTCTGAATGCCCTGGCCGGCCGCACCGCCAATGGTTACCGTGATATCAATAGCCATGCCTCACTCCTCTTGCTGGAAAACTCTAAAACCGCAAACCCTATGGAAATCTATCAAAAAACAGGAGGACGGATTAATGGGGGGAATAATGTATTTGAAACCTGTAAGATATGTATTTTTGAAACTTGCAGCTACCCAGTCTCCGGGCGATATTCAGGTTTTTTGATCGGGGATTACCTATCAGAAGGCATGGTTGGGGTATGCTAAGAGCGTATAACCCATCAACAAGCGAGCCTCGATCGCCCGCAATGCCTCTGGTTTCGAGAACACTCAGGGGACGCGCGTTCTCTTAGGGAAGGGGGAGGCATTATGTGGTGGGCCCACCTGGATTCGAACCAGGGACCGACCGGTTATGAGCCGGTGGCTCTGCCATCTGAGCTATGGGCCCGCAAATCAGTCAATGCCTGCGTAGAAAGGCCATCCCTTGGTACCCCTTTGCGAGCCATTTGTCAAGCGCGGAATCGCTATCGATGGGTCGCTGATCAGGAGGACTCGATAAAATACTTAAGCTTCCGGCTCCGGGTCGGATGACGGAGTTTACGCAGCGCCTTGGCCTCTATCTGCCGGATCCGCTCCCGCGTCACGGCAAAATCACTGCCGACTTCCTCCAGGGTATGATCGGCCTTTTCCCCGATGCCGAACCGCATCCTGAGGACCTTTTCCTCTCTGGGCGTCAACGTCGCCAGAATCTTGCGGGTTTGTTCGGCCAGATTCAAACTGACCGCTGCCTCTGAAGGAAGCATAAAAGACTTATCCTCTATAAAGTCCCCGAGATGACTGTCATCCTCTTCGCCAATGGGGGTTTCAAGGGATATGGGCTCTCTGGCGATCTTGAGCACCTTGCGGACCTTATCGAGCGGCACCTCCATTTTTTCCGCGATTTCCTCAGGAGACGGCTCTCGGCCCATCTCCTGAACCAGATATCGGGATGTCCGGATCAGCTTGTTGATGGTCTCTATCATATGCACCGGGATACGGATCGTTCTTGCCTGATCAGCAATGGCGCGCGTAATGGCCTGGCGGATCCACCAAGTGGCATACGTGCTGAACTTATAGCCGCGGCGGTATTCAAACTTGTCAACCGCCTTCATCAGGCCGATATTACCCTCCTGGATCAAGTCGAGGAACTGGAGGCCACGGTTGGTGTACTTTTTGGCAATGCTTACGACCAGCCTCAAGTTGGCCTGAACCAGCTCCCTCTTGGCGGATTTTGCCTTCGTCCGGCCGTCCTCGATGTTGCTTATGATCCGTTTGAGCGTACGCGTATCGGCTTTGATTTCACGCTCCCGGTGTTCGATCTGGGTCTGTATCTTCTTGATATCGTAGAAAAGCGCCCTAACCTCACCGGGTTCCATCCTGGAGCAAGAGCAGCCCCACTTGACGAATTTTTTCTCGTTGTTTTCATCAAGCTTTTCCCGCACGGTAGTCAAGGGCGCGTCAAAAACGGCCGCGCATTTGCAGAAGACCTTGTGCGTGGTATCAAACCATTCGACCTGTCGCTTGATTTTTTTCTCGATTTCATCAATTACATCGGTTTCGAGCCGCCACTCTTTTAGCAATTCGAATATTTTCCGGTTACGCCGACGAATGGCCCTTTTGGTCCGCCGCCTCGCGTCAGGCGCCAGGTCCTCGAAAAAAATCTTCTCCCGGAATTCCTGGTTTTCCTCGTCGATCTGTTTAATGTTGTCTATGGTTTCCAGAAATTTTTCGATCTGGATGGATTCATCGACTATGGTATCGCCTTCATCGATATCCCGAAGGACATGCTTGGGACGCAGGGTGCCGGCGGCAATCTGTTCGCCCAGGTTGATAATGCTGTCGGTACCCAGGGTGGTCTCCAGCATGGCCCGCAGCATCTCCTGTTCCCCGGCCTCTATTTTCTTCGCGATTTCAATTTCGCCTTCGCGGGACAGCAGCGTTACCAACCCCATCTCCCGCAGATACATCTTCACCGGGTCGGTAACCGATCCGAAAGTCGCCACCTCATCGGCCTCCTCAGTCTCCGAAATCTTTTCGCTGTCACTGTCGTCCTTTTTTTCGGACTCGGAAAGCCGCTTATGCTTTTCAACTACTTCGATATCGAGATCATCAAACCACATCAGGGTTTCATCGAGCTGTTCCGGAGACATCATCTCTTGCGGCAACACTTCGCTGATTTGATCGTAAGTCAGATATCCCTGTTTTTTGCCCTTTGTCACCAGCGCTTCAATTTTTTCCTCTTTTGCCTTTTTTTTGTCTCCGCCGGCGGTTTCTTGGGAATCAGTGGTTTTTTTTGCCATAGGTATAAACCTCCTGAAAGGATATGCATTTACAAACGGTAAGGCCCGGCCCGGGCCGTCCTTTACCCCTGTTTTTGTTTTTCTTTTAACAATTCAAAAAGCCGTTCGGTGTCATTATTCTGTTCGGCCGCCCGAATCTGGTCCAGCAGTAGATGCTGACGGCGTCTGCGGCTTATCAGAAACTGCTCCATCAATTTCTCGCAACTTTTTTCCTCCCAACACTCATCACCGATGGCCAGAGAAGCAATCAACTGCCGCTGGGAATCATCAGTTATCCGATTGAGCAATTGAGAGACATCGCCTGAAGCTTTCGGTGGATGGGATAGAATCAATTCGGCTATTTCTTTAAGTCCCTTATCTTCAAAATAATCAATAATTCTTTTGTCTTCAATAGCGGGTAGAATTTTCGGCGACTGAATCATCATGGCGACCATCCGGGACTCGAGCCGATTTTTCACCGTATCCGCCCCCCCGGCCGGCGATGGCCCGGAGCGAGCGCCGGATGGATGGGACGCCGAGGCGGTTTTGGATTTTTGCTGCCGGATAGTCCTGACGCGCTCCAGAATCGCCGATTCATCGACCCCCAAGCGTTCGGACAGATAACGGATATAAATCGACCGGGCCACGCTATCCCGGATATCGGCTAACGGCTGTTTCAGCTCATCCGCAATACGAATTTTTCCCTGCATGGACAGTCCGTGGGTATTGACAGCCGAATCAATCAGAAATTCGATTGCGCCCGCCGCGTTTTCGGCCTGCTCGAGAAAAGCCTCGCCGCCATTGGCGAAGAGGAATGAATCCGGATCCTCCACGGAGGGCAGCACAATGATTTCAACATCCACGGATTCATTCATAAACAAGCCGATACTGCGATGGGCCGCCTTGATCCCGGCGGCATCCGAGTCAAATACGAGCCGGGCCTTTTTGGCATAGCCGCGCCTTAGCATCCTGACATGGCCGGATGTCAGTGATGTTCCCAGGGTGGCCACGGAGTTGGTAATGCCATGCTGATGCATCGCCAATAGATCAAAGTATCCTTCCACGATGTATACCATCCCGCTTTCACGGCATTTGTCCTTGGCCGCCTGCAGGCCGTATAATGACCTGCTTTTATTATAAATCGGTGTTTCCGGGGAATTCAGATACTTGGGTTTGGCATCGTCGAGCACCCGCCCGCCAAAAGCGATGACCTGTTTGGTGACATCGACAATAGGGAATATGATCCGATTCCGAAAGCGGTCATAATAACCGGTTTTTGAAGACCGCGGCACGATCAGCCCGGTTTTTTCGGCCAACCTTTCGGGGATCTGTTCTTTTCTGAAAAACCGGATCAGATTATCCCACCCCTCCGGGGCATAGCCCAGAGCGAATCGATTAATGATGTCCCGGGTAAACCCCCGGTTTTCAAGGTAGGCCAAGGCATTTTGCCCGGCCGGCCGGCGAAGAAGCTGTTCCTTATAATAGGCCATCACCTTTTTATTGATGTCAAAGAGCTTTTCCCGCTCGGAAATTTCCTGTTTTTCCGATGGCGTCATCTGCCGGCTTGGCAGATGAATACCGTATCGGTGCGCCAGCGTCTGCACGGCTTCCGGAAAACTGATACCGTCATATTTAATCAGAAAATTAAACACATCCCCACCGGCACCACACCCGAAACAGTGAAAAATTTGCTTGGTTGAGCTGACGGTAAAAGAAGGGGTCTTTTCTGAATGAAACGGGCAAAGACCGACATGGTCCTTACCCGCTTTTTTCAATGCCACCCGCTCGGAAATGATTTCCACGATATCCGCAGCATTGCGAATTTCAGCGAGCTTGTCTTCCGGGATATTAATCGCCAAAAAGCGTACTCCGTTTAGGTGTACAAAGGCCACACGGTTGGCAGGACGAGACTTGGACCAGCCCGTGCTAAAGACAACCCAGTTTAATAATAACAGATAATTATAACTTTATATGGTATCTTTGTCAAGTAAATTTAACCAGTTTGGCTGGCTGTAAAAAATAACCGAACTGCAATGCCTTTCCGGCATTCATGCATCTTTTACCAGTTCAACGGCGGCGGGCAAATCGACCCTGCCGTCATAGAGGGCTTTTCCGATGATGACCCCGACGACGCCGGACGCTGACAGGAAAAGCAGATCCTTGATATCAGCCAGGGAGGATACGCCGCCGGATGCTACCACCGGTATGCGGACGGATTCGGCCAGCCGGCGTGTTTCCTTGATATTCGGTCCGGTGTGCATGCCGTCGCGTTCGATATCGGTGAAGTGGATCGATGCGACGCCGCTGTCTTCAAACATTTTCGCCAGTTCCACGGCGCTCGAATCGGTCGTCTCCCGCCAACCCTCGATGGCCACCAACCCGTTCCTGGCATCAATACCCACGACGATTCGATGCGGATATGCCCGGCAGGCCTCCCTGACGAGATCGGGATTACGGATGGCTTCCGTTCCAATGACCACGCGATCCACACCGTTTTCCAGATACATGCGGATGGTTTCCATATCGCGAATCCCTCCGCCCACCTGTATCGGGATATCCACTGAATCGATAATTCTTCGAATTTGCTTGAGGTTTTTCGGCTTTTTTTCGACCGCCCCGTCAAGATCCACCACGTGAAGCCGTCCGGCCCCTTCCGAAGCCCAACGAATCGCCATGGATGAAGGATCATCCGAGTAAACGGTCTCCGCATCCATCCGACCCTGCAACAGACGAACGCATCGACCGTTTTTGATATCTATTGCTGGTATAATTATCATCGGTCAATAATGACGGCTTCGCAAAAAATCCAATATCTGTTTAGTGCTGCATTCCAGGGGATTGGCGCGCCTTGATCTTGAACTTTTTACTTTACCATCCATAATTCGACTTCTAAGTAACTTGAAAATATATATTAGTATTCCAGAAGCTTAACTCTCTGTCATTCCGAGGAGCGAAAGCGACGAGGAATCTTGTTTGTTCAAGATTTCTCACTGCTGTTCGAAATGACAATGCGAATGTTTTTTAGAGTTACTTTCTGCAAAAATGGCGCGCCAGCGCAATAAATCGCTTTTTACGAGGTTGTCAATAATCAAAGCCTGTTTAGATACATCCCTTGGCGGAATACAGGTTTGTAATGCGTTCATCCAAGGCAACCGCCTGATCCAGGGCCCGGCCGAAGGACTTGAATATCGCCTCTGTCACATGATGATCGTTTTGACCATAGCTGACATTAATATGGAGATTCATGCCGGCATGATTGGCGATCGAACGGAAAAACTCCCTGGCCAGGTCCGCAAAGTTCGGTTTGAACGCCCCCGGCAGGTGATAGGCGAGATAGGGTCGATTGGAGAGGTCGATGGTGGCCTTGGCCAGCGCATCGTCCATCGGCGTAATGGCGTGCCCATAGCGCCGGATGCCTTTTCTGTCCGCCAATGCCCGGCTAATGGCATCCCCCAGTACGATGCCCACATCCTCCACGGTATGGTGGTAATCCACTTCGATATCGCCCTTGGCCTTCAGCGAAAGATCGAAGAATCCGTGAACAGAAAACGCCTCCAACATATGGTCAAAAAAGGGGATCCCCGTGGCGATTTCATTTGTACCGACGCCATCGAGTTCGAGTTTGGCAAGAATTTCTGTTTCCCTGGTATTTCTTTCAACCTCAGCAAAACGGGACATCTTAAGATCTCCGAACCCCTGCCCTGCGGTAAACCCGTGGCTCATGGCCTGAAAAAATACGCCTGGGGCTATAGCAAAGACCAGATAGGGCCTGAACTAAATAAAAAATGGTGGAGATGAGGGGGATCGAACCCCTGACCTCGGCGTTGCGAACGCCGCGCTCTCCCATCTGAGCTACATCCCCACAAATTGATTATTTGATGGCTTCGTAAAAAGTCCAATATCTGTGTTGCGCTGCATCCCTCGGAATTTCACGTACAGCTAAGTACGCTGCATTCCTCGGGATTTTGCGCGCCTTGATCTTGAACTTTTTACTTTGCCATCCTAAAATCGA
>Ga0209943_1000251_pt1 | contig 37826 bp, 39 predicted proteins | sample SalPonR1_B_D2_MG_FD_185698 | JGI IMG/M metagenome (GOLD analysis project Ga0209943, IMG submission 185698) | Salt pond soil microbial communities from South San Francisco under conditions of wetland restoration - Salt Pond MetaG R1_B_D2_MG... ... | reverse complement strand
GAATCCCTTCAGCACCGAGAAACTGAACGCGAGCAGCGGCACGATGGAGAGCAGCGTGGTGTAGACCAGGCTCATGGCCCGCATCGTCAGCTGCCCGCTCATGAGGTCGCGCACGACGGCGTAGGTGTAGCGCAGGAAAGCGATACCGAAGGCCGGCACGGGCGGCAGGTTGGCGAACTGCGGGCTCCAGAGGAATTGCTGCAGGTAACGGATCAGGGAATCCAGCATGGGTGCTGTGCTGCCCTCCTTTGGCTCGGACCGTCGACGATTGTACATTAGCACTCTGCAATCGAGGCTCCGGCCTGAACGGCCCGAGCGAGACGCGCGGACGAAGGACCTTCGCATGAACGACTATCCGAGCCGCATCATCTGCATGACGGAGGAGACCACCGAGACGCTGTATGCGCTCGGCGAGGAGGGCCGCATCGTCGGCATCTCGGGTTTCACCGTGCGGCCGCCGCGCGCGCGGCGCGAGAAGCCGAAAGTCTCCGCGTTCACCAGCGCCAAGATCGACCGCATCATGGCGCTCGAGCCCGACCTGGTACTGGGTTTCTCCGACCTGCAGGCCGATATCGCGGCCGAGCTGATCCGGCGCGGCGTGCCGGTGCACGTGTTCAATCACCGCTCGGTGGCGCAGATTCTGCAGATGATCCGGGTGCTCGGCGGAATGGTCGGCTGCGAATCGCGGGCCCGGGCCTATGCCGCGGAACTGGAGGCGGGTCTGGAGTCGATCCGCGCAGCCGCCGGCGCACTGAAGCGCCGCCCGCGCGTCTACTTCGAGGAATGGGACGAACCCCGCATCACCGGGATCCGCTGGGTGGCCGAACTGATCCGCATCGCCGGCGGCGAGGACTGCTTCCCGGCGATGGCCGACGAGCCGCTGGCGAAAAATCGCATCTTCGCCGACGACGGCCCCATCATCGATGCCGCGCCGGACATTGTGATCGGCTCGTGGTGCGGCAAAAAATTCCGTCCCGAGCGGGTGGCGGAGCGCCCCGGCTGGGACGCTGTGCCCGCCGTGCGCCACGGCCATCTCTACGAGGTGAAGTCGGCGCAGATCCTGCAGCCGGGTCCGGCGGCGCTGACCGACGGCGTGCGCGAGATTGCGGCCATCATCCGCGGCTGGTCGGAGCGCTCTCGCCGGTGAGCAGTTCCAGCGCGCGGAGATATTTCTCCCGCGTGCGGGCGATGACCTCAGCCGGCAGGCGCGGGCCGGGTGCGCGCTTGTCCCAGTCCAGGGTGTCGAGATAATCGCGGACGAACTGCTTGTCGAAACTCGGCGGGCTCGCGCCGGTGCGCCACGATGCCGCCGGCCAGAAGCGCGACGAGTCGGGCGTAAGCACCTCGTCGATCAGGTACAGGGTGCCGGCCTCGTCCACGCCGAACTCGAACTTGGTATCGGCGATGATGATGCCCCGCTGCCGCGCGTAGTCCGCGCACTCGGCATAGATTCGCAGGGACAGCTCGCGCACCTGCATCGCCCGCTCCCGACCGATGATCTCAGTCAACGTGTCGAAACTGATGTTCTCGTCATGATCGCCGACGGCGGCTTTGGTGGCCGGCGTGAACAGGGGCTCGTCCAACCGTGCGGCCTGGCGCAGGCCCGGCGCCAGCGGGATGCCGCACACGGCGCCGGCCGCCCGGTAGTCGCGCCAGCCGGAGCCGATCAGGTAGCCGCGCACCACGGCCTCCATCGGCAGTGGCTGCAGCCGCCGCACCACCATGCTGCGCTCGCCGAGCAGCGCACGCTCGGCGGGATCGGTGATGACCGCCTCCAGTGGCAGGTCGCTCAGATGATTCGGGACGATGCCCCCCGTGCGCGCAAACCAGAACCGGGAGATGCGGGTAAGGATGGCCCCCTTGCCCGGGATCGGGTCCGGCAGCACGACGTCGTAGGCCGACAGCCGGTCGGTGGCGACGATCAGCAGATGGTCGTCGTCCACCGCCCACAGATCGCGGACCTTGCCCCGGCCGATCAGCTCGAGGCCGGTCACGCTGGACTCGAATACGACGTCGCTGCTCTGCTCGGCCATGGGCGCTTCCCCGGCGGTAAAGCGGCGATGATGGACCGGCGGCGCGATGCGGGCAACCGCTCCGCCCGGCGCAGTGCAACGGCGTCGGCAATCGGGGTAGCATCCCCGCTTATGCAAGGGTACGGACGGCCTCGTTGAACTGGTGGGGCAAGCTCGCAGGCGGCCTGATGGGTCTCGCTACGGGCCGGCCGCTGTTCGTCGTGCTCGGCGTACTGCTGGGTCACCAGTTCGACCGGGGCTATGCGAAATGGCGGCAATCCCGTGTCGGGCCGACCCGGCTGCCTGCCGAATTCCTTCGCATCACCTTCGAGACCATGGGCCACCTGGCCAAGGCCGACGGGCGGGTGAGCGAAGCCGAGATCGAGGCCGCGCGCCGGATCATGCAGGAACTCGGGCTGTCGGCCGACGACACGCGCTCAGCCGTCGAGTGGTTCAATCAGGGCAAGCGCCCGGACTATCCCCTGCGCGGCCGGCTGCAGCGACTGGCGGCGCTGGCCGGCCGGCGCGGCGATCTCGGCCGCGCGTTCCTGCGCCTGCAGCTGCGCATCGCCCTTGCCGACGGCCGCGTCCACAACCGCGAGCGCGCCCTGCTTTGGACCATGGCGGGCGAGTTCGGCATCGGCCGCGTGGAGTTCGCCCAGTTGGAGGCCGTGCTGCGGGCCCAGCGCGGCTTCGCGCGTTCGGAACGGGGCCGTGCCGAGAGGAGACGCGTCGACCAGGCCTACGAGGTCCTGGGCGTGTCGGAGTCCGCGAGCGATACGGACATCAAACAGGCCTACCGCCGCCTGATGAACCGCTACCACCCGGACAAGCTGGCGTCGAAGGATCTCAGCCCGGAGGATCTGGCGGGCGCGCAGCAGCGCACCCGTGAGATCCGCAATGCCTACGAGTCCCTGAAGAACCGCCGCGGTTTCAGGTAGGCCGGGTCGGCTATACACGGCGCGCGCGCTTGGCTACAGTGCCGTGCCACACAACACCGGAGACAGCGTCGTGCAGCCTGTGATCGCTCCTTCCATCCTGTCGGCGGATTTCGCCCGGCTCGGCGAAGAGGTGGACGCCGTGCTGGCGGCCGGCGCCGATATGGTGCACTTCGACGTGATGGACAACCATTACGTCCCGAACCTGACGGTGGGCCCGCTGGTCTGCGAGGCTCTGCGCAATCACGGCGTGACGGCGCCGATCGACGTCCACCTGATGGTGGAGCCCGTGGATCGCCTCATCCCGGATTTCGCGGCGGCCGGCGCGAGCTACATCACCTTCCATCCCGAGGCCTCGCGTCACGTGGACCGCAGTCTCGCGCTGATCCGCGAGCAGGGCGTCGGCGCCGGGCTGGTGTTCAATCCGGCCACGCCGCTGTCATGGCTCGAGCACGTGATGGACAAGCTGGACATGATCCTGATCATGTCGGTGAACCCGGGTTTCGGCGGGCAGAAGTTCATCCCGGAGGCGCTGACAAAACTGCGCGCGGTGCGCCGGCTCATCGACGAATCGGGCAGGGAGATCAGGCTGGAAGTCGACGGCGGCGTGAAAGCGGACAATATCGGCGAGGTGGCGGCGGCCGGTGCCGATACATTCGTGGCGGGGTCGGCGATATTCGGCAGCGACGACTACGGCGCGACCATCCGCGCCATGCAAGAGAATATAGCGAAGGCCGGGAAGGCGGGCTGAGCCGCCGCCGGCGGGCGGCTAGCGTTTCGGCCGGGCGCCGTAGACGACGATGGTCTTGCCGTTGGCCGAGACCAGCCCCTGCTCCTCCAGCACTTTCAGGACGCGGCCGGCCATCTCGCGCGAGCAGCCCACCAGACGGGAGAGTTCCTGGCGGCTGACCTTGATCTGCATGCCGTCGGGATGGGTCATGGCGTCGGGCTCGTTACACAGATCCATGATGGCGTGGGCCACGCGGCCGGTGACGTCCACGAAGGCCAGATCGCCGAGCTTGCGATTGGTGCGGTCCAGCCGGCTCGCCAGCTGGGTGGCCAGCTCGAAGACCAGGCCCGGGCTCTCGCTGGCGATCTGGCGGAAACGGGGGTAGGTCATCTCCGCGATCTCGCTCTCGGTGCGGGTGCGCACCCAGGCGCTGCGTGTCGGCTGTTCGTAGAAGAGGCCCATCTCGCCGAAGAACTGGCCCTTGTTGAGGTAGGCCAGCACCATCTCGTTGCCGTCCTCGTCCTCGATCATGACCTCGACCGAGCCGTCGACGATGTAGTACAGGATGTCCGGGAGGTCGCCGGCGTGGATCATCACCGTCTTCGACGGGATGGTGCGCACTCGGCAGTAGCTGAGGAACCGGTTGATGGCCGGTACGTCGCTCAGATTCTTCGCTGTCGTTGGCATTCTCGCCCCCTCGCTGGATCCAACAGCTATTTTGTGACAGACGCTCAACAAGGGCAAGCCGGAGGCCCGCGGCGCCCGGCTAGAACCAGTAGGCGGTCCGGGTCATCACCTTCGCCGTGGCCCGCATCAGTCCCCGCACGGGACCGGGCAGGCGGCTGCCTCCGGACTCTGAGGCGGCGGCGCCGTGCACGGCCTCTTCCTCCGCCATCCGCTGCAGTATGGCACGGCTGCGTTCGTCCTCGACCGGCAGCCGGTCCAGGTGTCCGTTCAGGTGTTCGACCACCTGCCGCTCCGTCTCCGCGATGAAACCGAGACTCCAGCGATCACCGGCCAGTCCGCTCAGCGCGCCGATGGTCCAGGCGCCGGCATACCAGATCGGCGCCAGCCGGCTGGGCCCGGCATCCAGCTCCTCGAGCCGCTGCGCGCACCAGCGCAGGTGATCGGTCTCTTCCTCGGCCGCGTGGTGCATCTCCTCGGCCACCGCCGGGTCCCGGGCGACGACCGCGTGTCCCTGATACAGGCCCTGCGCGGCGACCTCGCCCGAGTGGTTCACCCGCATGAGTCCCGCCACGTGCCGCGCCTGCGCAGGGGACAGCGGCGTCTTCGGCCGATGCGCGCCCGGATTGGGGCGGCTGCCGCCCGGCGGCGCGAACAGGGTCCGCAGCGCATTGTCGGCGCTCGCGATGAATCGATCAGCCAGGCTTTGGTCACGGTCGCTCACGGCCCGATTATAGCAAGCGGGGAGGCGTATCCCCCGGGTGTCGGGGCCGAGTCGAGGCCGTCGAACCAGGAGTGCATTTTTGTTCCGTTTGGCCTAGCATTGCGCCGCGCCCCGACTCGGGGGGCGGCAGAACCGGCCCCCTTGGCGCACGACGAATCAATAAGGAGCAAGGACGATGAGACGGTCAGTGTGGATCCTGGCACCGCTGGTGCTGGTCGCGGCCGGCGGTGCGGCAGCCGCCGAGGACGAAGGCCCCTGGGATGGCAAGGTCACCCTGGGTTATCTGGCGACCAGCGGCAACTCGGACAGCCTGAGCGTCAATGCCGGGGCGGAAGTGGGTTACACCACCGGCCGGTGGCGTCACCTCGCGGAGGCCTCCGCGGTGGGCGCACAGCAGGAGGAGGAGACCACTGCGGAAGCCTACAAGGCCGTGTGGAATTCCGAATACAGCTTCAGCGAGACGGACTACCTCTTCGGCCGCGTCCGCTGGCAGAAGGACAAGTTCAGCGGCTACGACCAGCAGGTCACCGAGTCCATCGGCTACGGCCGCCGGATTCTCGACAATGAGCGCCATACGCTGAACGCCGAGGTGGGCGCCGGTGCCCGGCAGTCGGACCTGCGCGACGGTTCTTCCGAGGAGGAGATGATCCTGCGCGGGGCGCTGGACTACACCTGGCAGATCAGCGAGACGGCGGAATTCAGCCAGGACTTCAGCGTCGAGTCGGGCTCGGAGAACACGTTCATGGAGTCCGTCAGCGAGATCAAGGCGAACCTGGTGGGCGATCTGGCGCTGGTGGCCTCCTATACCGTCCGCCGCAATACCACGGTGCCGGCGGGCAGCGAGAAGACCGATACCTTCACGGCCCTGTCGCTGGAGTACGCTTTCTAGCGCCACCGGGCGGGCGGCGGCGTTGCATCGCCCCGCCGCGGGAGCTATAATTTCGCGCTTTTCGTCGTCCGCACGAGCGTTTTCCCTGCCGCGCGGGCGGCTCACGGTCCCTGCCGGAAGTCGGATCGAGGGGCCGGATTCCAACAGAAACCGGGTACTGCTAATTTCCCGACACTTTATATTTGAGTAACAGTCGATGAAGACCTTCTCTGCAAAACCGGCCGAAGTCCGCCGCGACTGGTTCGTCGTGGATGCCACCGGCAAGACACTGGGCCGCCTCGCCACCGAGGTCGCGCGGCGGTTGCGTGGCAAGCACAAGCCGGAGTACACGCCTCACGTGGACACCGGTGACTACCTCATCATCATCAATGCCGAAAAGGTGCGGGTGACCGGCAACAAGCTGAAAGACAAGATGTACCATCACCACACCGGCTACATCGGGAACCTGAAGTCCCGCTCGCTCGAGCAGATGCTGGACAAGGCACCCGAGCGGGTGATCCAGTCGGCGGTGAAGGGCATGCTGCCCCGCAACCGGCTCGGCCGGCAGATGTTGGGCAAGCTGAAGGTCTACGCCGGCCCGGAACACCAGCACACCGCACAGCAGCCGATCGAGCTCGATATCTGAGCCGGCGGCACGGGGAATAGAACATGAGTGACATGCAGTTTTACGGTACCGGTCGACGCAAGACCTCCACGGCGCGGGTATTCCTGAAGCCCGGCGACGGCAAGATCACGGTCAACAAGCGTCCGCTGGATCAGTTCTTCGGCCGCCAGACGGCACGGATGATCGTCCGCCAGCCCCTGGAGCTGACCAAGCTCGACGATCGCTTCGACGTGGACGTGACCGTGATCGGTGGCGGTACCACCGGGCAGGCCGGCGCCATCCGTCACGGCCTGACGCGGGCGCTGATGGATTACGACGAGTCGCTGCGCAGCGGCCTGCGCAAGGCCGGATACGTGACGCGCGACGCGCGCGAAGTGGAGCGCAAGAAGGTCGGCCTGCGCAAGGCCCGCCGCGCCACCCAGTTCTCGAAGCGTTGATCGCAACCGCGCGACAGGGTTATTGGGGGATCGTCTAGCGGTAGGACATCGGACTCTGACTCCGAGAACCCAGGTTCGAATCCTGGTCCCCCAGCCAAATACAAGAGGGCCCCGTCAGGGGCCCTTTTGTTTTTGGCGGGGACTTCGCGGATGAGGCCCTTCGTTCGAACCGAGGCCCGCTTTCAGGCCGGTCGGCTCTCGCCGGCGCTCAGCGCTGCATCGTGCGCACGCCGTCGCGCCCTGCGACCAGCAGCACGTCCGCCGGTCGATGCGCGAACAGGCCCGCGGTCACGACGCCGGGCAGCTGGTTGAAGCGCGTCTCCATCTCCACCGGGTTGGCGATGGAGAGATTGTGCACATCGATGATGTGGTTGCCGTTGTCGGTCATGAATCCCTCGCGCCAGATGGGCTGTCCGCGGTAGCGGATGATCTGCCGTGCGATATAGGCCTGCGCCATCGGGATCACCTCGATCGGCAGCGGGAAACCGCCGAGCATGCCGACGAGTTTTGAATCGTCGATGATGCACACGAACTTTCGGGATGCCGCGGCGATCACTTTTTCTCGCGTGAGCGCGCCGCCGCCGCCTTTTGTCAGGTGGAAGTGCTTGGTGGCCTCGTCGGCGCCGTCGATGTAGAGGTCCAGATCGCCGACGCTGTTCAGTTCACTGACCTCGATGCCTTTGGCTTGCAGGCGTCGAGTCGTCTCGCTGGAACTCGACACGACACTGGTGAGGCGATCCGCTACCTCCGGCAGGAACTCGATCAGTTCGTTGACCGTGGAACCCGTGCCGACGCCGAGGGCGGTCCCCATCTCTATGTACTCGAGGGCCGCACGGGCGGCCCGGCGTTTCTTCTCTGTCTGGTCCATCGCGGTTCCCGGCTCTGTTTCCTTGTCCGTGAGATCGTCATCGGGACGGCGGCCGTCGCATGCCGGTCTCTTTTACCACCGGCCCCGTTCGTTGCGCCATTCCCCGGTGCCCTAACGGAATGTGCCCGCCGGAGCGGGCACATTCCTCAAGTCGGGATTCCATCGCTGCACGTCTCCCTGTGGAGGGTGTCAGCGACCGGTAAGGCTCTGGGGCTACTTACCGATTCCCACTGCGCTCAGCGCTTCCGGCTAGTTTTCTTCTTACTAGCCTTCTTTTTGCTGGCTTTCTTCTTCGAGGCCTTTTTCTTGGAGGCCTTCTTCTTGGTCTTTTTCTTCACGGTCCGCTTTTTCTTGGCAGCCTTCTTCTTGGTTGCCTTCTTTTTGGCGGCCTTTTTCTTGGCAGCCTTCTTCTTGGTCTTTTTCTTCACGGTCCGCTTTTTCTTGGCGGCCTTCTTCTTAGCGGCTTTCTTCTTGGTGGCCTTTTTCTTGGTCGCCTTTTTCTTGGCGGCTTTCTTCTTGGTGGCCTTCTTCTTCGTTGCTTTCTTCTTGGTCGCCTTCTTCTTCACGGTGCGCTTTTTCTTCGCTGCCGTCTTACGCGCAGTGGTCTTCTTCTTCGACACCTTCTTCCTTGCCGGTGCCTTACGCGCAGTCGTCTTGCGCTTCGACGCTGTCTTCTTCTTTCGCGTCGTCTTCTTTTTCGATCTAGCTGTAGTAGCCATATGTCATCTCCGTGTCGGGGTACCCGGCGTTGAGTATATACATAAACACTGAAAATTCCAGCAAGTTTCCAGACATGCGCACTGTTGCACGAACAGCGTTGCAGTAACGATGAAGTTGTTCGTCGCCGGTATCGATGCAATGTGATCGATGCGATGTGATCGATACAAGGTCAGTGTCGGAAGCGATGTACGCCGTTCTCGGTTGCGACTGCGAACAGCGGAACGTCCCATGCGGCGGCGGCTATGGCAGAGACTCGCTGACACGAGAACGCTGCGCCGACGAGTTTGGGATGCAGCCAGTATCTGCGATGACGCAGGAACGCGAAGCATCGGTCGTAGTACCCGGCGCCCATGCCGATGCGGTTTCCTGTCTCGTCGAACGCGGCCAGCGGCGTGACCACCAGGTCGAGTCGGCGCGCAGGGATTGCGGTGGATGCGCGCTCCGGTTCCCAGATAGCGTAACGATTGCGGATAAGAGTCGCGTCGGGCGACAGGCGGACGAAGTGCATGCGGCCGGTCGCGCCGACTACCGGCACGTGGACGATGCGGCCAGTGGCGAAGGCCTCCACGAACAGGTCGCTGAGGTCGACTTCCGCGGCCGCGGCGAAGTAAAGGCCGACGCGCCGCGCGGCATGCCAGAGCGGGCTGTGCGAGAGATGGCGGCAGATGGCAGCGGAATGACGCGCGCGCGTCGCTTCGTCGAGTGCGAGGCGGGCCCGCTGTCCGGCTTGCCTGTGCTTTGCGCGCTCGGCCTGCATGGGCCCCTTTCCTGCGGGAGAGAGGTGGCACCTCCCGCCTGTGCCGTCACCAGCCGTCGCTCTCGAACCAGAGCGTAAGGTGGGGTCGGCCGAGACAACGCAGGCTTTCCGCCGTATCGCGGATCTGCGCAATGTTGCCTTCAGGCTTTTGACCCCGACGTTGATAGTTAGGGTCGAAAGGCTTCCCAGCCGGCGTCGAACACTGCAGGAGGTGCCGTAACTATTCTATGACCGCCCGCGGCGGCCCGGGTTCAGAAGTCGAGTTGGCGGCTGTCGCCCAGCACAGCCTCCACCCTGTCGGACAGCGCCCTGATGCGTCCGGCCACGTTGCCCTCGAGCGCCTCGTCGCGGGCCCGCGCCTTGATCAGTTCGTTCGCCATGTTCAGCGCTGCCATGACGGCGATCCGGTCCGTACCGACAACCTTGCCGCTGTCCCGGATCTCTTTCATCTTGGAGTTGAGCAGCTCTGCGCTGTCCAGCAGATCCGATTTCTCGTTCGCCGGACACGATACCTGGTATTCCTTCTCCAGGATACGCACGCTCACGTGGGCATACATGTCGTCCATCGTCGTTTACCCGTTGCCGCCGTGTTCCGGGCGCGGCGTCAGGCGCCGTGCTCCATGGATTTCAGTCGGCCGATCATGGCTTCGACGCGTGCACGCACCTGCTCGTTCTTCTGCAGCAGGCTCGCGCGCTCTTCGATCAGCGTATCCTGCCGGTGGCGGAGCGAGCGGTTCTCCTCGCGGAGCTGATTGCAGACCGCCACGAGCTCGTCCAGACGCTTCTCCAGACGCTTCAGTTCGTGCGCGAACGCGTGATGTACCTGATCGCTCATGGGGGCAATATAGTAGTGAGCGGGAATCCGGTCAATTGACGGTGTCCCGTATTCGGGTTGACGCGGCCGCGGCAGTGTTAGGATGGCGCCTGGGCTGCGCGCAGCCGGCCGGAGCCCGCTTCTTAGGACCAGTCTCGAGACCAGTCTCAGGGCCAGAACGCCGGACCACTACGTCGGATCCATATGTCGGACCACCCCAACGCCATCCATACGAGACTCCAGGAGGCCCTGTCTGCGGCCGGGGCAACCTGTGACGCGCCCGAGGCCCACGGCACCCTGTGCAGCCTCGTGTGCCTGCACGGCAGCCGTGCCGGGCCGCGCTGGATAGCGAGCGTGTTCGGGAACGAGCCGGTGCCGGCGGACGCACGCCGGGCGCTGCTGGACGTCGCGAGCGAGACCGCGGCGGAACTCGAAGACCCTGCCTTCCGCTTCGCGCCCCTGCTGCCGGGCGACAGGGCGCCCGTGGGCGAGCGAGCGGGCGCGATGGCGCACTGGGCCCAGGGGTTCCTGCACGGCTTCGGGGAGGCGGGCAGCCGGCCCGCGCTGGCGGAGCGGCTCGGGCAGGAACCCCTCGCAGAGCTGCTGTCCGATCTGAGCGAGATCACGCTGGCGACGGCCGGGGAGGAGGGCGGCGCCGAGGAAGGCGCGCAGGATGGCATGGAAGGCGACGAGGAGGCCTGGGCCGAGCTCGTAGAGTACCTGCGCGTGGCCGTCCAGCTTTTCTATCTGGAGCTGGCCGCCATCCGGGGCGACCGGCACGAAGCGCCGTCCGGACTTCAGTAGCCGCCGCGCCGTGGCGCATCCCGCTCCGGTACAATGCGTTCTCACGCCCCCGCGGGGCGCCGAACCGGCCGACCGACACGAGCTTATGAACCCGAAAGAATTCGCCAGACGCCGCCGCCAGCTGATGCGCATGATGGGGCGCGATTCCATCGCCATCCTGCCTGCCGCACCCCTGCGCCATCGCAGCCGCGACGTGGAGTTCGGCTACCGTCAGGACAGCGATTTCTACTACCTCACCGGTTTCGCCGAGCCCGAAGCCGTCGCGGTGCTGGTGCCGGAGCGCGAGCAGGGCGAATTCGTCCTGTTCTGCCGCGAGCGCGATGCCGCGCGCGAGCAGTGGGACGGGCATCGCTCCGGCACGGAAGGGGCGGTCGAGACCTACGGCGCCGACGACGCTTTCCCGGTGGCCGATATCGACGACATCCTGCCCGGCCTCATGGAGTCGAAGCCGCGGGTGTTCTACACCATGGGCATCTACAAGGAGTTCGACCATCGCGTGACCGAATGGGTGAACACTCTGCGCCGCACGGTGAAGATGGGCGGCCATACGCCACAGGAATTCGTGGCGCTGGATCATCTGCTGCACGACATGCGCCTGTACAAGAGCCGCGCTGAGATCGCCGCCATGCGCAAGGCGGCGAAGATCGCCGTGGATGCGCACAAGCGGGCGATGCAGGTGACGCAGCCGGGCATGCACGAGTACGAGGTGGAGGCCGAGTTTCTGCACGAGTTCCGCCGGCGCCGTGCCGAGCCGTCCTATCCGCCCATCGTCGGCGGCGGGGCGAATGCGTGCATCCTGCATTACACCGACAATGCGGCTGAACTGGCCGACGGCGATCTGCTGCTGATCGATGCCGGCTGCGAGTACGACTATTACGCCTCGGACGTCACGCGCACGTTCCCCGTGAACGGACGTTTCACGCCCGAGCAGCGGGCCGTCTACGAGATCGTGCTGGAGGCCCAGCTCGCCGCCATCGACAGGACCCGCGCCGGCAATCACTGGAACGACCCCCACGATGCGGCCGTGCGCGTGATCACCAAAGGGCTGAAGAAGCTGAAGCTGCTGGACGGCAGCCTGCCGCGGCTGCTGAAGGACGAGGCCTACAAGCCGTTCTTCATGCACCGCACGGGTCACTGGATCGGCATGGACGTGCACGATGTCGGCGATTACAAGGTGGGCGACGAATGGCGGGTGCTGGAGCCCGGCATGGTCACCACCGTGGAGCCGGGCATCTACATCCCGGCGAAGCGCGGCATACCGAAACGCTATGCGGGTATCGGCGTTCGCATCGAGGACGACGTGGCCGTGACCCGGGACGCCCCGGACGTGCTGTCGAAGGGTCTGGCGAAGGACGCGGACGAGGTCGAGGCGCTCATGGCGTCGGGATGAGACCGTGACCGAGCGATACGACATCATCATTGCGGGCGGCGGCATGGTGGGCGCAAGCCTCGCACGCGCGCTGGCGCCGCTGGGCCTGCGCGTGGCCGTGGTCGAGCCGGTGGAGCCCGGCGCCGCCTCCCAGCCGAGCTTCGACGACCGCTCCACGGCGCTGTCGCGAGCCAGCCAGCGGGCCTTCACCGCGATGGGCCTGTGGCCCGCCATCGCGGAGACGGCTACGCCCATCCGCGCCATCCACGTCTCGGACCGGGGCAGCTTCGGTCTCTGCCGCATCGAGGCGGCAGAGCAGGGCGTGGAAGCCCTCGGCTACGTCGTGGTGAACCGTGTGCTGGGACAGACCCTGCTCGCGAGCCTGGCGGCGGAGGGCGGGCCGCAGCTGTATCGCCCCGCCCGGATCGCTGCGGTGACGCAAACGGACGAGTCGGTGACCGCCACCGTGGCCCGGGAGGACGGCGGACGCGAGGAACGGCTGGAGGCGGCGCTGCTGGTGGCAGCCGATGGCGCACGATCGGCGGTGCGCGACGCCGTCGGCATCGGCATGCGGGAGCGTCCCTACGACCAGGTGGCCATCACCGGCAATCTGGCAACCTCCAGCCCCCACGACAACGTCGCCTACGAACGCTTCACCACGGACGGCCCGGTGGCGCTGCTGCCGTTCAGCGAGGGCCGCAGCGCCTTCGTCTGGACGTTGTCGCCCGCGGAAGCGGAGCGGGTGACGGCACTGGACGACGATGCGTTCCTGACGGAGTTCCAGGCCGCCTTCGGCTGGCGTCTCGGCCGTCTGAGCCGGGTGGGCCGCCGGGTGGCCTATCCGCTCTCGCTCACCCGTGCGGAGCGCCTGCATGCGGGCCGCGTGGTCGCCGTCGGCAATGCGGCGCACGGGCTGCATCCGGTGGCGGGGCAGGGCTACAACCTGGGCATGCGCGACGTGGCCGCGCTGGCCGACCTGGTTGCAGAGGCGGTGGCGGAGGGTGACGATCCGGGCAGCCCCGCGCTGCTCGCGCGCTATGCGGACTGGCGCCGCGGGGACCAGCGCAAGGTGGTGGGCTTCACCGACGGCCTGGTACGGCTGTTCGGCAGCGAGCGGGAGACGGCCCGCGCCGCCCGCGGTATCGGCATGCTCGGTCTGGATATCATTCCCGGCGCGAAGCGCGCGTTCGCGCGGCACACCATGGGGCTGGCCGGGCGCCTGCCGCGTCTGTCCCGGGGGGTGCCGCTCAGGTGAGGCCGGAAGTCGACGTCGCCATCGTCGGAGCGGGCATGGTCGGCCTCGCGCTGGCCGCCCTGCTGCGCCGGGAAGACGACTCCCTCCGCCTCGCGGTGATCGACGCCGGCGCCCCGCCGAGCTTCGACGAAAGCGCCGACGTCGGCCTGCGCGTCTCTGCCGTCTCGCCCGGCTCCGCCGAGCTGTTGGCGCGCTGCGGTGCGTGGGAGGCGGTGGAGCGCACGCGCATGGGGACCTACGGTGCCATGTGCGTCTGGGATGCCCGCGGCAGCGCGGACGGCGGCGAGGCCGTGCGCTTCGGCGCCGACGAACTCGGCCTGCCGGAACTCGGGCACATCGTCGAGAACGAGCTGATCCGTGACGCGCTCTACGGCGCGCTGGGCCGCGAGGAAGCCGGGCTGCGCTGGCATTTCGGCGCTCGGGTCGAGGGATTCGAGGCGGGTGAGCGCGCGGCCCGGCTCGTCCTCGCCGACGGCGGCTCGGTGGACGCCGCGCTGGTGGTGGGCGCGGACGGTGCCCGTTCCGCCGTGCGCGGGCTGGCCGGACTGCCGGTGCGCAGCCGGCGTTATCCCCAGGATGCCGTCGTGACCCACGTGCGGCCCGAGCGCGACCATCGCCGGACTGCATGGCAGCGCTTCCTGCCGTCCGGGCCCGTGGCACTGCTGCCGCTGGGCGACGGGCGTTGTTCGGTCGTCTGGTCCACCGATACCGCGGCGTGCGAGAAGCTGATGGCCCTCGACGACGAGCAGCTGGGCGAGCGCCTGACCGAGGTCACGGACGGCGTGCTCGGCACGCTCGCGGTGGCCGGCCCGAGGGGGAGCTTCCCGCTGGCCGCCTCGTACGCGCCGGACTATGTCGGCCACCGGTTGGTCCTGGCCGGCGACGCGGCGCACGCGGTGCATCCGCTGGCCGGTCAGGGCGTGAATCTCGGTTTCAGCGACGCCGGCGAACTGGCGAGCTGCATCACGGCGGCCCGGCGCGGCGGCGAGGATGCCGGCGACCGGCCCGTGCTGCGGCGCTACGAGCGGGCGCGCAAAGGCGAGAACATGCGCACGCTGATGTTCCTCGATGCGCTGCAACGCTTCTTCGGCGTGGAGTCGCCGGCCGTGGCGCGGATCCGCATGGACGGCATGCGGCTGTTCAATCGCATCGGCCCCCTGAAGCGCATGGCCGTGCGCCACGCCACGGGACTGGCGGAGACGGCCTGACGGCCGCGCGGGCGACATGGGCAGACGCTACCTCATCGTCATCGCCGCGCTGCTCACCGCGGTGGGGCTGTCGATGTTCGTCTACAAGTGGCAGGTGCTGGGCCTGCCGGTCACCGAGGACCAGCAGACCACGGTATGGACGGTCGAGGCGGCGGTCAGCTTCATCGGCGGCCCGGGGTCCATCAAGGCCACGCTGCAGCTGCCCACCCTGACGCCGGGTTACACGCTGCTCACCGAGAATTCCGTCTCCAAGGGCTACGGTTTCAGCGTCAATTTCGACAGCGGCGGCCGCGAGGCGCTGTGGGCGATCCGCCGGGCCGACGGCCCGCAGACGCTCTATTACCGCGCGGTTCTCTACGAGGACCCGTCCAGCCGCCAGTCGGACACGACGCCGCCGTTCCCGCCGCCGCCCACGCTGGAGGAGCCCTTCAACACGGCCATGCAGGTGCTGGTGGATGAAGTGCGCGAGCAGTCGGCAGACCCGGCCTCGTTCACCGCCGAGCTGCTGCATCGCCTCAACGATCCCTCGCCGGGGCAGAACGTCGAGCTGCTGCTCGGCATGTCCGAGACCCGCGCCGGGTTCGTCTCGACGGTGACCAAGATACTGGCGGCGGCGCGCATCCCCGCCCGCATGATGCGCGGCATCATGTTGACCGGCCAGACCCGCCAGGCCGAGATCATCCCCTGGCTGGAGATCCATGACGGCTTTCGCTGGGTGAACTTCGATCCCCGTACGGGTGAGGAAGGCCTGCCCGACGACTACCTGGTCTGGTGGCGCGGTACCCAGCCGCTGGCAACGGTGCAGGGCGGCAGCGGGCTCGAAGTGAATCTGGCCGTGCAGCAGAACCAGCTCGACACCCTGGAGGTGGCGGGCCAGCGAGCCGAGAAGCGCCGCTCCCGGCTGGTGGAGTTCTCGCTGTTCAGCCTGCCGATCCGGACCCAGGCCGTCTACTCCGTGCTGTTGATGATTCCGATCGGCGCGCTCGTGATGGTATTGATGCGCAACTTCGTCGGCGTGCAGACCTTCGGCACGTTCATGCCGGTGCTGATCGCGCTCGCCTTCCGCGAGACCCGGCTGATTTGGGGCATCGTCCTGTTCACCCTGCTGGTCTCCCTCGGGCTCTCGATCCGCTTCCTGCTGGAGCGCCTCAGACTGTTGCTCGTGCCGAGGCTGACCGCCGTGCTGATCGTGGTGGTGCTGCTGATGCTGCTGATCAGCATCGTATTCCACAAGCTCGGCCTGGAGACGGGGCTGTCGGTGGCGCTGTTTCCCATGGTGATCATCGCGATGGTCATCGAGCGGATGTCCGTGATCTGGGAGGAGCGGGGGCCGCGGGACGCCATCAACGCCGGGCTCGGCAGCCTGGTGGTGGCGGCGCTGGCCTATCTGGCGATGGGCATCGACTGGCTGCAGCACATGGTCTTCACCTTCCCCGAGTTGCTTCTGATCGTGCTGGCGCTGGTCCTGCTCGCCGGCCGGTATACCGGTTACCGGCTGGTGGAGCTCGCGCGCTTCCGTGGTGTGCTGGAGCGATGAGTCTCCGGCTGTTCGATCCCCGCGCCAGGGTCCGCGCGCTGCGCGCGGCCGGGGTCCTCGGCCTGAACCAGCGCAACGCCCGGTTCATCATGGAGCACAATCAGCGCCGCTTTTATCCCCGGGTTGACGACAAGGTGCTGACGAAGAAGCTCGCCATCGAGGCGGGCATGGCGGTGCCCGAACTCTACGGCATCATCGACAACCAGGGCGATACGGGTCGCGTGCCGGAGATCGTGGGCGAGCACCAGAGCTTCGTGGTGAAGCCGGCCCACGGCAGCGGCGGCGACGGCATCGTCGTGGTGTCGGGCCGGCGGCGCGACCGTTATCGGCTGGTGGACGGCCAGATCTGGGACGGCGATACCCTCGATTTCCATGTCTCCAACATTGTCGGCGGTCAATACAGCCTCACCGGCGAGCCGGACACCGCGCTGATCGAGTACTGCGTGCAGTTCGATCCGCTGTTCGAGCAGGTCAGCTTTCAGGGCGTGCCGGACATCCGTGTGATCACCTACCGGGGTTATCCGGTGATGGCCATGGTGCGCCTGCCCACCAAGGCTTCACACGGCAAGGCGAACCTGCATCAGGGCGCCGTGGGTGCCGGCATCGACATGGCGGGGGGCGTCACGCTGGACGGCGTCAGCGGCAACGAGATCGTGGAGGAGCATCCGGACACCTATCACCCCATTGCCGGGCTCAGGATCCCCGAGTGGGATTTCATCCTGACTTCGGCAGCGAGGGCCATCGACGTCACCGGCCTCGGCTACGTCGGTGTCGACATGGTGCTGGACCGGGATCTCGGCCCCCTGATCCTGGAGATGAACGCGCGCCCCGGACTCAACATCCAGCTGGCCAACCGGGCCGGCCTGCGGCCCCGGCTGGAGACCGTGGATCGGGACTACGAGGCGGCGGCGACGCCGGCGGAGCGGGCGGCGTTCGCCCGGGCACGTTTCCCCGCACACGGGACCATGTAGGAGGGCCTTCAGGCCCGATCCATCTTTCGGATCGGGCCTGAAGGCCCTCCTACATTTTTGGTTCAGGCGCTTTTCGCTTCCGGCAGCGGCGGGAATTTCGGCGGCCGGTCGCCCAGTCTGCGCGCCTCGCGGATCATCGCCGGGAGGTCGCTCCTCGCCAGGTCGAACAGCTGGTCGAAGCTCTCCAGCACGAAGTACAGGGGCTGGTAGATGTCGATGCGGTACGGCGTGCGCAATGCCTCGATCGGATCGAACGGCACGCGTTCCGGCTCGTCGCTCTCCACCGCATAGCGGGTCTCGCCCGGCGAGGAGCAGATGCCCGCGCCGTAGCTGCGAACGCCTTCGTCGGTCTCGATCAGGCCGAATTCCGCGGTGAACCAGTAGAGTCGCGCCAGCATCTCGCGGTCGGCGTCGCTGGCCGCCAGGCCGGTCTTGCCGTAAGCCTCCGTGAAGGCGGCGAACCGGCTGTCCGTGAGGTGGGGCGTGTGGCCGAAGATCTCGTGGAAGATGTCGGGCTCCTCCAGATAGTCCAGTTCTTCGGGCGCGCGGATGAACGAGGCCGCCGGGAACATCCGGTTCGCCAGCAGCGAGAAGAACTCGTCCAGCGGTATGAGCGCCGGCACCGGCTTGACGCCCCAGCCCGTGCATTCGCGCAGCACGGCGGAGACCTCCGGACACTGGGGAACCCGATCCTCGGGCAGTCCCAGCACGTCCAGCGCCTCGACGAATGCGCGGCAGGCCCGCCCGGGCAGTACCTGCTTCTGGCGGGTGATCAGTTCACGCCAGACGGCATTCTCCGCGTCGGTGTAATGGATCAGGCCGTCGGCATCCGGTGTCTTCGCGGTATAGGTGATTCCTTTGCCCATGATTCTGCCGTTGCTTGTACGTAGGAAAAGAATAACTCCCGGGAGACGCAAATCAATTTCGAATTTGCATTCTTTATGGCAATAAAGGCAATATTCTTCCAAAGAGTAGCCATAATATGGATAAACTTACCCATGGATAGCTATGACCGCCGTATCCTCTCGGTACTGCAGCGCGACGCCCGCACCTCCAACCAGCAACTCGCGAAGGAGGTGGGCCTGTCGCCGTCGCCCTGCTGGCGGCGTGTGAGGCGGCTCGAGGAATCGGGCGTCATCGAGCAATACGTGGCGCGGCTCTCACGCCAGGAACTCGGCTTCCCGGTGCTCGCCTACGTGCAGATCTCGCTGGAGGATCACCATCCGGACACCATCCGGGAGTTCGACGAGATGATCCGCCGCTGCGACGAGGTGCAGGAGTGCTGCTCCATGAGCGGCCAGTACGACTACCTGATCAAGGTCGTCGCCCGGGACATGGAGGGCTACGAGGATTTCCTGAGCGGCAAGCTGCTGCGCCTCACCGGCGTCCAGACGGCCAACACCAGTTTCGTGCTGAAACAGAAGAAGTCCACTTCCGCCCTGCCGCTGTGACGCCGCGGCCGCTGGTCACCCGGTCGGCGGATACGTTATGATCCGTAGCTCGATCGACAGGCTCCGCGGGAGAGCATCCGGCACGACCGGATCGCCGAAGGCGCAACTCGCCCGGAAACGCTCAGGCATAGGGACTGCGGACGCTGATTGGCTCTGGAGAGCGGCCGGTAACGGCCCACCGAAGGTGTGCGGCGGAAGGCCCATGGCGAGGCCCGCCCGATCTCTCAGGTAACCGGACAGAGGGGCGATGGACGACCACGTCCGTCGCGTTCCCGTCAACGGAGGAGCCAGCATGGGCAACCGCACACCCCTCTACCCCCTGCACGTCGATGCCGGCGCCCGCATCGTGGATTTCGGCGGCTGGGACATGCCGCTGGCCTACGGCTCGCAGCTCGAGGAGCATCGCGCCGTGCGGGAGTCGGCCGGCATGTTCGACGTCTCCCACATGACCGTCGTCGATCTCGCCGGCGAAGGGGTCGCGGATTTCCTGGCCCGACTGCTTGCGAACGACATCGGCAAGATCGAGGGCACCAACCGGGCACTCTATACCTGCATGCTGAACGAGGACGGCGGCGTGCTGGACGACCTGATCGCCTATCACCGCGGTCCCGGCGACTACCGCCTGGTCGTCAACGCCGCCACCCGGGAGAAGGACATCGCCTGGATGCGCCGGCAGGCCGGCGGCCGCGCCGTCGAGATCACGGAACGAGCGGATCTCGCCATGCTGGCCTTGCAGGGCCCGGACGCACGGGAGAAAGCCGCAGCCCTGCTGCCTGCCGACCAGCGCGAGGCGGCCCTGGCCATGAAACCTTTCACCGCCGGCGACTACGGTGACTACTTCGTCGCCCGAACGGGCTATACCGGCGAGGACGGCTGGGAAATTCTCGCGGAAGGCAACGCGGTGATCGCCGCCTGGCGGGTGCTGGCCGCGGCCGGCGTCCGGCCCTGCGGCCTCGGCGCGCGCGACACGCTGCGGCTGGAGGCGGGCCTCAACCTGTACGGCTCGGACATGGACGAGACGACGACGCCGCTGGAATCGAACCTGGGCTGGACCGTCGCCTTCGACCCGCCCGGACGGGATTTCATCGGCCGGGCGGCGCTGGAGCGGCAGAAGGAAGCCGGGGTGCCGCGCCGCCTCGTCGGGCTCGTGCTGGAGGGCAAGGGCGTCCTGCGCAATCATCAGACGGTGCTGGCCGGCGACGCGGCGGTGGGCGAGATCACCAGCGGCGGTTTCGGCCCCACCGTCGGCGGATCGATCGCGCTCGCCCGCATCGATGCCGGGGCGGAAGAACCCCTGACGGTGGATATCCGCGGGCGGCACCTGCCCGTGCGTATCGTCAGGCCGCCGTTCGTGCGCAACGGCGAAGTGAAAGTCTGACAGCGCTATTCGGACAAGACGATATCCGGCGACGTGCCGGCCAGGAGGAAGAGAGATGAGCGAAGTACCCGGCGACCTGAAATACACCAAAGACCACGAGTGGCTCCGTCTCGAGGACGACGGCTCCGTGACCCTCGGCATCACGGACCACGCCCAGGAGTCGCTCGGCGACCTGGTCTTCGTGGAACTGCCCGAGCAGGGCGACAGCGCCGGCACGGGCGACGGCATTGCCGTGGTGGAGTCGGTGAAAGCTGCATCGGATGTCTATGCGCCGTTCGAATGCACGGTGGACGAGGTCAACGGCACGCTGGCGGACGAGCCGGAGAAGGTGAACAGCGACCCTTACGGCGACGGCTGGATTGCGCGGCTGACGCCCGCATCGCCGGCGGCACTGGACGACCTGATGGACGCGGAAGCGTACGAACAGCTGCTGGCCGAGGCGGAAGACTGAGCGACGGAGACGAAGATGCCTTTCATCCCGCATACCGAAGAAGACATCCGCGCGATGCTGGACACCATCGGCGTGGATTCCATCGAGCGGCTGTTCGAGGAGATCCCGGCCGAGCTGGTCATCGACGAGCTGCCCGGCGTCCCGGACGCGCTGAGCGAGATGGAAGTGACCCGGCTGATGCGCGAGCGCGCGGCGCGGGACGGCTCGCCGCTCTGCTTCATCGGCGCCGGTGCCTACGAGCACCACATCCCCGCGGCGGTCTGGGAAGTGGCCACCCGCGGCGAGTTCTACAGCGCCTATACGCCCTATCAGGCGGAGGCGAGCCAGGGCACGCTGCAGGTGATCTACGAGTACCAGACCATGATGGCAGGCCTCACCGGCATGGACGTCTCCAACGCCTCGCTGTACGACGGCGCCTCCGCGCTCGCCGAGGCGGCCCTGATGGCCGTGCGCGCGAACCGCAAGGCGAAGTCGCGGCGCGTGCTGCTGGCCGCCGGCGTGAATCCGGTCTACCGCAAGGTCGCAGAGGCCATCGCCGGCGCACAGGGGCTCTCGTTCGACTACCTGCCGCTGGACCCCGCCACCGGCCTCACGCGGCTGGAAGCACTGGCGGAAGCGGGCGAGCCGCCGGTGGCCGTTGTCATCCAGCAGCCGTCCTTCCTCGGCACGCTGGAGGACATGGACGAGCTGACCGACCGGGCCCGGGCGCTCGGCGCGCTGGTGATCGCGGTGGTGAATCCCACCTCGCTGGCGGTGCTGAAGCCGCCCGGCGAATGGGGCGAGGAGGGCGCCGACATCGTCTGCGGCGAGGGCCAACCCCTCGGCGTGCCGCTGTCCTCCGGCGGCCCGTACTTCGGTTTCATGGCCGCGCGCAAGAACTTCGTCCGGCAGATGCCCGGCCGCATCGTCGGGCGCACCGTGGACCTGGACGGCAAGCCCGGCTTCACGCTGACGCTGCAGGCCCGCGAGCAACACATCCGCCGCTCCAAGGCGACCTCCAACATCTGCACCAACCAGGGGCTGATGGTGACGGCGGCCACCCTCTATCTGTCGCTGCTGGGCGAGGAAGGCCTGGCCCGGGTGGCCACCGACTGCCATGACCGCACGACCGCGCTGTGCGAGGCGCTGACCGCCATCGACGGCGTCGAGAGCGCGTTCGACACGCCTTTCTTCCACGAGGCCCTGCTCAGGCTGGACCGGCCCGTGGCGCCGGTGCTGGCCGAGCTGTCCGCCCGCGGCGTCCTCGGCGGCTACGACGTGAGCGCGGATTATCCCGAGCTGGGCGACGTTTTGCTGGTCTGCGCCACGGAGACGAAGACCGACGAGGACATCCGGCGTTACGCCGGGGCGATGGCCGACGTGCTCGTCGCCGGAAGGGCGGCGCGCGCCGCGGGCTGAGCCATGGCGGGCGTCACCTTCCGCGGCAAGCGCTGCAACACGGCCGGGGATCTGCCGGCGATCGGTTCGCGGGCGCCGGACTTCCGGCTGGTGGACGGCGATCTGCGCAACCTGCATCTCTCCCACTGGCAGGGACGGCGCAAGATCCTGAACATCTTCCCCAGCATCGATACCCCCGTGTGCGGACAGTCCGTGCAGGTCTTCGACCGCCACGCCCGAGAGCACGAGGACATTGTGATGCTGATGATCTCGGTGGACACGCCTTTCGCCCAGCAGCGCTTCGCAAGGGAATGCGAGCTCGCGGGCGTGGAGACGTTGTCCGCGATCCGCTCGGAGGGATTCGGCGAGCACTACGGCGTGCTGATCGAGGACGGCCCGCTGGCCGGCTTCTTCGCCCGCGCCGTGCTGGTGCTGGACGAGAACGACACAGTGGTACACCGCGAGCTCGTCGACGACATCGGCGACGAGCCAGACTACGAGGCTGCGCTCAGGGCGCTCGGCTTCGAACAGTGAGACGACGACGAGGAAAAAGATGAGCGACACACTGATATTCGAACGCTCGCGTCCGGGCCGCCGCGCCGTGGCCCAGGCGCCCGCCGGCGATCGGCTTCGCCCGGCGCTGCCGGAGAAGTTCCTGCGCGAGACGCCCACCTCGCTGCCGGCCGTCTCGGAACTGGAAACCGTGCGGCACTACACCCGGCTGTCGCAGAAGAACTTCTCGATCGACACCCACTTCTATCCGCTGGGTTCGTGCACGATGAAGTACAACCCGAAGGCGTGCAACACGCTGGCCATGCTGCCGGAGTTTCTCGGCCGCCACCCTTGCGGCGACGCCTCCCACGGTCAGGGTTTCCTGGAGTGCATGTACGAGCTGCAGGACATGCTGAAGGCGGTCACCGGCATGAAGGCGGTGTCGCTGACGCCAATGGCCGGCGCCCAGGGCGAGTTCACCGGCGTCGCCATGATCCAGGCCTACCACCGCGCCCGCGGCGACCACGAGCGCAACGAGATCCTGGTGCCCGACGCCGCTCACGGCACCAACCCTGCCACCGCCACCATGTGCGGCTGCAAGGTGGTGGAGCTGCCCACGGACGACACCGGCGACGTGGACCTGGACGCGTTGCGCGAGGCCGTGGGGCCGAAGACGGCCGGCATCATGCTCACCAATCCGTCGACGCTGGGCGTGTTCGAGCGGCACATCCTGGAGATTTCGCGCATCGTCCACGACGCGGGCGGGCTCATGTACTACGACGGCGCCAACCTGAATGCCGTGCTCGGCAAGGTGCGGCCCATCGACATGGGCTTCGACGTCATCCACATGAACCTGCACAAGACCTTCTCCACGCCACACGGCGGCGGCGGGCCGGGCTCCGGCGCGGTGGGAGTCGGCGAAAAGCTTGCGCCCTACCTGCCCATCCCCATCGTCGGCCGGGAGCAGACCCCGGAGGGCGCGCGCTACCGCTGGCTGGACGAACGCGACCTGCCGGACACGATCGGCCGGCTGTCCGGCTTCATGGGCAACGCGGGCGTGCTGCTGCGCGCCTACGTCTACATGCGGATGGTCGGCCGCGACGGCATGCGCCGCATCGCCGAGTTCGCCACGCTGAACGCCAACTACCTGCTGGCGCGTCTGCGCGACGAGGGCTTCGACCTGGCTTTCCCGGACCGCCGCGCCAGTCACGAGTTCATCGTGACCCTCAGGCGCCAGGCGAAGACGCTGCACGTCACCGCCATGGATTTCGCCAAGGCGCTGCTCGACCACGGCTATCACGCGCCGACCACCTATTTCCCGCTGCTCGTGCCGGAGTGCCTCCTGATCGAGCCCACCGAGACCGAGTCGAAGGAGATGCTCGACGGCTTCGTGGCCGCGATGGTCGCCATCGCCGAGGAGGCGAGCGGCGATGCCGAGCGGGTGCGGGGCGCTCCGTACACCACGCCGGTGCGCCGCCTGGATGACGTGAAGGCCGCCAAGGAACTCGATCTGGTCTGGCGGCCGGACGCGGCCTGAGCGCATCGTCCGGGGTCGGGTCAGTACCTGGCCCAGGGCTTGGCCCAGGACTTGCGCCAGAGTTTGCGCCAGGGCCTGCGTGTCCAGGCGCCGCCCGCCGGCACGGAACTTTGCGCGCCAGTACCGGACTCAGATGATTGCGATCTGCCACAATGCGGCGCTTTCGCGGCCGTCGCCATAAGCCTTATCGGGAGCCTCATGAAGCGTATCTCCGTCATCACACTGCTGGCCCTGCTCCTCGCCCCGCCCCTGTTCGCGGCCGAGCGCGAGGCGTGGACCGAGACGCTGGAGCGGATCTCCTCGGGGGTCGTCTCCATCCGGGTGGACGCGACCCGCGCGTTCGATACCGACTGGAACACCTCGACCCAGGCCACGGGGTTCGTGGTGGACGCCGAGCGCGGCCTGATCCTGACCAACCGACACGTGGTGACGCCGGGCCCGGTGGTGGCCGAGGCGGTGTTTCTGAACAACGAAGAAGTGCCGCTCACGCCGGTCTACCGGGATCCCGTGCACGACTTCGGCTTCTTCAGCTACGACCCCGGCGCGCTGCGCTTCATCGAGCCGGCCGAGCTGGAGCTCTCGCCGGCCGGCGCCCGCACCGGACGGGAGATCCGCGTGGTGGGCAACGATGCCGGCGAGCAGCTCTCGATCCTGGCCGGCACCATCGCCCGGCTGGACCGCCAGGCGCCCGAGTACGGCCGCGGCAAGTACAACGACTTCAACACTTTCTACCTGCAGGCGGCCTCCGGCACGTCCGGCGGCTCGTCCGGTTCGCCGGTGGTCGACATCGACGGACGAGTCGTCGCGCTGAATGCCGGCGCCAACTCGAGCGCCGCCTCCAGCTTCTTCCTGCCGCTGGACCGGATAGAACGGGCGCTGGATCTCATCCGTGCCGGCGAGCCCGTCAGCCGCGGTACGCTGCAGACGGTCTTCGTGCGCAGGCCCTACGACGAACTCGGCCGGCTCGGCCTGGACCCGGAAACGGAGGCGGCGGCGCGCGCGGCGCATCCGGAACAGACCGGCATGCTGACCGTGGCCGAAGTGCTGCCGGATTCTCCCGCCGACGGCCTGCTGGAGGTGGGCGACATACTCGTGCGGCTGAACGGGGAGATCGTCACCGAGTTCGTGCCGCTCAGTGCCGTGCTGGACGATGCCGTGGGCGATTCCGTGCGGCTGGAACTGCGCCGCGGCGGCAGCGTCATCGGGCACGACGTGCGGGTGCAGGACCTGCATGCCATTACGCCCGACGAGTACATCGAGTTCGGCGATGCCGTGGTGCATCGGCTGTCCTACCAGCAGGCCCGTCACTACAACCGGCCGGTCGACGGCGTGTATGTCGCCAACCCGGGTTACGTGCTCAGTAATTCCGCCATCCCTCGTGCGGCGGTCATCACGGAGCTGGATTCGCAGCCCGTGAGCGATCTCGACGACCTGGAGTCCGTGCTGGACGGGCTGGCCGACGGCGAGCGCACGTCCATCCGTTTCGTGAGTCTCGAGGACCCGCGCACCAGTCAGCTGCGCTCGCTGCGCATCGACCGGCGCTGGTTCCCTTCGAAGCGCTGCCGCCGCGACGACGACACCGGCCTGTGGCCTTGCCGGGAACTGGCGGCGGGCCCGCCGCCGGAGCCGCCCGCGGTGGCCAGCACCCGCTTCCCGTCCCGCGACGACCGCCGTGCCGAGGCGCTGTCGCCGTCACTGGTGCTGGTGAACTTCGACCTGCCCTATACCATCTCGGGCGTCGCCGAACGGCACTACTACGGCACCGGTCTCGTGGTCGACGCCGAGCGCGGCCTGGTGGTCGTCGACCGCAACACGGTGCCGGTGGCGATGGGCGACGTGCACATTACGTTCGCCGGTTCTCTCGAAGTGCCCGGCCGGGTCGAATACGTCCATCCGCTGCACAACCTGACCATCGTTTCCTACGACCCGGCACTGATCGGCGACACCCCCGTCCGGTCGGCCCGCTTCAACACGTCGGCGGCCGAGCCCGGCGATCCGGTGTGGGTGGTCGGCCTGAAGCCGGACCACCGGCTCGTGCATCAGCAGACCCGGGTGGCCTCGGTCGATGCGCTCGTCCTGCCGCTGTCGCGCACGCTGCGCTTCCGGGATACCAATCTGGAGGCGCTCACGGTCGTCAACGCGCCGGATCAGGTGGACGGCGTCCTGGCGGACGAGCGGGGCCGGGTGGTCTCGCTGTGGTCGAGCTTTGCCTACCAGGGCGGCGGCGAGACCAGCCAGATCAACAAGGGCGTGCCGGCCGACCTGCTTGAGGAATTCGTGGATCTGGTCCGTTCGGGCGGCACGCTGTATTCGCTGGAGACGGAGCTCGCCTATCTGCCGCTCGCCGCGGCCCGCAAGCTGGGCCTGCCGGAGGAGTGGGCGGCGCGGCTGGAGCGCCACCATCCCGAGCAGCGCCGTGCCCTGCAGGTGAAGCGCCTCGTGGCCGGCTCGCCGGCGGCCCGCCTGCTCAATAACGGCGACATCCTCCTCAGTATCGACGGCCAGGTGGTGAATACCTTCCGCGACGTGGAGCGCGCGACGCAGAAAGCCTCGGTCAGGCTCGCCGTATGGCGACGGGGCAGCGTGCGGGAACTGGAAGTGGCCACGGTCGCACTGGACGGCACGGGCATCGACCGGGCCGTGATGTGGGCCGGCGCCCTGCTGCAGAAGCCGCACCGGGCGATGGCCGCCCAGCGGGGCATCGACCCCAGCGGGGTCTACGTGGCCTACTTCAGTTACGGCTCGCCCGCCACTCGCTACGGCCTGTGGGCCGGGCGGCGCATCGTCGAGGTGGACGGCCGGCCCACGCCCGATCTCGACGCCTTCCTGGAGGCCGTCCGCGGCAAGCAGAACCGGGAGTCGGTGCGGCTGAAGACGGTGAACTGGAATCGGGCCGTCGAGGTGATCACCCTGAAACTCGACAAACAGTACTGGCCGGCCTACGAGATCCGGCGCACCGGTGATGGCTGGGAGCGCCGCCCGCTGGGCTGATCGGCTGGGCCTCGGCGTGGTGTTCCTCGCCGCGGCCCTGCCGGCCGCCGCGACGGCCGGCGACTCCCTGTACAAGTACCGGGGCGACGACGGCCAGTGGGTCTACACGGACCGGCGTCCCGCGGCGGCGCAGGACGTGGAGGTCCGCCCGCTGGCGTCCTCGGCGGAGGACGGCCTGGTGATCCGCCGGCGCGAGACCGACAACGGCTTCGAGGTCATCGCCGAGAACCGCCGTTACGTGCCGGTGGAACTCGTGCTCGCCGCGATGGATCTCGACAACCTGGAACCGGTGGGCGAGCGCGACGTGCGCACGACCGTACCGGCGCGCACCGGTTCGGTGGTGCTCGGCCTGGAGCGGGTGGACCCGGCGATACCCGGACGCTTCCGGTTCCGCTACGAGTCGCTGCCGGGCGATCCCGCCGCCAGCCACGATCCGGACGTGCTGTACCGGTTCCCGTTCGCTGCGGCCACGCGCCACCGCGTCACCCAGGCCTGGCCGGACACCAGCACCCACGACAGCCTGGCGAGCCGCCACGCCGTGGATGTGGCGGTGCCGGTCGGCACGGGCGTCTATGCGGCGCGCGCCGGCACCGTGTTCGAGGTGGCCGCGCGGCACTTCACCGGCGGCACGGACCGGGAGCGGGACCTGCCACGGGCGAACGTGGTGCGCATCGTCCACGACGACGGCACCATGGCCGTGTACGCGCACCTGAACTGGGATTCGATCCGGGTGCGTCCCGGCCAGCGCGTCGCCCGCGGCCAGTACATCGCCGACTCCGGCAACACCGGCTACACCACCGGCCCGCACCTGCACTTCGCCGTGCAGCGCAACGCCGGCCTGCGGCTCGAGTCCGTGCCCGTGCGCTTCGCCGGCCCCCAGGGGCCGGTGACCCCGAAGACGGGCATGGAGAGCACGGCTTTTTGACCCCGTTCCTGTTGCCGGCGGCCGGCGCCCCCGTATGATGTGGCCGTGAACAAGCGGCAGATCAGGATCGTCTCCGGTGGGCAGACGGGTGTGGACAGGGGCGCGCTCATCGCGGCGCTGGATCGCGGCGTGCCCTGCGGCGGCTGGTGTCCGGCCGGCCGCAAGGCCGAGGACGGCGCCATACCGCCCTTCTTCCCCATGCGCGAACTGCCGGACGAGGACTATCCCGCCCGTACCCTGAAGAACGTGCAGGACAGCGACGGCACCGTGGTGATCTTCTTCTCCGAGCTGGAAGGCGGTACGGAACTGACCGTCGCCTACTGCCGCCGGGAGGGCAGACCCTACCTGCTGCTGGACGCCCACGAGATGGACACGGCCGAGGCCGCCCGGCGCATCGGCGAGTTCGTGGCCGGACATGCCATCGGCAAGCTGAACGTGGCCGGCCCCCGCGCCAGCCGCCATCCGGCGGCGCAGGCCTGGGCGCGCGCCGCGGTCCGCGAGTTCCTGGAAAACCTCCCCCGCTAACCGGCAGGAGGGCCTTCAGGCCCGATCCGCCTTTCCTGAAACGCCATGTTCTACTGGCGCAGGCCCATCATCGGGTGGACCAGGGTCGCGGGGACGCTCCGTCGGACGTCCTGTCCTCCTTCGCTTCGGCCGAGCCTCCTTCCCGCCGTCATGGCTCCAGTCGGCCCGGACGACCCCGCAACCCTGGTCCACCCGCTGACGGGCCCGTAGCCGACAGGTTTGGCACCAGTCAGCAAGCGCCACTGACTCGCAGATCCTTTCGGCCACCGCGAGGCGGCCGTCATGCGGGGGTATCCATCGCCGCGACCTTTTGTCGGGAGCAAGATGGATACCCCCGCAGGGCGGTCACAAAAGAACGAATCAGCGCTTGTGGCCGAGGAGGGCGGCCAGGGCCGGCCAGGTGGTGACGGGCAGTGAGCAGCGGGTGCCTTCGCAGACGTAGGCCACCGGGCCGTCCTCCGCCGGCTCGCGCAGCGCGAGGTGGCCGGGCAGGCCTTGCTCCGCTGCCGGGATGGCGAACACCAGGCGCCGCGGCGCATAGATACCGGCGGCATCGTGCGCCCAGCGCCCGATCTCGGCCGGGTCGCCGCGGAGGATCACAATCTCCGGCGGCTGCAGGTATTCCTCCAGCGCCGTAATGAGGCTGACGTGGCCGTGGGGATACTCCGTCATGGCCTGCCAGGCCGCCCGCAGGGTGCGCTCGGCGGCGCTGACGTAGCGGTCGTCGCCGAGCAGGAAGCCGAGCCTGAGGAGGGCGCGGGCGGCGATGCCGTTGCCGGACGGGATGGCTTCGTCGGCCAGGGGTTTCGAACGGTGCAGCAGAGCCTCGTGGTCGTCGGCGGTGAAGAAGAAGCCACCGTTGTCGGCATCCTCGAAATGCGCCAGCAGCAGCTCGGCGAGTTCGATGGCGAAGCGCAGGTGATCGGCGTCCCAGCGCGCTTGCGCGAGTTCCAGCAGCGCGTCGGCGAGCAGCGCGTGGTCGTCCAGGTAGGCGGGGAAGCGGGCGCGTCCATCCTTGTATGCGGCGAGCAGGCGGCCGTCGCGCCAGAGTTCCCGGCGCAGGAATGCGGTGGCCTCGGCCGCCGCATCGATCAGCTCGTCACGCTGGAGGGCGCGGCCCGCGACCGCGAGGCCGCGGATGGCCAGTGCATTCCAGCTCGTCAGGATCTTCTCGTCGCGTCCAGGGCGAACGCGGCGCTCGCGGGCGCTCAGCATGGCCTCGCGGGCCCGGTCGATGCGCCGGCGCAGTGCGTCCGCGTCCTCGCCCCGCTCCCCGGCAAGCCGCTCCACCGGCCGGCGGACGTACAGGTGCCAGCGGCCCTCGAAGTTCGGCGCCTCGTCCAGGCCGAAATGGGCGGCGACGAGGGGGAAGTCCTCGTCGCCGACGGCCGCGCGCGCCGTCTCGGGCGTCCACACATAGTAACGGCCTTCCTCTCCTTCGGAATCGGCATCCAGCGACGAGTAGAAGCCGCCGCCGGGCGCGCGCATCTCGCGCACCATCCAGTCGGCCGTTTCGCCGGCCACCCGGCTCATCTCCGCATCTCCGCCGGCGAGTCCGAGCTCGGCATACAGCGCGAGCAGCGGGCCGTTGTCGTAGAGCATCTTCTCGAAATGGGGTATGAGCCACTGCGCGTCGACCGAATAGCGGCAGAAGCCGCCGCCGAGCTGATCGAAGACGCCGCCCTCGGCCATGCGGGTGAGGGTGAGCGCCGCCATGTAGAGCGCCTGCACGTCCGGCTCGTCGTCGCCGGCGCTGGCCCGCCAGTGGCGCAGCAGCCGCTCCAGGGAGGGCGGGTGAGGGAACTTCGGCGCAGCGCCGAAGCCGCCGTAGCGCTCGTCGAAGCGCTCCGCGAGGCTCTCGCGCGCTTTCGCGAGCGGAGTGTCGTCCAGCACGATGCCTTCGGCGGGCTCCGGCTCCAGCCTGGGAAAGATGTCGGCGAGCTGGCGGCCCTGGCGGCGCACCTCTTCCGGGTTCTGGCGGAAGTACTCCGCCACCCGCTCGAGGACGTCCCGGAAGGCCGGCATGCCGTGGCGGGGCTCCTTCGGGAAATAGGTGCCGCCGAAGAACGGCAGCTGCTCCTCGGGCGTGAGGAACATGGTCAGCGGCCAGCCGCCCGGGCGCTGGGCGATGAGCTGATGGGCGATCTGGTAGATGCGGTCGATGTCCGGCCGTTCCTCCCGGTCGACCTTGACGTTGACGAACAGCTCGTTCATCAGCGCCGCGGTGTCCTCGTCCTCGAAGGACTCGTGAGCCATGACGTGGCACCAGTGGCAGGCGGAGTAGCCCACGGACAGGAGTATCGGCCTGCCCGTCTCCTGGGCCGTCTCCAGGGCCTCCGGACCCCACGGATGCCAGTCCACCGGGTTGTGCGCATGCTGGAGCAGGTAGGGGCTGGTTTCGTCGGCCAGGCGGTTGCTCTGCTGGCCGCCTTCGGGCGTGGCCATGGCGGTCACCTTCCTTGCTTCGCGTGGCCCGTCACTATAACCCACGTCCCGGTTAGGTGAGGATGCCCGGGCCCGGTGCTAGACTACGCCGCCATGCTCGAATACCCCCGCATCGATCCGGTCATCTTCTCCATCGGCCCCCTTGGCGTGCGCTGGTACGGGCTGATGTACCTCATCGGTTTCGTGGCTGCGTGGCTGCTGGCACGGCACCGGGCGCAGCGGGCGGATGCGCCGATCGGCCCGCAGCAGGTCGACGACCTGATTTTCTACGGCGCGCTGGGCGTGATGCTCGGCGGGCGCATCGGCTACGTCTTTTTCTACGGCCTCGGCGAATGGGCCGACGACCCGCTGTATCCGTTCAAGATCTGGGAGGGCGGCATGTCCTTCCACGGCGGTCTGCTCGGCGTGCTGGTGGCCATGTGGCTGCTCGGCCGGCGCGTGGGCCACGGCTTCTGGCGGATGACGGACTTCGTGGCGCCGCTGGTGCCCATCGGGCTCGGTGCCGGGCGCATCGGCAACTTCATCAACGGGGAGCTGTGGGGCAAGCCCACGGACCTGCCCTGGGGCTTCCGCGTCCCGGACGACGTGTTCCAGGGCTTCCGGCCGGGGCCCGAGGTGCTGCACCCCTCCCAGTTGTACGAGGCGCTGCTGGAGGGTCTGGTGCTGTTCCTCATCCTGTGGGTGTACTCGGCACGCCCGCGTCCCACCATGGCGGTCTCGGGGCTGTTCCTGCTGTTCTACGGCATCTTCCGCACGGCGGTGGAATTCGTGCGCCTGCCGGATTACGGCGAGTACGTCGCCTTCGGCTGGCTGACCCGGGGCCAGGTGCTCAGCCTGCCGATGATCGTTGCCGGCGTCATCGTGCTCGCCCTGGCCTATCGTGGCGGCGGCCGGGAGGGCCGGGCCGCCGGCGGCACGGCGGGGAGCTGACGGATGCGGCAATACCTCGAGATGATGCGGCGGGTGCGCGAGGAGGGCGTGCGCAAGGACGACCGCACCGGCACCGGCACCCTCAGCGTGTTCGGCCACCAGATGCGCTTCGACCTCGGCGAGGGCTTCCCGATGGTCACGACCAAGAAGCTGCATACCCGCTCCATCATCCACGAGCTGTTGTGGTTCCTGCGGGGCGAGACCAACACCGCCTACCTGCGCGAGAACGGGGTGACGATCTGGGACGAGTGGGCCGACGAGAACGGCGACCTCGGGCCGATCTACGGCGCGCAATGGCGATCCTGGCCCACGCCCGACGGCGGCCACATCGACCAGCTGTCCCGGGTGCTGGAGCAGCTGAAGCGCGATCCGGACTCACGCCGCATCATCGTGAGCGCCTGGAACGTGAGCGAACTCGACCGCATGGCGCTCGCCCCCTGCCACGCCTTCTTCCAGTTCTACGTGGCCGAGGGGCGCCTGTCGTGTCAGCTGTACCAGAGGAGCGCCGACATTTTCCTGGGCGTGCCGTTCAACATCGCCTCCTACGCGCTGCTGACCCACATGGTGGCCGAGCAGGCGGATCTCGACGTGGGCGACTTCATCTGGACCGGCGGCGATTGCCACCTGTATCTGAATCACCTGGACCAGGCCGACGAGCAGCTCACGCGCGAGCCGCTGCCGCTGCCGAGGCTGGCGCTGAAGCGCCGGCCGCCGACGCTGTTCGATTACCGCTACGAGGACTTCGAGATCCGCGGCTACCGCCACCATCCGCACATCAAGGCGCCGGTGGCCGTCTGACGTGTCCGGCGTGTCCGCCACGCCCGTCGTCTCGCTCGTCGTAGCCGCCGCCGCCAACGACGTGATCGGCGTCGACAACCGCCTGCCCTGGCACCTGCCGGAGGACCTGCGCCGTTTCCGCGACGTCACCATGGGCAAGCCGATCGTAATGGGCCGCCGTACGCACGAATCCATAGGCCGGGCGCTGCCCGGCCGGCGCAACATCGTGCTGAGCGGCAGACCCGGCTTCTCCGCCGAGGGCTGTGAGGTGGTCGACGGGCTGGATGCCGCCCTCGCGCTGGCGCGGGATGCGGACGAGGTGATGGTGATCGGCGGCGCGGCGCTCTATCGTGAGGCGCTGCCGCTGGCACGGCGCATCTACCTCACCCGGCTGCACCGCCCGTTCGAGGGCGACACCCGCTTCCCGTCCCTCGACAATGCCGACTGGCGTGCGGTGGAGCGGCAGGATTTTCCCGCCGGCGAGGAACGCGAACTCGGCTACAGCTATCTCACGCTGGAGCGCAGGGCAGCGACGCCAGCCGCTCGCTGACGAGGCGCTCGGCCAGCGCCAGGTCCACGTCGGCCAGCGACTCCGCGCCGGCGGTCAGCTCCTCGAGCAGCCGGGCCTGCACCTCGCCCCGGGCCAGCGCCTCGGCGTACGGGATCTCCGCGTGGAACATCACCATGGAGTAGCGGGGCACGAAGCGGTCCGGGCAGCGGCGCTCGAGCTCGAAGGCGAGGGCCTTCTTCAGGTGAAAGCGGGGATCGCGCACCGTGTCGCGCATCTCCACGTAATTCTCCAGCGCCATGTCGGCGATGGCCTCCGCGTTCGGGCGGCGCAGCCGGCTGAACTCGCCGAACAGCTGTTCGCGGTCGTCGTAGCCGCCGTCGTCCAGCAGCCGGCAGAACTCGGCGCAGTCCTCGAAGCCCGCATTCATGCCCTGCCCGTGGAACGGGACGATGGCGTGGGCGGCGTCGCCGACCAGCAGCGCGTCGCCGCCCAGGTTCCAGGGCTCGCAGCGCACCGTGCCGAGGATGCCGACCGGGTTGGCGGCGAACTGCTCCGTGAGATCGGGGATGAGTGCCGGCGTGTCCGGGAAATGGCGCTCGAAGAACTCCCGCACGGACGCCTCGTCGTCGAGCGATGCAAAACTCTCCGGACCCTCGTTTGGCAGGAACAGCGTCACGGTGAAGTCGCCGCCCGGGTTCGGCAGCGCGATCAGCATGAAGCCGCCCCGGGGCCAGATGTGCAGCGCGCCCGGGTCGATGCGGAAGCCGCCGTCGTCCGCCGGCGGGATGGTGAGTTCCTTGTAGCCGTGGGCCAGCAGGGACTCGCTGGCGCCGATGTGGCCCGCCTCGGCCAGCGCGCGCCGCACGGCCGAGCCGGCGCCATCCGCGGCGATCAGGGGTGCCATGGCGACCTGCCGCTCGGCACCCGTCTGCTCATGGCGGAGCGTGGCCCGGCGCGCCGCCAGATCGATGCCGCTGCAGGCCTCGCCGAAGTGCAGCCGGGCGCCCGCCGCCTCCGCGGCGTCCAGCAGAACCCGATTGAGGTCGGCGCGGGAGACCGAATAGTTCTCCTCGCCCTCGTGCTGACCGTAGGGCTGGAAGTCGAGGCCGCCGTCCTCCTGATGCAGCAGGCGGCCGGACATGGGCATCAGCAGCGGCTCCACTGCCTCGGCCAGGCCGGCGAGCGCCAGCCCGCGCAGACCCCGGGCGGCCAGGGCCAGATTGATCGAGCGGCCGCCCTGGGCGCTGTGGCTGCGCAGGTCGGGCTGGCGCTCGTACAGGTCCACCGCATGGCCCCGGCGGGCGAGCAGGGCGGCCAGCAGCGAACCGGTCAGTCCCGCGCCCAGTATGGCGACGGGATCGCCGCCGGTTCCGTTCAGGACAGAGTCGCTCATGCCAGCGTCTGGGTCATGGCGGCCGCCTCGGCGAGGCGCTCGAGGAAGGCCTCGACGTCCGCGTAGGAGTTGTACAGCGGCACGGGGGCCACACGGATGACGTCGGGTTCGCGCCAGTCGGCGATCACGTTCAGGCGCTCCAGGTTCTCGAACAGGTCGCGGCCCGTGAGGCCCATGCCCCGCACCACCAGGGAGAGCTGGGCGCCGTGAGCGGCCGGATGCTCCGGCGTGAGGATGCCGAAGCCGCCGGGGAAACGCTCCTCGAGCCGGCGGCGCAGATAGCCGGTCAGCGCCAGGGACTTCTCGCGCAGCGCGCCGATGCCCGCGGCGTCGAACAGCTCCAGCGAGGCGATCACGGGGGCCAGCGCGAGCACCGGCGGGTTGCTGAGCTGCCAGATGTCTGCGCCCGGCGCGGGCATGAAGTCCTTCGTCATGCGGAAGCGGGTGCTCTCCTCGTGGCCCCACCAGCCCAGCAGCCGGGGCAGGCTGCGGTCGCGGCAGTGGCGTTCGTGGACCCAGGCGCCGGCGATCGCGCCCGGGCCGCCGTTCAGGTACTTGTAGCTGCACCACACGGCGAAGTCCGCGCCCCAGTCGTGCAGGGACAGCGGCACGTTGCCGATGGCGTGCGCGAGGTCGAGCCCGACCGTTACGCCGTGGCGCTGCGCCAGCCGGCAGATCTCCGCCATGTCCAGACACTGGCCGGTGTAGTACTGCACGCCCGGCAGCAGCAGCAGCGCGATCTCGTGCCCGCGGCGTTCCAGCAGCCCGGCCAGGTCCGCCGTGCGCAGCCCGTGCTCTCCCTCCGGCGGGCGCCATTCCAGCAGGTCCCGCTCCGGGTCGTGGCCGTGCCAGGCGATCTGGGAGGCGGCCGCATAGCGGTCGGAAGGGAAGGCGTCGGACTCGATCACGATGCAGCGCCGCTCCCCCTCGGGCCGGTAGAAGCTCGCCATCAGCAGGTGCAGGTTGACCGTGAGCGTGTTCATCGCCACGGTCTCGGCGGCTGTGCCGCCCACCAGCGCGGCCAGCGGCTCGGCCGCCCGCCGGTGCGCCGGCAGCCAGGGGTGCTCGCCCTCGACATGGCCGCGCACGGCCAGGCGGCCCCAGGCTTCCAGCTCCGCGCGCACCGCGTCGGCCGCACGGCGCGGCATCAGGCCGAGGGAGTTGCCGCAGAGATAGACGGGCGAGCGGCCGTCGATGCGTTCCGGAAACACGAACTCCGCACGGAAGCCGGCCAGCGCATCGGCCGCATCCAGCCGCCGCGCTTCCTCGAACGCCGCGCTCACAGGAAGCGGCTCCGTTCCACCTGCAGCCACTCCAGCGCCGTGCCGGCGAGCAGCCGGTCCTGTGCCTCCGCGCCGAGGCTCATGGATTCGATCAGGGCGCCCGGGTGGTGCTCGCCCAGCGGGAAGGGGTAGTCGCTGCCGAGCGCGATGGCCTCGGCGCCGAACAGCTCGATCATGTACTCGAGCATGCGCCGGTCGTGCACCAGCGAGTCCACGTAGAAGCGGCCGAGGTACTCCGAGGGCGGCACCGTGTTCTTGACCGCGACGATGTCCGGCCGCACGGCGAAGCCGTGCTCCAGGCGCCCGATCAGCCCGGGGAACGCGCCGCCGCCGTGGGCGAAGGCCACGCGCAGGTCCGGCAGCTTCTCGAACACGCCGCCGAAGATCAGCGAGCAGACCGACAGCGCCGTCTCGGCCGGCATGCCCACCAGCCAGGGCAGCCAGTACAGATTCATGCGCTCGCGGCCGAGCATCTCCCACGGATGCACGAACACGGCAGCGCCGAGCTCGGCGGCGGCCTCGAGCACCGGGAACACCCGTTCGTCGTCCAGGTTCCAGCCATTCACGTGCGTGCCGATCTCCACGCCGTGGAGACCGATCTCCAGGCAGCGCTCCAGTTCGCGGACCGCCAGTTCCGCGTCCTGCATCGGCAGCGTGCCGAGGCCGAGGAAGCGGCGCGGGTACTCTTCGACCAGCGCGGCGATGTGGTCGTTCAGCAGCGCGGCCAGGTCGGCGGTATCGCGGGGCTTGGCCCAGTAGCTGAACATGACGGGCACCGTGGAGAGCACCTGCACGTCCACGCCCGTGGCGTCGCAGTCGCCGATGCGCACGCCGGGGTCCCAGCAGTTGGACTGCACCTCGCGGAAGTTCTTGCCGTCCATCAGCATGCGCGCGCAGCCGGGGCCGTGATGCTCCAGCTGCACGAAGCCGCCGTAGCCGTAGCGCTCCTTGAGGTCCGGCCATTCCGGCGGCAGCACGTGGGTATGGATATCGATCTTCACGGGCTCAGCGCGGCGGCATCACGGCTCCGCAGTTCGGGCAGCTGCGGTTCTCCTCGCTGCCGTAGAAGCGCTCGAAGACCGGTGGCAGTTGTTTCACGATGTCGTCGACGTGCAGGAATTCCTCGTACAGCTTCGTGTCGCACTCGTTGCAGAACCACATGAAGCCGTCCAGTTCCTCCGGCGCGCGCTTGCGCTCGATCACCAGTCCCACGGTGTCGGCATAGCGCTGGGGCGAGTGGGGCACCCGTGGCGGCAGCAGCAGGATCTCGCCCTCGCGTATGGGGATGTCCACCCGCTCGCCGTCCTGCATGGTCCTGAGCAGCATGTCGCCCTCGAGCTGGTAGAAGAATTCCTCGCCCTCGTCCCAGTGGTAGTCGTCCCGGGAATTAGGCCCGCCGACCACCATGATGATGAACTCGCCGTCCTCGAAGACCTGCTTGTTGCACACCGGCGGCCGCAGTGCATCCCGGTTGGCGTCGATCCAGTCGCGGAAACTGAAGGCGGTGAGGGGTTTCATGCGTCTCTCCCGATGCGGGCTCGCCCGCGTCTCCTCGTGCACCTCAGAGGGTCGCGATGCATTTCAGCTCTATGGCGATGGGCGTCGGCAGCCGATTCACCTCGACGGTGGTCCGGCAGGGACCCTCGCCCGGGAAGTAGTCCCGATAGATTCGATTGAAAGTGTCGAAGTCGCGTTCGATGTCGGTCAGGAAGACGGTGATGTCGACCAGCCGGTCCCAGCCGGAGCCTGCGGCCTCGAGCACGCTCTTCACGTTACGGAATACGGCGTGGCACTGGGCCTCGATGTCGTAGTCCACCACGCGGCCTTGGTCGTCCCGGCGCAGCCCGGGTATGTCGCCGTCGGCCGGGTCCCGCGGGCCCAGTCCGGACAGGAACAGCAGCCCCCCGGCCCGCCGGGCGTGGGGATACGCGCCTACCGGCGGCGGCGCCGCGCTCGTGCTGATGGCCCTGTCGTCGGATTCCACACGGGGATTCTAGCGCGACTGGCCGCGGCATTTTAGTTTCACCGGCTTCGCCTCG
>Ga0209943_1000250_pt1 | contig 37842 bp, 37 predicted proteins | sample SalPonR1_B_D2_MG_FD_185698 | JGI IMG/M metagenome (GOLD analysis project Ga0209943, IMG submission 185698) | Salt pond soil microbial communities from South San Francisco under conditions of wetland restoration - Salt Pond MetaG R1_B_D2_MG... ... | reverse complement strand
TTTGAACAGTGTTATTATCATTTGTTTTTTTGACTCTTTGACCAAAATCAACAAAATAATATACTGTTCCTGATTCATCCAGGCTCCAAGCTTTTCCTGGAGGTCTGCCTTCAGGATTTTTCTTATCAGTCATTGGCACGCTGTTTTCTTTTAGTCCAGGAATTTGTGGAACAAGCTTTTTTATATACGATTTTGTTATAAACTTAATCGGTACATACGTGTTGCCCCCTTTTGTAACTGGAGTTAAAAAAATGCCAAAGTCATACTTAACAAAACCTAAATTAGGTTTACCTTGGTAATTAAATACGCCACCTTTTATTTGCATATTTTTTTCCGTAGTGATAGTTTCTCTGTCTTTAGTAACAGGAGCGCCATCAGTTAAGCCTTTAAGATCATTTTTCAATTCTTTACTGGCTTGAGCTTCTCTGGTTTTTAGCTGGACTAGTTCAGTCTCAGTTTTTTCTGTTTTTCTTTCGCTTTCTCCATAATATTGGAAAAGCAGGAGGATAAGTAATAATAATATTATTACACCCGATCCAATTCTAAATACTAACTCTTTCTGTCTTTTATTCATGATTACATCTTTTTTTGGTTTTTATTCAGTTTTAATGTTCGATATTTTAAAATTATTTGTTAAACAAATTATTTATATTAGCTTTTTCTTCAATATCTTCTTCCAGATTAATCTCCTCTCCTTCTTGTATTGTTCTTTCTTCATCATTATTAGTATCACTATCTTTATAATAATTTATATTATCATTTTCTTTATATTCATCTTCTTTATTTTTTTCTACATCATCATCTATATCATCTTTTTTTGTATTATGAATTAATAATTTTGCTTCTGCTTGTTCTTCTGTATTTTTATCACTTTTTTCGGGTTGCTTATTATAGTTATTATTATCAAGACTATGATACTCCTTTTCTGATTTATAGTATATATAAAGCAGGGAAATTAAAGTAGCAATAATAAAAGCGTATACAAAATTTAATATAATATTTGGTTTAACCGGATATTTTGAGATAGTAATTTGATTGATTATTTTAATATCTATATTATTATCCAAGTTTTGATATTGACTGTTTTTGTTTACTAAAACATCAGTTACAGCCAAAAGTATTTGCTGAGCTTCTCTAGGATTAGGATGATATGTTTTTATTTCCATGGTTCCTATATCAGTACTAACAATATCAACTGTTTTACCCCAAGATTCTATCTGTTCTTTTCTGGTATTTTTAAAATAACTAGAATCAATATCATAACCTGAATTTAAGACTTGTATGTAAAAAGATTCTGAATGTACAATTTCTTTAATTAAATTATTGTAGTATTCGTTTATTTTAAAAACGTTATAAGGATCAAACTTACTTACATCTTGTTGAATTAACAGTTTATTACCAGCCTCATAACGCAAAGGTTGTGTAAAGGTAATAATTGCGGTTATAGCTAATATAACTGCTAGGATAACTGCCAGTGTTCCAGCTTCTTTTTTTATTAAATTGATAAAACTTCTTATAGTCATAATTTATTTTATATTAATTGTTTATTATAATCTATTATTGATATTTTGTCAAGGGGAACTGTTGTTATTTTCTTTACAAATTAGTAATTTTAAGGTTAAATAATAATAGATGTTAAATATATTAAAAAACAATCGAATACAGAATCTATTACTTTTCTTAATGCTAGCCACCTTATTTTTCTTTATAGCTAGTTTTTTTATTGAGATGAGCATATTTTTTGGCTTTTTATTATTTATTCTTATTTATATATTTATAATCAGTTTTTATTATCCTTTCTTTGCTATACTCTCTTTTTTACTTATAAGACCTTTACTTGATTTTTCTACTGATTATAATCTTTTTTCTTTTGCTAGTTTGAATATTAATTTGGCTTCATTAATGGGTTTTATGGTAATGATTGTAGCTTTGTGGTATTTAATATTTAAACATAAGGAGCTAAAGCGCTCAAAAATACTTTATTTTTGGTTATTATTTATTGCTGTTAATGCTTTGTCTCTTTTAGTTAGTTTTGATATTAGCTTAGGAATTAGAGAGATAGCGAGGCTCTTAAGTATAGTTTCAATATTTTTGTTGGCTCAAATATTTGTAAAGACTAAGAAGGATCTTACTATAACCTTAAAGGTTGTTTTGATGTCAGCTATTTTACCTGCTCTTATTGGTGTTTGGCAGTATTTATACAAGGCTGATATAATTGCTGGTTTTGATGGTAGATTGGCTGCTACCTTTGCTCATCCTAACATGTTAGCTTTTTTTATTTTCTTTGTTTTTTCTATTAGTTTGTTTGTATTTTTATATGGTAAGAAAGATAACGTTTTAAGTTATTTTTATCTTTTAGCTTCAGCGTTATTTATAATGATTATTATTTTAACATATACTCGTGGTTCTTGGTTAGCATTATTAATCTTTATTTTTATTATTGGGGTAGTAAAGTTTAGAAAATTACTATTAGTTTCTATTTTATTATTTTTACTTGTCTATAGTTTAGTGCCTACTTTACAACATAGAGTTAATAATACTTTTAACTTTCAAAATTATGATTCATCTATAGTTTGGCGTTATAATTTGTATAAAGATTCTTGGGATATTGCTAAAGAAAAGCCAATACTTGGTCATGGCTCTGATACTTCCTCTACTTTAATTGAATATAATAGAAGTTATAGATTGGGTTCTCCTGAGCCTCACAATGACTATATGAAGACTTTTATGGAAACAGGGATTATTGGCTTAATTTCATTACTACTTCTTATTTTTAGTACAGCCCGTTATTTGTATAATAAAAGTAAATTTAATTCTTTTCGAAAGATTAAAGCTTTAAACTTTTTTCTTTTAGCTTCTTTTATTGCTATTTCTTTGGTCAGTTTTGGTGATAATGTTTTTAATGATACCGCTTTACAGTGGTCAATGTGGTTTGTTATTGGATCTATGCTGAGAATTAATGATTAGTTGTATTTAAAAAATTTGTATATTTATAAAAAAACCGGTCTCTTTTTGAGCCGGTTTTATGTTAGCACTTTAATTTTTGTAATTAATAGTACTTAACTTTAAAGTTTTCTAAGTTAGGATGTTCTGGGTCCGTGTATGGATTAAAGCGAACAATTCCATTTTCCATCTCTATTACATAGTTGTAATTAGCAACAAAGAAAAACATAGAATTTAGACTTTTTGTTATTTCTTTATTAATAAAGAAGTTTTCTGCTTTTTCCGTAAATTGATACTTATTAATAATGTTAAAGTAAGTGGAATCAATTTTTTTGGATTTAATTTTACCAAGCTTTTTATAGTCTTGGTAATAGCTTTTGAAGCTGTCTTGCTGAGCAATTGATAAATAGATGGTTTTATTCTCATCATATAACCATAGAGCTGAAGCAAGAGCCATTTCAAATCTTTCTTCCTGGACATTAATTATTACATTTTGCATTTGTTTAGCATTATGAATATTTTTATGCCAAGTTCCTAACCAATGGTCAGGGAAGTTTTCTAGCATTTTTCCGTCTGTTAATTCTGGTAAAAATATTTTAGCCTTATTTGCCAAAATTAAGTAGTCAGGATGCTCTGATTTGATAAGTTCTAATCTTTTTTTAAGACCAGCTTTCCAAGCTTTAGCCACTTTTTCTTTACTTTCGTTTTTGCCATCACCATCTATGTCTACACCAGTGTAGCCATCATAATCTGCTAACCATTCAACTGTCTCAAAATTATCTTCAAAGATACCATCCCAAATGCTATCAGAGAGAACTAATTCTAAATCTAGCCTAGTTATGAATTCCCAGTATCTCATTTTTTGGTTGTCAAAATAGCTAATAGTAATTTCTTTTGATTTGTCAGACATATTTAACATTTTTTGTCTCTTGTCAAATTCAAAAACCTTACCCTTACTATCTGTTAACCACCAAATATTAACCCTGTGCAAATATTTAGAAATTATTTTATCAATTGGCTTGTTACCCCAATTAACAATATATTCTTCTTTAAATATTTCCATTGGGTTGAAATACGCTAAAAACTTTATATTAGGATTTAGCTCTTTAATTGAAACCAAGACCTCTCTATTTAAAAAGAGATTATTAGGGTCCAATATAAGAAGATCATATTTTGCTAGATTCTCTACTTTGTCTTCATTTATTTCTGGATGAAGGTAGTAGTTAGCAAATTTAATATCCTGACCCAGTAAAGAGCCAAGAGATAAAAACGCTATCAAACTGATAATACTTATTATTTTTTTCATAATTTATTATTTTATTGTTAAAGAACTCAATTAATAATTTTAGTACATAATATAGTATTAGTCAATAGTTAATTATTGTAAAAAGTGGGTAATTATATTATAATCAAGTTAGGCTTTATTATAATTAATAAAATATGAAAATTAGATTAGTTGCTGTTTTTTTTGTTTTTATTTTTGTTAGTTTTGTTTTAACTAATAATGTTTTAGCAGTGGAAGAGCAAAATATTGACAGTGATAATGATGGTATTTTAGATTATGATGAAATAAATGTTTATTATACTGACCCTTATAGTAAAGACACAGATGGAGATGGTTATACTGATTGGGAAGAGTTGAACACCGGTTATTCACCTCATAATCCAGAAAGAGTATTACTAAAAGATAATGATCAAGATGGTGATGGTTTAAGTGATTATTGGGAGTTAAGATTTAAAACTAATTTACTTATTGCTGATACAGATGGCGATGGTTACAGTGATGGAGAGGAGATAAATAATGCTTACGATCCTTTAAGTAAAGAGATAATGAGGCTTAATAAAAGAATTGAAATAAATTTAGCAGAACAAGAACTGTATTACTTCTTAGATGGGGTACGTCTAAATACTTATTTAGTATCCTCAGGTGCATATGACACTACACCTAGAGGACATTATGATATTATAAATAAACATCCTAAAGCATGGTCACCTTATGGATTATGGATGCCATATTGGATGGGTATGGGCACAGGAAAGTTTGGTTTACATGAACTCCCTATTTGGCCCAGTGGTTATAGGGAAGGTGAGGATCATTTAGGCACAGCTGTGTCACATGGTTGTATTAGGTTAGGCATTGGTCCAGCAGAAACTTTGTATAATTGGACTGAGGTAGGAACCCCAGTTTATATTTACTAAATTTGTTATTTTTATAAAATTAAAATAAAAACATGAAAAGTATTTATTTATATATTATATTCTTTATTTCTATAGCAATATTAAGTTTTATGTTTTTCCTTAATAATTCTGAGGTAGTTAAAGCTATAGACATCAATGCATTATCAGGAAGGATTTTAATTCAAGCTCAAGAAGAGGGTCAGGCCTGGTATGTTTATCCAAATAATAATAGGAGGTATTTTTTGGGTAGACCTCAGGAAGCTTTTAATATTATGAGAAAGCTTAGTTTAGGGGTTAAGCATAGCTTTATTGTAGATAATGATTATTATAGTTCTAAATATAAAGGCAAAATACTTTTAGATGTAGATGATAGTGGTAAAGCTTATTATATTGATACTAATTTAGGGCAAAAACATTACTTAGGTAGACCACAAGAGGCTTTTAATATTATGAGAAATCAGGGCCTAGGTATTACTAAAGAAAACTTAGAAAAAATATCAGTAGGTAATTTAGATCAAGTTTATAATGAAAAAGTTAATATAGAAATTCCTTTTACTTCGCAGGCTCCTTTCGGAGATTGGAGTGACTCACGTTTACAGGATGCTTGTGAGGAGGCTTCAGTACTTATGGCTATGAAATGGTTAAAAGGAGAGACTTTAAGCGCTGAAGAAGCTAGGGAAGAATTTTTTGTTATCTCTAGTTTTGAAACAGAAAACTATGGTTCTTATAAGGATACTTCAGCTTATGATACCTTAGAGAGAATAATTAAAGATTATTATCAATATGATAAAGCAGAGCTTAAATATGATTTTAGTCTTGAAGATATAATTTCAGAACTTGATCAAGGTAATTTAATTATTGTCCCTACAAATGGAAAAGAGCTAGATAATCCTTATTACAGTGGAGAAGGGCCAGAAAGACATATGTTAGTTGTAAAAGGTTATGATAGAAGCTCTAGCGAATTTATCACTAATGATCCTGGCACTAGGCGTGGAGCTAACTTTAAATTTAGCTTTGACAATCTATATAATTCTATTAGAGATTATCCTAGTGGAAATCATGAACCCATACTTGAAAATAGAAAGGCTATGATAATAATTAATAACTAATATTAGGAAATATATTGTAAAATTACAATTATTTGCTATAATATTAATATGAAAAATAAAATTACAATTGCTTTATTCTCTATAGGTATAAGTTTATTGGCAGGATTTTTGGGTTCGTTTTTTACTCAAAGTTCTGTTTCTAGCTGGTATCTTAATCTTCACAAACCTCCTTTTAACCCTCCTTCATACTTATTTGCTCCAGTATGGACTTTCTTATTTATTTTAATGGGTGTTTCTTTATATTTAATTATAAGATCTAAGACTGGTAAAAAATTAAAACAAAAAGCTTATATTTTTTTTTGCTATACAGTGGTTACTTAATATTGGCTGGTCTTTTTGTTTTTTCTATTTAAGAAGTCCTCTTTTAGGGTTTATTGAAATAATTATATTATTAATTTCTATTATAATAACTATCTTTTATTTCTATAGAATTAATAAGTTGGCAGGATATTTATTTATCCCTTATTTGTATTGGGTGACTTTTGCTGCTATTTTAAATTTTTCAATTTGGTTTTTAAACTAAGCAGGAACTATAAAGGTCGTGCCTGCTATAAAATAATAATTTAATCTTTAAAAATATGAATAAATTAAACTCCTTAGATTGGATTGCTTTAATTTTGTTAGTGGTAGGTGGTTTAAATTGGTTATTAGTAGGACTTTTTAGTTTTGACTTAGTTGCTTCTATTTTTGGATACATGACTACAGTTTCTAAAATTATTTATGTGTTAGTAGGTTTATCAGCAGTTTATATTTTATTTTTGTCTGGAAAAATTAGAAGAAAAGTATAAGATTAATCAAATATATAAAATAAAAACAGCTTAGTGGCTGTTTTTATTTTTTGTATCTAGATATAATATCATTTTAGTTCCTTGACCATATTTAGAATCAACTATTATCTTTCCTTTAAAGTATTTGTTTATTATATATAGACTATTATGTAGTCCAATACCGTTATTTTGTTCTTTTTTATTATAATCTTTTTTATCTTTTTTGGTAGAATAAAAGGGTTTAAATATTTTATGTTGGTTTTCTTTTTTTATTCCTTCTCCAAAGTCTTGAACAACTACTTTTAGTTTGGTTTTATTTTTGCTTATCTTTATAATAACTAAGCGATTGTTGTATTTTTGAATATTTTTATATGAGTCAATCCCGTTAGATATTAAGTTTAGTATAATTTGGTTAAATTTTATATTTAAACCTAAAATAAAGATCTTCTTTGAATGTTTAAAAATTAATCTTACGTTATTTTTTCTAGCTTTATACTTTAATAAACTAATACAATCTTCAACCTCTTCATTAATATTAAACCAATTTTCTTTTTCTTTATTATTAATTTGTTTTTTAACGCTGATAACAAACTTTTGCATTTTTTTAGTGGAGCTAATAGCATCTTCTAAAAAACATTTATTAAATTTTTCTTTTCCTTGTTGAAGGTGTTCTAGGTTTAAACCAATAGCTGTTAAAGGATTAATAATATCATGAAATACTCCTGCTGATAGTTTACCAAATTCAGCAAAACGGTATAAATCGTTAATTTTATCAGTATATATATCAGCGTTTTTGTTTTTTTCTATTTTTAGATTTTCTATATCTGAGCATATATTTTTATAGTTGTTATTTATATGGAGATATTTTTCGTGAGTGTAGTTTAGTTTTTGTCTTAGTAATCTAGTTTTTTTATTATAAATAAAAAAGACTATAAGAAGAAGTGAAACAAATAGCCAACTAAAAAAAGAGCTAAGCTCCGAGTTAAACATATTGTATATATTAATTTTATGACAATAATTTAAAACCTCTCTTGAATATAGTTTGGATTTCTAGTTTTGATTTAGCTTTTTTTAATTTATGACGCAGTTGAGTGATATGCACATCTACTGTATTGCTTAACAAGTTGTTGTTTGCATCCCAAACGTTTTCATAAATAGACTGGCGAGTATGAGTTTTATCTTTATTAATACATAAAAAAAGTAAAAGTTCATATTCTTTGACTGATACATTGATAATCTTATTATTACATTTAATTTTAAAATTATCTTTATCAATAATTAAATCTTTTATTTTAATCTTAGATTTAGCTTTTGTTTTGTCTTTGGTGCTATTTTCTATCATCGTCCATAATTCAGCAAAACTAAAAGGTTTTGTGAGGTAGTAATCAATACCTTTTTTTAATAGTGTTAGTTTTTTGTTTAATTCATTTATTACACTTATTCCTATAATCGGATAATTATAGTTCTCATTTCTAAGTTCTTCGCAAATAAGATCTCCATTAATTTTAGGAAGCATATAGTCCATCACCAAGCAATCATAATAATTATTTTTAGCCAACATTAAACCTTGATAGCCGTCATGGGCTACATCGACAGAAGCTCCTTTATGATTAAGTTTATTCTTAGTTATTTTACAAAGTTCTTTGTCATCCTCAATTAAAAGTATTTTCATATTTATTATTTTACCTTAAATTAGCAAAAAATTCAAAGAAATATTGATTTGCCTTTTTTATTTTAAAGATTTAGAATATAAGAAAGCTTCAAAATATGATAAAAAATTTATTTAGCAAGCAAAAGAATAATCATTCTAATCTTAAGGACCCTTTTGTAGTTAAGAGGGGGAAGATAAAGAATAATCAACTACATGATCCTGCTTATCGCAGTGATTGGACTGAAGAGTCATTTTTAAGTGGAAAAGATTCTAATGAAGTTGTGGGTAAGAGTTTTGATTTTAAAACTATAAAACCATTATTGGTATTTTTTGTTATACTCATTTCTTTTCTTTTAGTTAGAGTGGCTTATTTGCAAGTAATTAAAGGACAATATTATTATAATTTAGCTGAAGGTAATCGTACACGTATACAAAGTATTGAAGCTAATCGTGGTATTATTTATGATCGTAATCAGGAGCCACTTTTAAATAACACTGCTAATTTTGTACTTTATTTAACACCTATTGACTTACCTGCTGATGAGCTAAAAAGAGATACTATAATCAGAGATATTAGTGAAATACTTAAAGAAAATAAAGTTGCTAGTGAGGAGCCTTGGTTTGTTCGTATTAAAGATGACTTAGATAGTATTGATTTAAAGTCTCTTAGAGCCTATAACCCTTTATATATAATAGATAATTTGGATCACAAAACAGCCATAAGTTTGTTGATAAAAACAGATAGAACGCCAGGTGTATCTTTAAAAGCAAAAACTAAGAGACAATATTCTTGGGGTTCCAATAATGGACAGATAAACAATCAAGTAAAATTAAATAGACCCGAACTTCCTATAGGCTCTTCTATGTCACATTTATTTGGTTATATAGGGATAATAAATAAAGAAGAATTAGAAAAGTATGGTGATGAGTATAGTTCTATTGATTATATTGGTAAGATAGGTTTAGAGAATTTTTGGGAGTCTTCTCTTAAAGGTGTAAAAGGTAAAAAACATATTGAAGTAGATGCTTTAGGTAGGGAAAAGAAAGTGATAAGTGAAAAAGACCCTAAGGACGGATATAATTTAATATTATCTATTGATTTAGAATTGCAAAAACAAACAGAAAAAATATTACGTACACATTTAGAAAAATTAGGACTAGAAAAAGGATCTGTGGTTATTTTAGAACCTGATACAGGTCAGATTTTAGCATTAGTTAGCTGGCCTTCCTATGATAATAATGTTTTTGCTAGAGGTATTAAAACAAGTGAATATCAGGGGTTTTTAGAAGATAAGGCTAATCCTTTATTTAATAGAGCAATTAGTGGAGAATTTCCAGCAGGATCTACTGTTAAACCTATTTTTGCTGCGGCTGCTTTAAATGAAGGTGTTATTAGTGAAAATACTAGTTTTTTAAGTACAGGAGGGTTAAGAATTAGTAGGTGGTTTTTTCCTGATTGGAAATCAGGTGGTCATGGTATCACTAATGTTAGGAAAGCTATTGCTGATTCAGTTAATACTTTTTTCTATTATATTGGTGGTGGTTATAGAGATTTTAAAGGTCTGGGTTTAGATAGATTAGTTGAGTATTCTAAAAAGTTTGGGTTAGGTTCACAAACTGGTATTGATATACAAAATGAAGCTGATGGTCTAGTACCCACAGCTAAGTGGAAAAGAGAAAATAAAGATGAAGCTTGGTATATTGGTGACACTTATCACTTTGCTATAGGACAAGGTGATCTTCTGGCTACACCACTTCAAGTGGCTAATTTTACCAATGTCTTTGCTAATAGAGGAAAATTAATGAGACCTTATTTAGTGACTGAGTTAAGAAGTGGTAACAATGAAACGGTAGCGCAAAAGATAAAGCCAGAAATAGTTAGACAAGATTTTATCGACGACTATAGCTTAGAAGTGGTTAGGCAAGGCATGAGACGAACAGTTACTCGGGGAAGTGGTAGGGCTCTTAGTTGGTTATCAGTTGATGTAGCAGGAAAAACCGGTACTGCACAGTGGTCAAGTCAAAAAGAGAATCATGCTTGGTTTACAGGCTTTGCCCCCTATGAAGATCCTGAATTAACTTTTACTGTTTTAGTTGAAGAAGGTGGTGAAGGTAGTGCAGTGGCTGTGCCGATTGTAAGAGATATATTGGCTTGGTATTTTAATGATAGGTAATTATATTTAAATTATATAAAAATAATAATATATAAAATAGACAGTTAAAGCTGTCTATTTTTATATAATTAGCACTCTCTTGACAAGAGTGCTAAAGCTGATATAATGTAGGCAGATAAAAAATATATGGATACAACAGAGCGCAAAAAAAAGATATTATCTATTATTGTTAAAGAGCATATTAAAACTGCTGAACCAATAGGATCATCAGCTTTAGTAGATAAATATAAGTTAGGTTTTTCTTCTGCTACCATTAGAAATGAAATGGCAGACTTAGAAGAAATGGGTTTAATTAAGCAACCATATACTTCCGCTGGAAGGATACCTACTGAAGCAGGCTATTTGCTTTATCTTGATAGTTTAAAAGTAAAAGAGTTAAAAAAGAAAAATGCTCAAGAAATTAATGAAGGATTAAGGAATATGAATGAAGAGGATTTTAGATATACTGCTAAGATTATTGCTAGCATTTCAGGACAAGTAGTATTTTGGGCTTTTCATAAAAACAGCCTATATTACACAGGAGTTTCTAATCTATTTCAGCAGTCAGAGTTTATTAACACTGATTTAGTATATGATGTTTCTTTAGTGATAGATAGAATGGAGGAAGTTATCGCTGATATATATGAAACCATTCCTTTTGAACCACAAGTTTATTTAGGACAAGATAATCCTTTTGGATCTATTTTTTCCAGTATCATGTTTAAGTATGATAGGGACAATAAAACAGGACTAATTGGTATCCTTGGTCCTATGAGAATGGATTATGATAAGAATTTAAGTATATTTAATTATTTATATAATAAATTTAAGAAATAATTATGTTAGATGAAAAGAAAGAGGTAAAATTTACCCCTGGTATTTATAAACATTATAAAGGAGGAACGTATCAAGTATTATTTATAGCCCACGACAAAGAAAAGAAACATGAAACAGTAATATATAAAGAGCTTGATAGTGAAAAGTATTATACTAGATCATTAAAAAATTTCACTGCTGTTATTAAAGAAGATAAGAAGAAAATAAACAGATTTGAACTTATCCAAGCAGCTCCACCAGAAAGTTGGGAGGAAAGATATAAAAGAGCTATAGCTGATTATCAAAACTTGCTAAAAGAAACCTCTAAAGAAAAGACTAATTATTATAAGTATGCTCTAGAAGATTTTATTTTAGAGATATTACCAGTATATGATAATTTAAGAATGTCTATTAAAAGTTTAAATGAAGAACAAGCAGATAATCCTTGGGTAGAAGGAATTAAATATGTAATTAAACAATTTGAACAGATATTAGAAAATCATGGAGTAAAGCAGGTTGAAGTTGTTGATAAACCTTTTGATCCACAGACTATGGAAGCTATTTCAGATGATAATAATAAAGATAGTTCTAATATAGAAGGAGTTTGTGAAAAAGAAGTTAAGCCTGGTTATAAATTACACGATAAAGTGATTATACCAGCAAAAGTAATTGTAAAATAAATTTTAAAATATTTATTGTAAATAATTTGCATTTTTCAATTATCCTCTTTAAAAGATTTAATTGAAAAATAACATTATTATGGCATTAATTAAATGGTCACCTTTTTTTGAGGGTATGGATGATATGGATAGATCATTTTCAGATCTTATGCCAATGGCTACAAAGCAAAACAATTTTACCCCAGCAGTTGATATGTATGAAGATAAGGATAATGTAATTGTAGAAACACAATTAGCTGGCATAGATCCTGAAAAAGTGAATATATCCATTGAAAATGATGTTTTATGCATTCAAGGTGAAGGGGAAAAAACTTCAGAAGTAGATGATAAGAATTATTATCGTAAAGAAATTAGACGTGGTAGCTTTTATAGAAACATTCCTTTACCAACTCAAGTTGAAGGAGACAAAGCTGAGGCTATAACTGAAGAAGGTGTTTTAAAGATTAGTATTCCTAAAGCACCAGAAAGTAAACCTAAAGCTATTAAAATTAAAAACAAAAAGAAAAATTAATTTCTTTACACTAGAGGTACAAAATCATTATTTGTGCCTCTAAGTAAGGAGGTTAATTATAAAAAGTTTAACCAAATTAATTAATAATAAATAAAATTAAAAAATAATAATACCTATAATAAGCACAATTTGTGGTTATTATAGATAATAAATAAATTATATGGGAAAAATTTTAGGAATTGATTTAGGAACAACCAATAGCGCCATGGCTATTATTGAAGGTGGCCAACCTAAAATTTTGGAAAACGCTGAAGGTAATCGTACAACACCTTCTATTGTAGCTATTTCCAAAAGCGGTGAAAGATTGGTGGGCCAAGCTGCTAAGCGTCAGGCTGTTACTAATCCAGAAAATACTGTGTTTGCAGTAAAAAGATTAATTGGTCGTAAATTCGACTCAAAAGAAGTAAAAAAGGATATTGAAAATTATCCTTATAAAATAACTGAAGCCGGTGAAGGTGTTAAAGTTAAACTGGGAGATAAAGAATATAGTCCTCAAGAAATTTCAGCTATGATACTTGGTAAACTTAAGGCTGATGCTGAGACTAAAACTGGTGAAAAAATTGAAGAAGCAATTATTACTGTACCAGCTTATTTTAATGACTCTCAACGTCAAGCTACTAAAGACGCTGGTAAGATAGCAGGTTTAAATGTAAAGCGTATTGTTAATGAACCTACTGCCGCTGCTTTAGCCTATGGTTTCGATAAAAAGAAAGGTGAACAAATCGCTGTCTATGATTTAGGTGGTGGTACTTTTGATATCTCTATTTTAGATGTTAGTGAAGATACTGTTGAGGTTAAGTCAACCACAGGTGATACTCATTTAGGTGGTGAAGATTTTGATCAAAGGATTATAGATTGGATCTTAGAAGAGTTTAAAAAAGATCAAGGTATTGATTTAGCTAAAGATCCTTTGTCATTACAGAGAATTAAAGAAACAGCTGAAAAAGCTAAAATTGAATTATCAACAACTAATGAAACTGAAATTAATCAACCTTTCATTACTACCACAGAAGATGGTCCTAAGCATTTAGTAATGAAATTAACTAGAGCTAAATTAGAAGATTTAGTTTCTGATTTAGTAGATTCTTCTATTGAGCCTTGTAAGAAAGCGCTTGAAGATGCAGGTCTTGAAGCTAAAGATATTGAAGAAGTAGTAATGGTTGGTGGTATGACTAGAATGCCGTTGGTACAAAAGAAAGTAAAAGAATTCTTTAATAAAGAAGCTAATTTAAGTGTTAATCCTGATGAAGTAGTAGCTATGGGTGCAGCTGTGCAAGCTGGTGTACTACAAGGTGATGTTAAAGATGTGTTACTTCTTGATGTAACTCCATTAACATTAGGGATTGAAACTTTAGGTGGTGTAGCTACTCCGCTTATTGAAAGAAATACTACTATTCCAGCCTCTAAGTCTCAAACCTTTTCAACCGCTGCAGATAATCAAACTAGTGTAGAAATTCATGTGGTACAAGGTGAAAGATCTATGGCAGGTGATAATAAAAGTTTAGGTAGGTTTATCTTAGATGGTATTCCACCAGCACCAAGAGGTGTTCCTCAGGTTGAGGTTAGTTTTGATATTGATGCTAATGGTATTTTAAATGTTAGTGCTAAAGATAAGGCTAGCAACAAAGAACAAAAAATTACTATTACAGCCTCATCAGGTCTTAGTGAAGAAGAAGTAGAGAAAATGAAACAAGATGCTCAAAAGCATGAGGAAGAAGATAAGAAAAAGAAAGAAAAGATTGAAACTAAAAATCAAGCTGAAGCTGTTATCTTGCAAACTGAAAAATTAATTAAAGACACAGGTGATAAAATGAAAGATGAAGATAAAAAAAGTTTAGAGGAGAAGATTGATGAGCTAAAAAAAGTGAAAGATGGTGAGGATTATGAAGCAATTAAGAAAAAGATGGAAGAAGTAAATGAGGTTGCTCAAAAAATTGGAGCTTCTATGTATCAACAACAAGATCAGGGTCAGGCACAAGGTCAAGACCAAGGTCAACCTGGAGAAGAAAAAAAGGATGATAAAGAAAAAAAGAATGATGAAGAAGAGGTTGTTGAAGGAGAAGTAGAAAAAGAGGACAAGAAAAATGATGAAAAAGATAAAGATAGCCAAGATAATAAATAATTGAGCTATAGAGTTGCTAAGTTAAACTTAGCAACTCCATTAGCTTATTTACTAATAATAATTATATGGAAAATAAAAATCCTCAGACTGAACCTGAGAAGAAACAAATTAAAATTGCAGATAATATTCCTGGAGCTGAATATTCAAATGCAGCGCAGTTTCAATTTAATAAAGATGAAATGCAAATGATTTATTTGAACTTATTTTCTGGCAGTGGTAGAGTGTCCGCAAAGATTGTTACCAGCCCAGGGCATTTTAAAAGAATGATTTCAGCAATGACTGAAGCTATGGGTAAATATGAAAAACAATTTGGTGAAGTTAAAGAAACAGAACCTGTAGCCAAAGAAATTGGCTTTAAAGGATAAGAAAACTATTTATGGCAAATAATAAAAACTATTACGATATTTTAGGGGTGGACAAAAGCTCTAGTTCTGATGATGTAAAAAAAGCTTTTAGGAAAAAAGCACATCAATATCATCCAGATAAAAAAACCGGTGATGAAGCTAAGTTTAAAGAAATAAATGAAGCTTATCAGGTACTTGGTAATGAGAAAAAAAGAAAACAATACGATCAATTTGGAACAACCTTTGATCAAGGTCAAGGCCCTGGCGCAGGAGGATATTCTTCGTGGCAAGATATGGGAGGATTTTCTCAAGGTAATATGGACTTTGATGATTTAGGAGATATATTTTCTGGTATGGGAGATATTTTTGGTTTTGGTGGTGCTAGAGGAGGATCTAGATCTCAAGCTAGGGGTAGCGATTTACAAATGACTATTGCAGTAGAGTTAGAAGATGTTGTTTTTGGTAGTGAGAAAAATATAGAACTAAAGAAAAATGTTGTTTGCGATCACTGTGAAGGTAGTGGAGCTGAGCCTGGCTCAGATGTGAAGACCTGTGATACTTGTCAGGGTAAAGGAGAGGTAATTACAACTCAAAGAACAATATTGGGAAATATGCAAGCTAGAGCTATATGTCCAGATTGTCAGGGTGAGGGTAAGACATATAGTCAAACTTGTAAGAAGTGTCATGGAGAGGGGAGAAGACAGGAAAAGGTTAAGTTGACTATTAAAATTCCTGCTGGTATTGATACTGGCCAAAGCATTAGATTGTCTGGCCAAGGAGAGGCTGGTCCTAAAGGAGCTCCCGCTGGTGATTTATTTATTAAAATAAAAGTTAATGACCATGCTAACTTTACTAGAGAAGGAGATGATATTAGAAGTACAAAAGAACTAAAGTTTTCTCAGTTAGTTTTAGGAGATAAAGTAGAGGTAGATACAATTGATGGTAAGGTAATACTAAAGATTCCTGAGGGTGCGCAATCAGGTACTGTTTTTAAACTTAAAGCTAAAGGTGTAAATCATTTGCAATCCAGAGGTAGAGGAGATCACTTAGTTAAGGTACTTGTTAAAACACCTAAGAATTTAACAAAAAAACAAAAAGAAGCTGTGAAAGAACTGGATATCTAAAGATAGGTATAAATATTTATAGAAAGGAAAAAATAATGAAAAAATATCTAATTTTATTGACAAAGACTAACTAAATGCTACAATACAAGTAGATTTAATTCTTAATCAACTAAATGCTATGGCAAATTGGTTAACAAAATTATTTGGTGGAAAGAAAGAGGAAAGCCAGCCAGATAATATTTCAGAAGACAAGAGTCAAGAAAATGTTTCTCAACCTGAAGAACAAGTTGAGCACAGAGAAGAAGCTACTACAGTTTCTGAGCCTGAAATAAATGAAAATGATAATTCAGAAGAAGAGAGAGAAGATCATAGCTCTCAAGACGGTGAAGAAGAAGAGAAAACTTGGTAAATTAAATGACTAAAATAAATAGCTGTTATTCACGGCTATTTATTTTTGTATTTTTTATATATGAAACTAATAGATACACACGCACATGTTAATTTTTCTGCTTTTAAAGATGATGCAGATGATGTTATTCGCCGTACCTTAAAAGAAAATATAGGCATTATTATAGTTGGCTCTCAGTATAAAACGAGCAAAAGAGCTTTAGAATATGCTAATAAATATGAAAAAGGCGTATATGCAGCTATTGGTTTACATCCTGTTCACCTTGAAGATGTTATGGCAGAAAATAAAGGAGATGAGGGAGATTATAAATTTAGAACTAGAGCAGAGGAGTTTAATTATGATAGCTATGAGAAACTAGCTGACTTTAAAAAAATTGTTGCTATTGGAGAAATTGGTTTAGATTATTATCATATAAATTTAAAAGACAACGTGGAGCAAGTTAAAAACAAGCAAAAACAAGTTTTTTATCAACAACTAATATTGGCAAGAAAAAAGGATTTGCCAGTAATTATTCATTGTCGACAGGCTCACGATGATATGTTGAGTATTTTACAAGATTTTAAAAATGAATATAAAGACTTAATACCTAAGAATAAACCTTGGGGAGTAATGCATTGCTTTTCAGGAGATGAAGATTTGGCTTGGAAGTATTTTAATTTAGGTTTAATTATTTCTTTCACAGGCCTTATTACTTTCAGTAAACAATGGGATGATTTGATTAGAAAGGTACCTTTAGATAAAATAATGATTGAAACGGATACGCCTTATATGACCCCAGAACCATATAGAGGGCACAGAAATGAACCCGCCTTAGTTTATTATGTAGCTAAACATATTTCTGATATAAGGGAGATATCTGTTGAAAAAGTGGCTCAGATAACAACTGATAATGCTAAAAAACTTTTTGGTATATAATTTAATTATTTTACTAAAGAAATTGGCATACCATAACAATATTTACAATAAAAGTTTTTTTATTTTAATTTTAATGCTTGACATTTTCATTATCACAGCTACAATATAAATATTGAACAATATATATGAAAGATAAACAAACACACAAACAAGACGCTAAGCAATTAGCGCTTTCTTTTGTTGCTTATAGTAGCGCATCAATTTTTGGTCCACTTTTAATCATTGGAGGAATTGGATGGCTTTTTGATAAGTGGCTTGATACTGGACCTCTAATTTTAATTATTTCAGTTTTTATTGCTTTTATAGTTACTAACATCCTTTTATTTAAAAAGATAAAAATGATTAATAAATTGATTGATAAATATAAATATCAAAGTTTAGAAAAAGCTAAACAAGAAAGTTCAAGAGAAGATGAACAAGATAACCCAGAAAAAAATCAGAATATAAATAAATAATATGGAATTAAACATTTCTTTAGCACCAGATATCTTGTTTAATATAGCAGGATTTCCGATAACAAATACATTACTATGGTCTTTCGTGCTTAGTCTTTTTTTAATTTTAGTATTTGTTTTACCGGCTAGAAATTTGAAGATGATTCCAGGTAAATTTCAAAGTTTTTTAGAGATGTTAATTGATGGTAGTTATGAATTTATAGAGTCAATTATTGGTCCAGGCAAAAAAGCTAGAAGAGTATTTCCATTAGTCTTTACTATATTTATATTTGCTTTAGTTGCAAACTTAGCAGTATATATACCTGGGCAGGCAGCTGTTACCATTAATAGAGGTGGTGAAATTGTCTCAGTGTTTAGAGCTGTAATGTCTGATTATGGTATGGTTTTAGTAATGACATTAATATCAGTTCTGGTTGTACAGGTTGTGGCGATAGCAACGGCTGGTCCTTGGAAGTATTTAGGTAGATTTATTAATTTTAAAAATCCCTTACAGTTTTTTCTAGGAATTATGGAACTTATTGGTGAGTTTACTAAAATTATATCTTTATCTTTTCGTTTATTTGGTAATATATTTGCTGGTGAGGTTTTAGGGGCAGTAATGCTGTTTTTATTTCCTTTTTTTGTTCCCCTACCGTTTATGTTTTTAGGTCTTTTAACTGCAGTAGTGCAAGCGTTTGTGTTTGCAGTTTTAACTCTAGTCTTTATTTCAATGGCTAGTGAAATGGAAGTTGAACTTGAATAAAAAGGTATAAGTATAGTATATTAGTATAATATATAATTAATAATTTTAAATAATAATAATTGGAAAAATTTGTCTTTAAAGTATTAATGCAATTTTTTCCTTAAAATCATTATGGAAATTGAAGCAGTAAAATATTTAGCAGCTGGTTTAGCAATTGGTTTAGGAGCTCTTGGCCCTGGTATTGGTGAAGGTATCGCTGCCTCTAAAGCTTTAGAAGCTATTGGTAGAAATCCTGAAGCTTCAGGAAAAGTAACTCCACTTATGTTTGTAGCCATGGCTATTATTGAATCTACAGCAATTTATGCTTTAGTAGTTGCCCTGATCATTTTATTTGGATAGAAGATAGAGTCCTGCTAACTCTAACTTTAGAGTTAGCATCCTTTATTTTTTATTAATATTAAACCAATATGGAACTTTTAGAAGCCTTGGGTATAAATTTAAAAATCTTGTTTGCGCAATTATTTAATTTTGCTATTTTATTATTTGTTTTATGGCGTTTTGCTTATAGACCAATTCTTGATTTATTAAAACAAAGAAGAGAAAAGGTTTCTCAAGGTGTCCAAGATGCTAAAAGTGCTGAATTAAAACTTGGTGAAGCTAAAGAAAAAGAAAGAGTGGTAATAGTAGAAGCTAAGAAAGAAGCTCAAAACATTATTGATGAAGCTAGAGAAAGAGCAGAAACTAAAAAACAGGCAATTTTAGATAAAGCTAAGGAAGAGGTTGGTCAGGTTATTAATGCTGAAAAGAAAAAGATTCAACAAGAAAAAGCTGATACTTTAAAGAGCATTAAAGCTGATATATCAGGCTTGGTTGTTTTAGCAGTTGAAAGAGTAATGAAAGAAAAAATAGATTCAACAATAGATAAGAAAATTATTAAAGAAGTTATTAAAGATCTAAAATAATATGAAAGTAACAGCTAAACAATATGCCTTAACATTATTAGAGATTACAGAGGCTAAAGAAGGAAAAAATTTAGAAGAGTCTATTTCTAAGTTTTCTGAGTTGTTAAAAAATAATAATCAAATAAATCAAATAGATAAAATATTATATTATTTTCAGAAATTATATAATCAAAAATATAATATTAAAGAAGCAAATATAAGTATTGCTCAAAAAATAGAAGCAGATGAGCTTAAAAAAATTAAAGAATCTTTACAAGATTTAAATAAAGATGAAAGTTTAGACTTTAAAGTTGATATAAAAAAAGAAATTATAGGTGGAATAGTTTTAAAATATGGGGATAAGATAATTGACGCTAGTTTAAAAACACGCCTTAATCAGTTAAAAAATAGCTTATTAAAATAAATAAATATATGGCTAACAATACTAAAGATTTTATTGTTGAACAATTAAAAAAACAAATAGAAAATTTTAAAGCAGAAGATGAACAAAAAACTTTTGGTTTAGTTACTGAAGTGGGTGACGGCATTGCTAGGATTTCTGGTCTTTCTGAGGCAATGATGTCTGAGATGCTTGAGTTTAAAACTAAAACTGGTTCAGTTTATGGAGTAGCTTTAAACTTAGATGAAGATTCAGTTGGTGCTATTATTTTAGGACCTATGGGTGATTTAAAGGAGGGCGATGAAGTGGTAGCCCTAAAAAGAATTTTAGAAGTACCAGTAGGTGAAAACGTTATTGGCAGGGTGCTTAATCCTTTAGGAGAACCTCTTGATGGTAAAGGTGAGATTAAAACTGAAAAGTTTTATCCAGTTGAAAAGATTGCTCCTGGCGTTATGACTAGAGAATCTGTAAGTGAACCAGTACAAACTGGTATTAAACCAATTGACGCCATGATTCCAGTAGGTAGAGGACAACGTGAGCTTATCATTGGTGATCGTCAAATTGGTAAAACAGCTATTGCTATTGATATTATCATCAACCAAAAAGGTAAGAACATGAAATGTATTTATGTAGGTATTGGTCAAAAAGAATCAAAAATTGCTAATATTGTTGCTAAGCTAGAAGAAGAAGGAGCTATGGAATATACAACAGTAGTGCTAGCAGGTGCTAGTGACCCAGCTTCACTTTTATATATTTCTCCTTATGCTGGTACTGCTATGGCGGAATACTTTTTAGATAAAGGTGAGGATGTTTTAGTGGTATATGATGATTTATCTAAACATGCTGTAGCATATAGAGAAGTATCTCTTTTACTTAGAAGACCGCCAGGACGTGAAGCTTATCCTGGAGATGTTTTTTATCTTCATTCAAGATTACTAGAAAGAGCTTGTAAGTTAAATCCTGACTTTGGTGGAGGATCTATTACCGCTTTACCTATTATTGAAACACAATCAGGAGATGTTTCTGCTTATATTCCTACTAATGTTATTTCTATTACTGATGGACAAATATATTTAGAACCAGACTTGTTTTATCAAGGACAACGTCCAGCTATTAATGCAGGACTTTCTGTTTCTCGTGTAGGTTCTAGTGCTCAAATTAAGGCCATGAAGAAAGTAGCTGGTAAGATGAGATTGGAAGCTGCTCAATATAGAGAATTAGCTGCTTTTGCGCAGTTTGGTTCTGATTTAGATGATGAAACCAAAATGAAATTAGAGAGAGGTAAGAGGCTTATGGAAATTCTAAAACAAGATCAATATTCTCCAGTTGACGTTAGCCATCAAATTGCTATATACTACAGTTTAATCAATGGTTTGATGGATAATGTTCCAGTAGAGAAGGTAAGTGAATTTGAACTTGGATTATATCAGTATTTAAATGACATGAATAAAGAAGTTTTAGATAAAATTAAAGAAGTTGGGAAATTAGAAGAAGATATAGAGAAAAGTTTAGTTAAAACAATTAATGATTATAAAGATACCTTAGATTATTTAATGGTTTCTGAGGAAGAGGATAAAGAAAATAAATAATATTTAAATGGCTAATACTAAAGAAATCCAAAGAAGAATAAAATCAGTTACTAGTACCAAAAAGATTACTAAAGCTATGGAAATGGTAGCTGCTGCTAAGATGAGAAAAACCACTGAAGCAGTGTTAAAAACTCGTCCTTATGCTAATTTAAGTTGGACTACTGTTTTGAATTTAACTCAAGGAATAAATACTAGTAAACAATTGCATTCTTTACTTGAAGGACGTAAAGAAGTTAAGAAAGTAGCTATGGTACTTTTTTCTTCTAACCGTGGTCTTTGTGGTGGTTTTAATAGTGCTATTTTGAATAAAGCTAAAGATTTAATCATAAAGCATGGTAATATTGATACCGATTTTATTGTTATAGGAAAGAAAGGTTTAGCTGTAAATAGTAGATATAAATATAATATCAGTGCTCAATATGATAAAAATGATACAGCTTATCAAATAAAAGAAGTACAATCATTAGCAAAGTTGGTAATTGATGATTTTTTAAATAAAAAGTATGATAAAATAATGGTTGCTTATACTGATTTTGTTAGTCCTGTAAAGCAGGTGCCTAGAATTAAGCAGTTACTTCCAATTGATATTAATGCTAAAGATGATCATTTAGGAATTGTTGGTGAAAGTCCTCAAGTAGGTTTAGATAAAGAATTTATTAAAAATAAAGAAGATAAATATTTAAAGAAAGGAAAAGAAAGATTTGTTTTTACTTATGAACCTAACGCTAATGAAGTATTAGATCAGATGTTACCACGATTAATTGAGGTGCAACTTTTTCAAGCATTACTTGAATCTAATGCTTCTGAACATAGTGCTAGAATGTCAGCTATGAATAAAGCTACTGATGCAGCTAATGATTTAGTGGAGGAGTTAACCCTTTATTATAATAAAGCTAGACAATCAGCTATTACTTCTGAGATTGCAGAAATTTCTGCCGGAGCTAATGCTTTACAATAATTTACATAAAAATGAAATATATATAATAATATGGAAAAACAAAACCTAAAAGGAAAAATTAAGCAAATCATTGGTGCGGTGGTTGATGTGCATTTTGAGGGAGAGCTACCTGAAATTAACACAGCTTTAGAAATTAATACTTCTAAAGAAGAAAAGTTAGTTTTAGAGGTTCAGCAACATATTGGTTTTAATGTAGTGAAATGTGTAGCTATGGGTTCAACCGATGGTTTAAAAAGAGGAGATGAGGTTATCAATACCAATAAAGGTATTAGTGTGCCAGTGGGTGAAAAAACATTGGGTAGAATATTTAATGTTTTAGGAGAACCTGTAGATGGTAAAGAAGTGCCAGATACTAAGGATAAATATGAAATTCATAGACCAGCTCCAGAGTTTGTGGACCAATCTACTAAAACTGAGATTTTGGAAACTGGTATTAAAGTTATTGATTTAATTTGTCCTATTCCAAAAGGTGGAAAGGTGGGACTTTTTGGTGGTGCTGGTGTAGGTAAAACAGTAGTTATTCAGGAATTTATTAATAATATTGCTAAAGCTCATGGTGGTTATTCTGTATTTGCTGGTGTAGGTGAAAGAACTCGTGAAGGTAATGATTTGTATCATGAAATGAAAGACGCTGGTGTGCTTGATAAGGTAGCTATGGTTTTTGGACAAATGAATGAACCACCTGGATCAAGATCTAGAGTAGCTTTATCAGGTCTTTCTATGGCTGAATATTTTAGAGATGCTCAAGGTAAAGATGTTTTATTTTTCGTAGATAATATTTTTAGATTCACTCAAGCAGGACTAGAAGTATCAACACTTTTAGGACGTATGCCTTCTGCTGTAGGTTATCAACCAACTCTAGCTACAGAAATGGGAGAACTACAAGAGAGGATCACCTCAACCAATAAAGGTTCTATCACCTCTATTCAAGCTGTGTATGTACCAGCTGATGATTTAACTGATCCAGCTCCAGCCACAACTTTTGCTCATTTAGATTCTACTGTAGTGTTAGCTCGTAGTTTATCTGAGCTTGGTATTTATCCAGCTGTAGATCCACTTGATTCTTCATCAACAATTTTAGACCCTAAGATTGTAGGAGAAGAACATTATAATGTTGCTCGTGAAGTACAGATTGTGTTGCAGAGGTATAAAGATTTACAAGATATCATTGCTATTTTAGGTATGGAAGAATTATCAGAAGAAGATAGAATAACAGTATCTCGTGCTAGAAAAGTTCAAAGATTCTTGTCTCAACCTTTTGCAGTAGCAGAAACCTTTACCGGTGTAGAAGGAAAGTATGTAAAACTTGAAGATACTATTAAGGGTTTTAGAGCAATTTTAGATGGTAAATATGATAAATATAACGAAGCAGATTTCTATATGAAGGGTATTGTTGATGAAGTTGGTAAATAATTTAATTATAATAATAACTGACTATATATGCCCAGCAAAAAGACAATTAATTTTGAAATAGTAACACCTGAAAGAACTATACTTAAAACAAAAATATTTCAAGTTACTGTTCCTACTCAAGAAGGAGATATTACTGTTTTACCAGAGCATACACCTTTAGTGTCAAGCTTAAAAACAGGAGTTTTAGAAATAACTAAAGAAGATGGAAATATAGAAATTATGTCTGTGGCTGGAGGTTTTTTAGAAGTTTTGCTTGATAAGGTAGTAGTATTAGCTGATAATGCAGATAGAGCCCAAGAGATAGATGAAAAAGAAACTGAAAAAGCTAGAAGAAGAGCAGAAGATATTTTAAAGAATTTAAGAGATGATGATAAAGAGATGTTTGCTGAAGTTAGCGCTCAACTTGAAAGAGAGTTAGCTAAAACTAAAACAATCAAGAGATGGAGGAATGTAAGAAAAAGGTAGTAAATAATATAAAACATTCAAATATATAAAAAAGAGGCTTATAGCTTCTTTTTTTGTTGCTTTTTTAAATTAAACATGTGAAAATATAAATAGATTAAATTATTAGTACTCATTTTTATATGAAATATATTACATTTCAAAGCAAAGATAAGTTTACACATAATGCTATACTTTTAGGAAGCACAAAATCTAAAAAAGCTTATATTTTTATTCATGGTTTAAGTGGTGATATGTTTTCCAGGTTTTCTTTAAATGAAAAATTAGCAAAAAAATCTAGAATGCTTTTAAGTTTTAATAATCGTGGTCAAGGTATAATAAATAAGTTTAAAAAAGAAGACCCTAAATCAAAAAAAGGATATAAATCAGAGTTAATAGGTTCAGCTTTAGAGAAGTTTGTAGATTGTAAGTATGATATACAGGGGGCAGTAGATTATTTAAAAAATATAGGTGTAAAAAAAATATATTTAGTAGGTCATTCTACGGGTTGCCAAAAAAGTGTCTATTATTTAGCTAAGACAAATGATAAGGCAGTAAAAGGAGCTGTGCTCTTAGCCCCTATTAGTGATTATAGTGCTACAATAAATTCTATTAATCCTGATATGTATAACAGAGCTTTAAAAGAAGCTTTAAAGATGAAAGAAAATAATCAAGCTGATAAATTATTGCCAAACAATACTTGGTTTGCGCCAATCAGTGCTCAGAGATTTTTAAGTCTATATACTCCAAATAGCACTGAGGAAATCTTTAGTTATGGCTCTAAAAAACAAGCTACTTTACTTAAAAAAGTAAATAAAAAGCTATTAATTTTTTTAGCAGAAGCAGATGAGCATAATAATAGAGATATTAACGATCTTAAAATTTGGTTTGAAAAAAACACTAAGAAAACAGATCAAGTTTTTATAGTTAATGAAGCTAATCATGGCTTTCAAGGCCAGGAAAAGAAGGTAGTTAATATAGTGCATAAATATTTTTAAAAATATGAAAGAAAAAATTATACTACTTGCAGTTTCACCTAATAAAGAAGGAAATTCTTTTACTTTAGCTAAAAATTTTCTCAGTCAAATAAATAGTGATAAGTATGAGGTAGAGATAATATATTTATATAATTGGCATTTAAATTATTGCAGTAATGAAAATTTTAATTTTGGCCCAGAAGAAAAAGATGTAGAAAAGGAGGCTAAAGAATTGTTTTCTAAATTTAAAAATACCAAGTATGTAGTTTTAGCTACCCCAATTTGGAATTTTGGTTTGCCAGCTATATTAAAAAATTTCCTAGATAGAGCTAGTAATTATGGTAGGGTTTGGTCTGATAAGAAAAATATGAAGGTTCCAAATTGGAAAGAAAAAAAATTCTTTCTTATTTTTACTTCTGGGGCCCCTAAAGTAGGTTTAGTATTAAACTTTGTTGCTATATTACAAACTTTTTTAAGTCTAAAATATTATGGTGCTAAGAAAAAAATTGTTAAAATAAAAGGTAGTTGTGGTAATGGTAAAAGAAATTTACTTAAAGATAAAACTAGATTGCTTAATAAAATGAGTAAAAAAGGTAAAAAGATATTTATTTAGATTTAATTAATATTATTTGTATATACTATTTTAATGAAAGATAATAAAAAAATAAAATATAAAATTATAAATAGTTATAAAGCTAAGCATTTACGCTTAGCTTTATATCTTGATAAAAGTATTGTAATAACAAAGCCTTTTTTATGTAGTCAAAAAACAGCAGAGAAGTTTATTAATTCTAAAAAAAATTGGATAGAAAAAAAACTCCAGCATTTTGATAAGCTACCTCAAAAAAGAAAGTTTAGCAGGGAGCACTATTTAAAAAATAAAGAATCCGCTAGAAAGATAATCAAAAATAAGGTAGATAAATATAGTAAAGAGTTAGCTTTAGATTATCGAAAAATTAGTATTAGAGATCAAAAAACTCGTTGGGGAAGTTGTTCTAAAGATGCTAATTTGAATTTTAATTATAAAATTATTCTTTTACCTGAACATCTACAAGACTATATAATTATTCATGAACTCTGCCACTTGCAAGAATTAAACCATTCTAAAAAGTTTTGGGATTTAGTAGCTACTATTTGTCCTGATTATAAAAAACATAGACGAGAGTTAAAAAATACAAACTTTTAATTAGTCTTCTTTATATTCATTTTTTCTTGAAAATCAAGGTCATAGTTCTCTTGACAAGCTATGTATTAGTGATAAAATAATAAGAGATTAGCACTCATAAGCTTGGAGTGCTAAAGTATAACTATTAATTAATATAAAGATATGAACTTAAAACCATTACATTCAAATGTTGTTATTAAGCCTTTAAAAGCAGAGGAAAAAACTCCTTCCGGTATTGTTTTACCTGAAACAGCTAAAGATGAAAAACCTGAACAAGGTGAAGTAATAGCTGTTGGACCAGGTAGAAAACTTGAAAGCGGTGATTATTTAAAAGCTTCTGTTAAAGAAGGTGATAAGGTTGTTTTTAAAAAATATTCTCCTGATGAAATAAAAATAGCAAATGAAGAGTATCTAATTATAGACGACTCTGATATTTTAGCTATAATCTCATAATTGATAATAAACTAATAAAGAAATATATGTCTAAACAAATAGTATTTAATGAAGAAGCCAGGAAATCATTACAGGTTGGAGTTGATAAATTAGCCGAGGCTGTAAAAGTAACTCTAGGTCCTAAAGGTAGAAACGTAGTAATTGATAAAGGTTTTGGTGCTCCTACCATTACTAAAGATGGTGTTACTGTGGCTAAAGAGGTGGAGTTAGAAAATAAATTGGAAAACATTGGAGCGGAAATGATTAAAGAGGTTGCTTCACGTGCTAATGACACCGCTGGAGATGGAACTACTACGGCTACCATTTTAGCTCAAGCTATGATTAAAGAAGGTCTTAAAATGGTTTCAGCTGGTGTTAGTCCAATTGAAATTAGAAAGTCAATTGAGAAGAAAGTAGAGAGCTTGCTTAAAAATCTAAAAGATATGAGTAATGATATTTCTTCTAAAGAAGAAATTGCTCAAGTAGCTTCAATTAGTGCTAACAGTAAAGAGATTGGTGAAAAGATTGCAGAAGCTATGGAAAAAGTAGGTAAGGATGGAGTAGTGACAGTAGAAGAAGGACAATCATTTGGTGTAGAAGTGGAAGTAGTTGAAGGTATGCAATTTGATAATGGTTATGTTTCACCTTATATGGTAACTGATTCAGAGTCTATGAAAGCTGAATATAGTGATCCTTATATTCTAGTTACTGATAAAAAGATATCTTCAGCTCAGGAGATAGTACCACTACTTGAAAAATTAGCTCAAGCTGGTAAAAAAGATTTAGTTATTATTGCTGAGGATATTGAAGGTGAAGCGTTAGCTACCTTTGTTGTTAATAAAATAAGAGGTGCTTTTAATGTTTTAGGTATTAAAGCTCCAGGTTTTGGAGATAGAAAGAAAGCAATGTTAGAGGATATTGCTATTTTAACTGGAGCTACTGTTATTTCAGAAGAAGTAGGTTTAAAGTTAGATAGCATTGAACTTGAATCCCTTGGTTCAGCTAGAAAAGTGGTAGCTGATAAAGATAATTCTACTATTGTAGAAGGTAAGGGACATAAAAGAGAAATTGATGAAAGAGTTGTAAGAATTAGAAAAGAATTAGAAAATACTGATTCTGATTTTGATAAAGAAAAATTACAAGAAAGATTAGCTAAGCTTTCAGGTGGTGTAGGAGTTATTAAAGTAGGTGCTGCTACTGAAACTGAAATGAAGGAAAAGAAAGATAGGATTGAAGATGCTCTTCATGCTACTAGAGCCGCTCAAGAAGAGGGTGTTGTTGCTGGTGGTGGTTTAGCTTTAGCTCAAGCTGGTAATGCCTTTGTAGAGCTAACTGATGACAAGAAAGATAAAGCAGGTGAACGCATTGTTGATCAAGCAATACTAGAGCCTATTAAACAAATTGCCAGTAATGCTGGTGAAGATGGGTCTCTAGTCTTATATAAAATAATTGAAGCTAATAGAGAAGGAAAGAAAAACTTTGGTTATAATGCAAATAGTAATAAGTTTGAAGACTTGGTTAAAGCTGGTATTATTGACCCAACTAAAGTGGTTAGAAGTGCTTTGGAAAATGCCGCTAGTGCTGCGATTATGTTTTTAACAGTAGAAACTGTTATAGCTGACAAGCCAAGTAAAGAAGGTGATGATAAGGCAGGTCAAGGACAGGCTGGAGGAATGCCAGGAATGGGTGGTATGCCAATGATGTAATTAGCACTTAAATATTTATAAAAACAGGGCTAATATTAAAGCCCTGTTTTTTTGTAATCTAAAGAACTTTTATAATCGTTTTTTTTTTGCTAAAATGTAATTATATAATTAATAGTTATAGTAGTTAGTTATGAGTACTAAAAAAATAAAAGTTGCTGTTAGTGGTTATTTTAATCCATTGCATGTTGGTCATTTAGAAATGATTAATAAAGCTAAGAGTTTAGGGGATTATTTAATAGTAATAGTTAACAATGATAAGCAAGTAAAGATAAAAGGTTCTTATCCTTTTATGCCTGAACAGGATAGATTAAAAATAATCAAATCATTAAAAGGTGTTGATGAGGTTTTTTTGTCAATAGATTCTGATGCTACAGTTTGTAAAAGTTTAGAAGCTCTTAAACCTGATATATTTGCTAATGGTGGAGATAGAAAAAATATAAATGACATACCAGAGTGCACAATTTGTGAAGATTTAAATATTAAAATGGTTGATGGTCTAGGCAAAAAAATTAGAGCTAGCTCTGAAATTATTGCTAAGACCAAGAAACATAAACAATTATGAAGAAGTTTATCTTGTATTTAGGAGCTTTTATTTTAGTTAGCATTATTGCTTTTTTAAGTTTTTATTATATTAATATTAATTTACCTTATGATAAAGATGGTGAGGTGCAGGCTGTAGTGATTGAGTCAGGAGCTAGTTTAAAAAATATTGCTAAGGAGCTTAAAGAAGAAAAATTAATACAATCAAGTAATTTATTTATACTTTATGCTAGAAACAAAAACCTACAGTCCAAACTTCAGGCAGGTGTCTATAATTTAAGCCAAGATATGTCTATAAAAAATATTGTGGCCAAGATTAGTCAAGGTCAAGTTAATAGTCAGGAAATAACTGTTAAACTATTAGAAGGTTGGTCTAATGAAAAAATGGCTCAATATTTTGAAAGTGAGGGGATTTGGCAAAAGGATGAATGGTTAAATGTTGTAGGCTGGTCACAAACGAGTGATAAAAAAAATAATAAAATGTTGTCAAAATATAAAGAAGATTATAGTTTTTTAGAATCTAAACCTGAATTTAATTCTTTGGAAGGTTATTTATTTCCTGATACTTATAATATATACAAAGATAGTGAGCCCCAAGATTTAGTTATTAGAATGTTAAATAATTTTAATAATAAAGTCACTCCTCAGATGAGAGAAGATATTAAGGAGCAAAGTAGAAGTATTCATGAAATTGTTACTATGGCTTCTCTTATTGAAAAAGAGGCTAATATTAAATATAATGATGATGGTCTCCCTGTTTTGACATCTATTGAAGAAGCTAAAATAATATCTGGTATTTTCTGGGATAGAATTGCCAGAGGACAGGCTCTGCAATCTTGTGCTTCTTTAGCCTATATTTTAGGAGAATATAAAACAGTTTATAGTACAGAAGATACTAAGATTGAATCACCTTATAATACTTATCAAAATGCCGGTTTACCCCCAGGTCCAGTTAGTAATCCTGGAATTGTAGCCATAAAGGCAGCTATTTATCCAGTCTATACAGAATATAATTATTTTCTTTCTCCAGTTGGCAGTGATGAAACTCTTTTTTCTGCCACTTACAGTGAACACTTGCAAAAAAAAGCTCAATTTATTGATTAATTTTACATAAATTTATGTTTGAAGAAGAACAAAATCAAAATCAAGACAAGCAAGAATTTCAAAAACCCTCTTCAGAAAAGTTTGTAAATAGTGATTTATATGGTCAAAAAAGAATTTTAGGTATAATTCCTTATAATAAAACTATTAAAATAATCTTTTTAGTATTGTTTAGTTTAGCTGTATTAAGTTTTATTGCTTGGATTATAATGCAAGTTGATTTTAGCTCAAATAATAAAACTGAAGTAGAGGATAATAATACTTTAGATAATCAAGATAGTGAATCTGATAATCGTTTGAGTGGGGAATTACCACAAACTTCAGAAAAAGAAGATTTAGAAAATGGAAGGTCACTTGTAGATGATGTTAAGGTGGAATATTTATCATTTTCTGATTTTTATGAAAGGCCAAGTGAAACATATGAAAGATCTATAGGTGATTACGATTTACCACTTAACGTTAAAGTTGATGCTGTTAATTATTATAATGTGTCCAGAAAATTTAACTTGGATGATGGTGTAGATAAACTTAATCAAAATGGTTTTGCTGTATTTTCTAATCCTTATAAAGAAGAATTTAATGATTTTTATGGTGCTTATGACTGGTTACATGAGAAAAATATACCTGTAGTTATTACTAGTGATTTTTTAATTTACTATTATCAACATCAATTAAACAAAGTTTTTAAACAAATTGAATCTAATATTTTTTACGATAACCTTTGGGAGATAAACAAAAGTTTATATAATCAAGCTCGAAGTCGTTATGAATTTAGCTTAAGGGAGAAAGGTAATGTAAATGACCCAGTGCTAGAGGCACAAAGGTTGGTAACAGCTTATTTGGCCGTATCTCTAGAGCTTTTAAAACCAAGTGCTGAGCAGATTAATAAAAACAATGATTTTAATGATCAAACTAAGTTTAACCCTAAAGATGAGGCTGTTTATAGTTTTGAGTTACCATATTATTTATCTGAAGATGTTAATAGAGAAGTTAAATTAATCAGAGAACATGAATTGGAAACTAAATCTCCAGTATTATTGTATGATAGAGATTATAATAATTTTGTAGTTCCTAAAGAGTATCAAGAAAATGCTAGGTTAAATAATTTTTATTTGACTAATAAATGGCTACAATCAGTTTTCCCTTTATATTATAAAAATGATGATTGCTCTGATTGTCTTTTAGATCAAGATGATTGGCGTATTAATACGATTGCCGCACATATCTTATCTCAAGATATTTCAAAAGATGAAAAACTAAAAAACAAATGGGCTAGGATATACAAAATTATGGCTTTCTTTAAAGGTTTGCGTCAGGATTTAACTTATGTAAATTATAGAGATGCTTTTAATAATAAAGATATTGAAAATTTTGATGAGTGGTTTGGTAAAAATAATGATTATATAGATGAGAGATTGTATAACTTGCAGTTTGAAATTAGTAAATATAAGTTCTCAGATTTAAAAGGAGGTTATAATGAAATTAATGAAACTAATAGAGCTAACGCTGGTTTAAAGTTGTTAGCGGATTATTATTGGCCTAATAGTTATATTTTTAATAATTTAACTTATCCAGAAGTAGGTATTTATAGTGGTGCAGAAAAAGATTCAGATTTAATTACTGCTTGTGAAGGCAGGACTGTTAATGGTGAAATTCGATGCAACGGCTTTGGGTTAGATATAATAAACTTAGTAACTAAGATTGATAGTGATAATGAGTATTGGCAAAAAAATACTAATTATAATAATTACAATGAACAGGTAGATAAAATTAAGTATCAATTAAATGAGTCAGATAATTGGCAAGAAAATAATTATTGGTCTAATTTTAATTTAATTAATTCCATGTTTGGTTTTGAACGCAGTAGCAACCCGCGTTATGCGCAAACAAAAGATTGGCAGGACAGGTTGGTTATGAGTTCTTTAGGCTTTTGGGTTAATTTTCAATTAGAGCCAGATTTATTAGGCTTATATAGTTTATATAGTGACGAAAAAGATACTCTGAGTTATAATGCAGCAAATATTAATAGATATAATTATATTGAACCTAGTTTATCTTTATTGGATAATTTAATAGCTAGCACTGATATGATTAGTCAAATGTTTTCGGCCTTACAGATTAGTAATGAAGTTGCTTCAGCTGGTATAAATTTAAATAATATGAATGTTACTTTTAAAGATTTAAAAAGTATCGTTTTAAAACAAAATAAAGGTGAAGAGATTTCTGATGATCAATATAATTTGATAGATGATTTAAGTCGTGAGTATATTGTTAGAGAAGCTAGTGATAAAAGCTTAATATTAAATACAGATGATAATGATTCTCAATTGTTAGCTGAGATTAAAGGTATAAAAATGATAGTTTTACTTAGATATTATAAAAATAATCCTATTTTAGTTTTAGGTCCAATATTTAATTATCAAGAAAGTAAGCGTTAATTATATTTAAAAATATAAACGTCACCGTCAAATAGTTTATATTCTTCATCAGCAATTAAACTAGCCTCATCAATTATTTTTGTTGAGGCCCACCAATATTTATTAATTACAAAGTAGACAGTTTTAGCTCCTGTTAATTCACGAGCTTTTTTTATTGTATCTTTACTAGAACCTTCATAGACCATCTCTAAATAATATTTATATAACTCACCACTGGTTGGTATAGGGTAATAAAAGATATTATTTTTAAAGTATTTTTTAAAGCCAAATGTTTTTAGAGCTGCTAAGCTAACTTGCTGATTAGCTAATACAATATAGTTATTATTTTTATTATTTTCTTCAATAAATTTTACTGTCTCTATATCCTGGAAAGAAAGACTATATCCTCGGGAGTTATAGAAATTATCATGTCTAGGGTAAGAGTAGTATAGGGAAGCACAAAAAAGTAAAGGAATAATTAATAAAGCAGATATTTTAAAATATTTATCAGTTAAGTTTAACTTTGATAGTAAGTATTTGAAACTAATAATTATCATGGGCAAGAAAAAAATAATACTAATAATTAATATTCTTTCCCTATAATAATCTCGTTCGTAAGCAATTAAATATTCAAAGTTTAAACCTTGACTAAGTAAATATGATAGAAAAAAAGATAGTCCTAAAATATTGGTTAGCATAAATATTTTAGGAGTGTTTTTGTAGTTTTTTAACCAAATAGAGAAACCAAAAAATATTAAGATTAGAATAAAAATAAAGGTGTTGAAACCATAGAAATAGCTAAAATTAAGCCATATACTCTCTCCTGAAGGCCAAAATAGACCAAACTGCTCTATGGTACCAAAATTAATATTAAAAGAGCTCTGACCCATTAAAACAAAGGCTAGGGGTATTGATATTATTGATGCTAAAGAACTTAAACTAAGCAGGGTTTTATATTGCCAGGTTTTTATTTTATCTCTATTTATATGTATAAATACTAAAACCCAAAAAATTAAAGCAGGTATACCAGCTAAAGGATGAATAAAAAAACTTGCCAGTGACAAAATACCACTTAGATATATATATTTTCTTTTTAAAGTAGTTCCAAGAACTAAACTTAGTATTAAAAATAAATAAGCTAAATTTTGAGGTGTACTAATTATAAATATTGAAAAGGGAAGCATTAGAACTAAGGCGCTTATTACTGTGTTTCTATGTTTAGTAAAATAATGCTTTATAAATATGTTAAGTGCTAAAGGTAAACTTAAAGCAGAAATAATTGGTACAATAAATTTATTCACAGTTTCTATGGATACCTGCAAAATGTCATGTATTATCAAAACAATAGAGTAATAACCATTATAATAAAGGTTTTTTGGATGAATTTTGCCTAATTTATCAATGGCCTCCATACTAGCTTGGTGTATAAAGGGATCAAAACCATAACCAATTTTATAGACAATTAATGCCACAGAAAAAGAAATTAAATATAATATTATTAAGGCTAAATTATGACCTTGATATTTATTATAAAAACCATATAAACTAATTATAGCTAAAGCAGTATATGAAATAAAAAATCTAGTATTTAAAACTTGCCAAGGAGAAATTAAGGCTTCTGCACTAACAGCTTCTATAAGTAAGTAGCTAATAATAAAAAGTATTAAAAAATATAGTATATAATAGAAGGTGGGAGCTTTAGTGTTTCTTTTTATTTCTTTTAACTTGTCTTTAGAAAATTTAATTTTTAAAAGCTTAACACTTAAAATAGTACTAGTTATACTTAAAAGTAAAACTAGTATTCTCATTGTTTGATTTAACTCAAAGCTTAAGTAAACAATTGATCCCCAAATTGCTAAAAAAGATAAGCTTAAAAGTATGAAATAATAGATTTTTTCTAAATTTTTTGTCATACTAATAATATAGCAAATTATTGCTTAAAATGGTATTTTTTGCTAAGGTAGTATAAATTAAAGCTATTTAATAGTTATGAAAGTTAAGGAAAAAAAGACAAAAAAATATAACAATTTTTTCTCTAAAAATTGGCGATTAATGACAATAATTATTTTAGCCATTATTTTTTTTGTAATTTCTTCTTCTTATAATTTTATAGCGCAAAGTCCTGATTATGTAAAATGGGGATCACCTGATGAGAATGCAAATTATGTTTTTTCTAAAGTTTATAGTAATAGCGCTAGTCTTACTATAAAAGAAAGGTATAATTTAGGCACTGGTGGAATTATACATCCCAGAAGTTTTAAAAGTGATGGTCCATGGTTAAAGCCACTTAGTTTTCTTGGTGTTATTATAATTTTTGGAAAAATAGCTTCTATTTTTGGAAATCAGCTTATACCATACTTAACACCAATTTTTGCCAGTATAGGTTTGGTATTTTTTTATCTTTGGTTACAAAGAATATTTACTAAAAGAATTGCTTTCTTATCAAGCCTTCTTTTGTTCTCGTTTCCTGTATACATATATTATACATCTAGAAGTATGTTTCATAATGTTTTGTTTGTTGTATTTGTAATTATTTTTTTATATTTCAGCACTTATATTGTTAATAATAAAAAGATTAAAACTAAATTTTTATCATATAAACCTAAGCTAGTATATATATTTTCACTTATTGCATCTTATTTAGCTGGATTATTTTTAGCTTTAGCTCTTATTACTAGAACTTCTGAGGTGTTATGGTTAATGCCAGTAGTATTTTTAGCTTGGATTTTTTATTTCAGAAGCATAAGTATAATTAAAATACTATTATTTTTGTCAGGAATGTTTACTGGTCTTTTACCAATGTTTTATTATAACCAAATTTTATATGGTGCTTTTTGGCAAGGTGGGTATAGTGAAATGAATGAATCTTTACTTACAATTAGTAAATCAAGTGGAGACTTGGTAAAGTCTACTGTTAACAAGCAAACTGATATGATTAGAGTAGCTTTTAATAATATTAAAGATACTATCTTTTATTTTGGCCTTAAGCCTTGGCAATCAGTAAAAATGTTTATTATATATTTTGCAAAAATGTTTTGGTATTTATTCATACCGCTGACTTTAGGTTTTTTAATATTATTGGCAAATATATACAAATGGCCTAAAAAATATTGGTTGTATATTGTTAGTTGGTTATTTTTGTCCGCTGTTTTAATATTTTATTATGGAAGTTGGAAGTTTACTGATAATCCTGATGCTAGTAGTCATACTATTGGTAATTCCTATACTCGCTATTGGTTACCAATCTATTTAGGATCTATGCCAATTATTGCAATATTTTTTGATAAGTTCTCTAAATATATATTTAAACAAAAGAAATGCTGGACAACTATAAGTAGAAATGGACTTATTGCTATATTTATATTTATAATTTATCTATTATCTTTTTATTTTCTTATATTTGGATCAGAAGAAGGGTTATATTATACATATTTTAAGTTTAAAAAAGATCAAGTAAATGTAGAAAAGGTTTGGGGTAATACAGAGCAAAATGCTGTGATAGTGACAGAGTTTCATGATAAGTTGCTTTTTCCAGAGAGAAAAGTTATCAGAGGATTATTAACAGATCCTAATATGAATCATTACTATGGTCAGGTAGCAAAAAAACTACCACTATATTATTTTAACTTCACCTTTCCTGAAAAAGATATAAAATATTTAAACGAAAGAAAATTACCAGAACATAATATGAATATTAGACTTAAAAAAGAAATTAGTTCAGAATTTTCTTTATATGAATTATATTTCATAGATAATAAATTAAAAGAAAATTAATATTTTTTTATATATGCATTATCACAGTTATCATATAATAACTATTGGCTGTCAGATGAATAAAGCTGATAGTGAAAGAATTGCTAGTTATTTAAATTCTAAAAGAATAACAAGCACAGATCAAAAGTCTGCTGATTTAGTTATTATTAACACTTGCGGAGTCAGACAAAAGGCTGAGGATAGAGTATATGGTTTAGTAAAGCAGATAAGGAAAGATAATAAAGAAAGTGATGTAGTAATTACTGGTTGTTTAGCTAAGAGAAAAGATGTTATTAAAAGATTAGAGGGAAGAGTAAAGCTTTTTATGCCTATTAATGAGCTACCTAAGATGATTGAGCTTTTAACTAATAAATTAGACAATAAGTCGTTAGATGACTTAAGAGAAAATCAAGGAGAAAGATATCTAGAAATAGAGCCTAATTATAGTAATAATTTTAGCGCTTATGTTCCTATTGGCAATGGTTGCAATAACTTTTGTTCATACTGTGTAGTCCCTTATGCTAGAGGTAGAGAGGTGTATAGAGACTACAATAAGATTATTGCTGAGGTAAAGAAACTGGTTAGTTTAGGCTATAAAGAAATAAATTTAATAGCTCAAAATGTAAATAGTTATAAATCAAATGATAAAGATTTTGCTGATTTAATATTAGAAATAGAAAAAATACCTGGAGATTTTTGGCTTAGATTTTTTAGTAGTCATCCTAAAGATATGAAGGATAAATTAATTAAAACAATAGGAAAGTCTAGCAAATTAGCCAACCATTTACATATAGCTGTACAATCTGGGGATAATGAAATATTAAAGAAAATGAATAGAAAATATACAGTAGAGCAGTTTAAAGAATTAATTAAAAAAATTAAAAAAGAAAAGCCAGGTATAGCTATCACCACTGATTTAATTGTTGGCTTTCCTTCAGAAAATAGAGAAGCTTTTGAAAATAGTAAGAAATTATTTATAGAAATAAGATTTGATTTAGCTTATACAGCCATGTATAGTCCTAGGTATGGCACTGTGGCCTATAAAATGAAGGATGATGTTAGCGAAGAAGAAAAGAAAAAAAGAGAAAACGAAATATTAGAAATATTAAAAATTACCGCTTTAGAAAAAAATAATGAATACTTAAATAAAACGGTCAAAGTTTTAGTAGAGGGAAAAAATAAGTCAAATAAGTATTATGGTAAAACATAT
>Ga0209943_1000249_pt1 | contig 37880 bp, 29 predicted proteins | sample SalPonR1_B_D2_MG_FD_185698 | JGI IMG/M metagenome (GOLD analysis project Ga0209943, IMG submission 185698) | Salt pond soil microbial communities from South San Francisco under conditions of wetland restoration - Salt Pond MetaG R1_B_D2_MG... ... | reverse complement strand
GATGATGACACCAAAAGAGAGAAGCCGGTTCAGCAGAAAGTTCCAAACCGAATTAATCTGAACCGATTCGATATTCCAGATTATATTCAGTGTATGTTTGAGCTGGGTAATAACTGTTGTGGCACCAAAGGCGAGGGTAAGAGAAGCAATAATCGTGGTGAATATACCTGAAGCACTGAAGTTGACCTCCCCGATATACTGAAAGAGCGATGATGTAATATCCGCTCCCACAAAATCACTCATCAGTGCCTGAACCTCGGTCCGAATGTATTCTTCACTCAGAAATATATCTGATACAGATATCATGAGAATAAAAAGTGGTGCAACCGAAAAAACAGTGTAAAAAGCGATGGCTGCTCCCTGGGTTAATATATCATCATCAATTGCCTTTGCAATAGTACCGCCAATCAGCTTTTTCGTAGTGTCGTAAAACTTGTTCAGATCAGGAATGTCCATATCTGTTTAGAGATGATTAAATAACGAATTGATAACAATATCGATTTCTTCTTTAGTGTTGTAAAAGTGCGGACTGATTCGGAAGTAACCTTCACGGGCTGAGATAGTAATCTGATCTTCCTTTAAATTATGTATAATACTATCCATGTCATTCTTATTTGTTGTCTCATTTGAAAATGTAACAATTCCCATCCGCCGTGAGGCATCTTCGGAAGTGATTACATTGATACCACTTTTATTTTTCAAACGATCAATGGCATATCCGCTCAGGTGTAAAATATGTTGTTGAATGTTATTCGTGCCAACATCTTCAAATACTTTCAACGAAGCACCAAGTCCTGAAATTCCAAGAAGATTAGGTGTTCCGGTTTCAAGATGCTGATTGACCGGTAACCAGGATTTTTCAAATTCCGACAGTTCCCATGGGTCTTCCACTGAAAGCCAGCCGGTTTTGAAGGGTTCAATCAAATCACTCATTTTGTCTGATAGATAAAGAAAGCCAATACCCATGGGTGACATGAGCCACTTGTGCGCACCGGTTCCGAGAGCATCTATCTTGCATGACTGAACATCCAGGGGTGTTGCTCCAAGTGCCTGGATTGCATCCACTACAAAAAGAATATTGTTTGAGCTGCAGAGATTACCAATTGCCTGAAGATCGGCCCGGAAACCACTGAGATATTGCACTGCACTCACGGATATGAGTTTCGTTTTTGGGGTGATAAGAGCTTCTATTTCGCTCACATCAAACGTGTGGTTTTCAGCCTGAACATACTTTATAACAACTCCAAGTAATTCCAGCCTTCGAAATGGCTGAACATTCGTCGGGAATTCAAGGGTGTTAAGAATAATTTCGTCGCCCTCATCCCAATGTAGTCCCTCAGAAATGGCAGAAATTGCATCCGAAGTGTTGCCCAAAAATGTGATTTGCTCATCATTGGGGGCATTGATATATCGGGCAGCCCTATTGCGGGTATCTTCAATTATCTGCATTCCCTCTTCGAAATTTTCCACGGTACCGCTATTACGAACCTGAATACAGCGCTGGACTGCATTATAAGTAGGTGTTGGCAGCGGGCCAATGGCGGCGTGATTCATGTACACAAGCCCGGATTGTGTAAGAGGAAAAAGAAGTCGTAAATCCTTCAGTTCTGTATCATCAAATGGGGAGCTAATCATCCGGATAAACCTATTCTTTAACTTTTGATACCTGTGTAACACCGGCTGAGATAGCGAATTTCAATGCATCCGACGGATCTATGTTCAGTGGAGTTATCATCATCGGATCTACTAAAAACAGGTTGCCGGAAAAATTGTATGAGTGTGGAAAATAAACGGCGACGCGGTCTTCAATACCAAAATTTGATAAATTTTCTTCTGTAATAAAACCAATACGCTCCACACCATCTGTAAGTTTTACTCTTGCCGGCCGGTTGAATCGTTTTTTATCACCCAGAAGCGATTCTGTGAGATCTTTAAAAGAGGTATAGATGATTTTGACAAAGGGTGTTTTTTCAACAAGCCTCTCAAAATATTTGATTACGGGATTTGTGAATGCGCGGGTAACGATAAAGCCCAGTATCACGATAATGAAGAAAGCAGTAATGATTCCAAGCCCCGGCAAGTCAAAAGGCAGCCATCCAAAAAGGATACTGTAGAGTGTGTTATCAACCCAATTTACCAGGAATACAATAACATAGAACGTAGCAAAAAGAGGGAAAATAAAAATCAGTCCGTAAAGGAAATAGTTCGCAATTGTTCTCATATCTATAGTCTGAATTTGATGTTCAGTATTAAGATAGCTTTTTTGATCGTGATTCATAGTGGATAAGAGTTCAGATGAAGGGGTGAGGTTGAACTCTTTTTTTTCTATTTTAGAAGGCTTACTAAAACTGCTAAACCATCAACTACATTTTATGTCCGTGAAGTCCTCGAAAGAGATCAGGCAAGACTTTTTTGATTTTTTTAAAGAGAAAGATCATCTCATTGTCGACAGTGCCCCTGTTGTACCGAAAAATGATCCGACATTGCTATTTACGAATGCAGGGATGAATCCCTTTAAACCTATTTTTCTGGGTGATGAACCAGGGGTAAAAGAGGAGGGTAAAGTCTGGAACCGTGCGGCAAATACCCAGCGCTGTATCCGTGTGAGCGGAAAGCACAACGACCTTGATGAGGTTGGCCATGATACTTACCACCATACGCTTTTTGAAATGCTGGGAAACTGGTCGTTTGGCGACTATTTCAAGGAAGAGGCAATTGAATGGGCGTGGGAGCTATTAGTTGATCGATGGGGCCTCGAACCGGATCGCCTGTATGCAACTGTATTTGGAGGGGATGAAGAAGATGGGCTTCCTGTTGATGAGGAGGCTATTGAGCTTTGGAAAAACAAAACGGATATAAATTCAGAACACATTCTGAAGTTTGGCAAGAAAGATAACTTTTGGGAGATGGGGGCAACCGGACCCTGCGGCCCATGTTCAGAGGTTCATATCGATTTGCGTTCCGATGAAGAGCGCAAAAAGAAGCCGGGTGCTGAACTGGTGAACATGGATGATCCCCGTGTGATGGAGATCTGGAACCTGGTCTTTATTCAGTTTAACAGAGACGAAAGCTCGAAACTTTCCGAGCTGCCGGCCCAGCACGTGGATACAGGAATGGGGTTTGAGCGGATCTGTGCCGTTCTGCAGGGTAAGAAATCGAATTATGACGCAGACATTTTTACCCCGCTGATCGATGCTATTTCTGAAATGAGCGGCGTGCCATACGGTAATAATCCGAAAACAGATATTGCCATGCGGGTTATTGCCGATCATATTCGTGCGGTGAGTTTTTCTATTGCAGATGGCGCATCACCCTCAAATGAGGGGCGGGGTTTTGTTGTAAGACGTATTCTCCGTCGCGCTGTAAGGTATGGTTGGGACAGGCTTGACTTCAAAAAGCCATTTATGTTTCAGCTTGTACCCGTCCTTGCTGATCAGTTTAAAGATGTTTTTCCTGAACTGATAGGACAGCTCAAATACGTTCAAAACGTTATCAAAGCGGAAGAAACCAGCTTTTTGAAAACATTGGGCCAGGGTATTGAACTGTTTGAACAGATGACAGAAGGTGAAGAGAGTGTGTCTGGCGAGGATGCGTTTAAGCTTCACGACACCTATGGTTTTCCGATCGATCTCACAGAACTAATGGCGCGTGAAAAAGGCATAGAAGTAGATATTGACACCTTTGAATCTCTGATGCAGGAACAGAAGGTGAGAGCCCGGGCAGAAGGTAAATTTACATCAGGTGAAAGTGGCCGAAATATTGAAGAGATTAAAGAAGACGCCGGATTTCAATTTGTGGGTTATGAAAAAACCGAGGCTGATGTTGAGATAACAGCTTTGAATCGAGATAGTGATAAACCATCTTTATGGCTTGATCGAACACCCTTTTATGCTGAATCTGGTGGGCAGATTGCAGATTCAGGGACTTTAAGTCGCGACGGTGAGGTGATAAAAATTAAAGACGTCCAAAAATCAAACCGGGGCTTTGAGCATTTTGTAGATAGGCTGCCGGAAGATCCCTCTGGAATTTGGACTGCAAAGGTTGATGTAGGGAAACGATCTGAGATTCAAAAGCATCATACGGTGACCCATCTGATGCACGCCGCACTCCGTGAAACGCTTGGCGATCACGTAGGCCAAAAAGGTTCTCTTGTAGAGCCTGATCGTCTTCGCTTTGATTTTTCTCATTACGAAGCCGTCACGAATGAACAGCTAAACGCTATTGAAAAGCGCGTGAATGAGAAGATCCAGGAAAATATTCCTGCAATGATTGAGGAGATGCCAATTGATCAGGCACGGGATAAAGGTGCAATGATGCTATTTGGTGAAAAATATGGAGATGTTGTCCGCGTGGTAACGTTTGATCCGGATTACTCTATGGAACTTTGTGGCGGAACACACGTGACCGCGACCGGTGAGATCGGATACTTTAGATTTCTTAGTGAATCATCTGCTGCGGCAGGTGTTCGCCGGGTAGAGGCTGTGGCTGGAAAAAAAGCTGATGAACTGTTACGGCAGGAGAAGCAGAATCTGCAGAAAGTATCGTCCGTTTTGGGAAGCTCAACAAATATAGCTGACGAAGTTCATAAACTTATCACACAGAACAAAGATCTTCATCGTGAACTTGAAAAGCTACAGAAACAGCAGGCATCCGGAGAGCTTGACGTAATCCTGGAATCGGGAACGGAAGTAGAGTCGGTTACTCTTTATACCGGCACAGTGCCGGGTGCGGATATGGACCTCCTTAAAGAAATGGGATATAGGGCGCTGCAGAAGATGAATTCAGAAGCAGTCATTGTGCTGGCATCAAAGACCGAGGAAGGAAAAGTAGTGTTGATGGCGGCTATCACACCCGACCTGAACAAGAAAAACCTACAGGCAGGCAAGCTGGTATCCGTACTTGGACGTATTGTTGGCGGCGGCGGGGGCGGACAGCCCGACCTTGCAACGGCAGGCGGACGGAATCCGGAGAAGATAGAAGATGTTTTTGAAGCGGCTGCCGGGTGGATTCGGGAGCAGTTGGCATGAAGATCTGAAAATTTCTGAAAATTTGGGTATACTTTAAGTCTGTCAAAAAATTTGAATTGAACAACATTTAATTACTGATATAATGGCCAAGATAAAAGACGAAGGCATTTTTGCACCAGTAGGAATTAACAAAGAGGGGGACAGCAAAATTGATAAAGCTGTTGACCTTCCGGATCCTACGAGTAAGACGCATAAGCAGCTTAAGTTGAAGAACGATCAGGTATTGGATATGTTCGAAATGATGTATCTTCAGCGCCGGTTCGAGGAGCGGGCCATGCAGATGTATCAAAAAGGTAAATTCGGCGGGTTTCTTCACCTTTACATTGGCCAGGAAGCTATCTCCACAGGAACCGTTTTTGCGTTTAACGATGATGATGATATAATTACCGCCTATCGCGATCATGGCTGGGGACTTGTTAGAGGCGTAACGCCAAATGAAGGAATGGCTGAGCTTTATGGAAAAGCCACGGGATGCTCTAAAGGTAAAGGTGGTTCCATGCACTTTGCCAAAGTTGAGAATCACTACTGGGGCGGTTACGGTATTGTAGGCGGTCATATTCCACTCGGAGGCGGTATCGCATTTGCCAATAAATATAAGGATAATGATCGCGTGATGGCCTGTTTCCTGGGTGATGGTGCGGTTGACCAGGGAGCGCTTCATGAAACAATGAATATGAGTCAGCTCTGGAAGCTCCCCGCCATTTACGTTGTAGAAAACAACGGCTATTCAATGGGAACGGCAGCACGCCGGCATACGGTCAATGAGATTGTAGACCGTGCAAAAGCATACGGGATGAAGAGTAAAGTACTGAACGGTATGGATGTGTTCACCGTGTATGAAGAAATGCAAAAAATTGCCAAGGATGTACGTAAGAACAGTGAACCGTGGTTTGTGGAGATCAGAACATATCGCTACAGAGGACACTCGATGTCGGATCCGCAAAAATACCGCTCGAAAGAAGAGCTTGAGGAATACCAGAATATAGATCCCATCGAGCGTCTTAAAACATATATTCTTGATAAGGATATTGCCGGAGAAGAAGAGCTTGAAAAAATTCAGGACAAAATAGAGGATACAGTTCTTGAAGCCATTGATTTTGCTGAGGATTCCCCATTTCCTGAAGATGATGCTCTCTATGAAGATATGTTTGCAGGTGAACCTCACTTTCACAAATAAATAGTGACACGTTACTCAACCAAATTTAAAAACTAATCTAATAAGCTGAGATGGCTGAATTACAATTTCGAGAAGCGATTAAACAGGCAATTGACGAGGAGATGGAACTTGATGAGGACGTCTTCATTATGGGTGAGGAGGTTGCCGAATATAACGGAGCTTATAAGGTAACGGAAGGGCTGTTAGATAAATATGGATTTCGAAGGGTGATTGATACACCCATATCTGAGCTTGGTTTTGCCGGAATAGGTGTTGGTGCCGCAATGAACGGACTCCGTCCCATTGTAGAATTTATGACATTCAACTTCGCCGTGTTAGCAGCCGATCAAATCATCAACCATGCATCCAAAGCCAGATACATGCTTGGCGGACAGGTATCTACACCGATTGTGTTTCGCGGACCAAATGCGTCAGCGGGACAACTTGGAGCCACACATTCAGTGGCCTACGATTCTATGTATGCTATGTTTCCCGGCCTGAAAGTGATTTATACATCAGAGCCTGAGGATGCCAAGGGTCTGTTGAAATCAGCCATCCGGGATGAAGATCCCGTTTTGTTTATGGAGTCTGAGCAGATGTATGGACTGAAAGGTGAGGTGACCGAGGAAGAAGATTTCACGATTCCGATCGGCAAAGGTAAGATCAAGCGCGATGGGGATGATGTAACAGTGGTAGCGACTGGAAAAATGTACCATATTGCACAAAATGCTGCCAAAGAACTTGCAAAAGATGGTGTAGAGTGCGAGATCATCGATCCAAGAACCATCAAACCGCTTGATATTGAGATGATTATTGAATCGATTAAGAAAACGAACCGCTGTGTGGTGGTCGATGAATCACACCCGTTTGGCGGACTTGCATCAGAGGTAGGGTTTTTGATACAGCGGGAAGCATTCGATTATCTGGATGCACCTGTTCAGCGAGTAACACTGCCGGACGTGAACGCTCCGTTTTCCAAGCCTCTTTTTGATCTTTGGCTGCCGGATGCAAAAAACGTAGTCGAAGCCGTGAACACAGTTACGTACCGGAAATAAATTTCATAGCATGTGAGGTGTACTATAAGCTCGTATCAGAAAGCTTTTTTAAACTGTCTGGTTAAGAACTTACTTTTTGCGTTTTGCACACACACTTGCTACCCTTTTTAAAACCGGGATTTACTAATTCATTTATCCATTTAAAATTTAGGAAAGACGATTATGGCCGAAAAAATTGAAATGCCCAAGCTCAGCGACACCATGGAAGAGGGCGTTATTGCCTCCTGGAATGTAAAGGAAGGCGACAAAGTTGAATCCGGTGACGTGATTGCAGAGGTTGAAACGGATAAAGCCACGATGGAAGTGGAAGTTTTTGATGCCGGGACTATCCTTAAAATCTTGGTAAATGAGGGTGATGCGGTCCCATTGGGTGGTACAATGGCTATTATCGGAGAAGAGGGCGAGGATATCAGTGATCTTCTTGGTGGAGATGAAGAAGAGTCTAAAGAGCAGGAATCCGAAGCAAAATCTGAAGAAAAATCGAAATCTGAAAACGGCGAAAGTAAAAAAGAGGCATTTGATCCTATACTGGGTGATATTGATAAAAAGAAAGAATCGGCTGGTGAAAAAGAAGAATCAAACGAATCATCTGCTTCCTCGGAAGATGACGGCAGAATTAAGGCGTCACCTCTAGCCCGAAATATGGCAAAGGAAAAAGGTATTAATCTCTCTGATGTACAGGGATCAGGTCCTGACGGACGAGTGATCAAAAAAGATATTGAAGAATACGAACCCTCTGAGAAATCGTCGACTCCATCAACTGTTGATGTGCCGTCATTCGAAGACACAGAGTCTGAGGACGTGAAAGTTTCGCAGATGCGGAAAGCAATTGCCAGACGCCTGTCTGAAAGTAAATTCAGCAACCCGCATTTCTATGAAACAATTGATGTGGATATGGAATCCGCCATTGCAGCCCGTAAAAAGCTGAATGAAGTAAGCGAAGTGAAAATCAGCTTTAATGATATTGTCGTAAAAGCCGCCTCTGCAGCTCTGCGCCGTCATCCGGATGTAAACTCTTCATGGCTGGGTGATAAGATCCGCAAGCATGGTGATGTGAATGTTGCTGTTGCTGTAGCCATTGACGAAGGTCTCATGACACCGGTCATTAACCATTCAGATAAGAAAAACCTCCGTCAGATTTCTGTAGAAACAAAAGAACTGGCAGGTAAAGCACGCGACCGTAAACTGCAGCCTGAAGAGATGGAAGGCAGCACGTTTACCATTTCAAACTTAGGAATGTTCGGTATTGAAGAGTTTACAGCAATCATAAACCCTCCAAACGCCTGTATACTCGCTGTAGGAGCTATTCGCGATGTTCCTGTTGTAAAAGACGGAGAAGTGGTTCCCGGCAAGCGAATGAAGATGACGCTTAGCAGTGATCATCGAATCGTGGATGGCGCAAAAGCAGCAGCATTCTTAAATACGATGCAGCAAATGCTCGAAAATCCACTCGCGATGGTTTTATAATTATTATCTGAATTTTAAGATTAAAAGAATCCAAGACCTGTCAGGTTTTTAAAAACCTGTCAGGTCTTTTTTTATATGAGATAATTTCAATTCTATTCTTCACTTCTCAAATAGCTCAATTGACTTTTGCATTTCTATATCCTGATGCACCCTAAAGAACTCCTCCCTGTTGTCAAGCCAATCAAACGCTTCGGTTCGTCTGATCTGTGTCGGTTTACTTTGCAATAAGCATACCATGAGCTGTGTTGCCATTAGTCCGCCAGGTTTCCCGCAAAGCGATCTCTTGGAGACAATACCTGTCAGGTCTTTGCATACACCTATGAACTGAGAAATCTGAATTCCTTACAGATACGTTTAAAAAAAGGCGATGCCCTTAAATTCATCAGACACGATTTATAGTTGGGGAGGTCAGAAAATACGAATTTGTATAGATAGGACTGAATGGTGTATTCACTGTAATTCTTAAGCGTAAGCCAATGTTCGTGCTTTCTTATTAACTCTTTTTAATTCATCTTAATATCAATTTAAACAGAGGATAAATAAAACTACTTAAACATGCAGTAGGATAAGATGAATAGAACTGGTCTTAGCCTGTTGTTGTAATTATTTAAATAACAGAAAATATAAATTTGAATTTATCCGATTACGTAAAAAGAAGAAACGGTGTGCCCTTAGGTAACAGTGATTCCCTTCGAAATATGTTAAATCGCTCTATGGGAGCTGGAACGTTTTCTATATTCTGGCAATATTGGAATCCCATATGGGGATTCTATCTGGGGAAATATATATTCAAACCGCTAAAACTCATCTTACCACAAGCGCTCTCGCTGATAATCACTTTTGTTATTTGTGGATTTATACATGACCTAGCGATTATGTTAATAAAATGGAAATTTACCCTACTCCTAACTCCATGGTTTTTATTTATGGGTCTCGGTGTGGTTTTAGGTGACTATGCGAAAATTGATTACTCAAGATTTCCATGGATAGTGCGAGCGGCAATCAACATTTTAGTCATTTCAAGTTGCTTGCTAATAGCGTATCAAGTAAAGATATGAATGCAGACATGATCCATTAAAACTAATTACAACACTATGTAAAAAGCATTAAAACGACTTTTTACATTAACCGTTACTTAACCAACCCAAACAGCTTCTCTCTTTGCAGTTTGCCCAGCGACGTTTTAGGCAGCGAGTCAACAAATTGATACTCTTTCGGGATTTTATAACCTGATAGCTTTTTTTTGAGCAGTGCCGTGATTTCTTCTTCAGACGGAGACTTGCCTGTGGATTCAAGAACAACAAGTGCCACCACTTTTTGACCCCACTCTGAATCAGGAAGGCCAAAAACTGCGGCTTCCTCAACACCTTTAACTTGTTTCAATTCTGTTTCCACCTCAACGGGGTCAACATTTTCTCCCCCGGTTACAATACGATCTGATCGCCTGTTTTTAAGAAAAAGCTGACCATAACGATTTATATGTCCTATATCTCCTGTCCTGAACCAGCCTTCAGAATCAAAAGAGCGGGAGGTGAGATCGTCACTTGAATATGAATCGATAATCTGGGGGCCTTTAAGCCAAATATCTCCATTTTCATTCGGTGGCATTGCTTCTCCGGTTTCTAAATCACGTATCTGCACTTCATTCGGTTTAAATATAGTCCCCACACTTTTTTTGGGAGTATACATTCCTCTCGGCTGCAACATTGGGTTAGCAGCTATTTGAGCGCATGTTTCGGTCATTCCATAGCTTGTGACAATGGCAATGCCGCGCTCAAGGGCTCTATCAATCAGTTCTTGTGGGATGGGACCGCCACCAAGAAGGACTGCTTTAAATTCGAGATGGAGCTGAAAAAGCGGATCTTCCATCAGCCTCATTAACATTGTTGGAACCAGCGATGCAATCTGAAAGAGCCTGTTTTCATTTAGAAAAACACGGATCTGATGTTCATCAAATTGATCCATTCGAAAAATGGCGGAACCGTAAAGAATGGATCGCAAAATAATTGAAATACCACCGATATGGTTGAGCGGCAGGCAGAGAAGCCAGTATCGGTTTTGATCAGGTCTAAAGTTCAAAGCTGAAGCCTCGGAAGCGAAAAGAATCTGACGCCGTTTAAGCGGGACCAATTTCGGACTGCCTGATGATCCCGATGTAAAAAAGAAACCGAATTTATTCTCAGGATCTGATGATGGCGATGAAATATCGTTTCCATCTGCCATGATATTCATGGCATTTTCAGGAATATCCAGTGCTGTATATTCTCCTTTACGCGATCGATTTTCGTCATCGGTATAAAAGACAGCCGGATTGATCTGCTTGATGTATGTTTTTAGTTCAGAATCGGTTACAGCCGGATTAAGAGGCACAAATGGAATCTTTAAAAGGTAGCATGCAGCTATCACAAAAGTGAGTTCATCACTGCTTTTGCTTAGCAGGGCCAACGGACGTGAATCGCTGATATCATAGTCAGCTGCTAAATCTTTAAATGTTTTACAGAATCCATAAAGATGTGCGTAATCATAGAGAGAATCTTTAGAGGCAAGGAAGTTAAATGACGCATCTGGCAGCGAAAACGCAGGGTATTTTATGTCACTTGTTGTCATAAATTACAGAAGAGGCGTGATGAGAGTTTGATTGATATCATGTAACGATAGCCAACTTTTGGAATTCTGATTCAGATGAAATGTTCCATCTGTTCCTATATTTTCTTCAAAAAGATTAGTCTGAAACAGAGTACCCGTATTGAGACCGTGTGCAGTTGATCTGCTACCAATCATTGCTGCAATCGATACAATTGCCCGGGTACCTACAGCTGATTCGAGCGCGGTTGTGATGATCACTCTATTTTCAAGATGAAATCGCCGGCTGATTGTTGCAAACAATTCCATTAGATTTCCATGCAGCATGGGTTTAATGATTAGAAATGGCAGTGTATTCAATTTTTCAATCACATTAATTAATCCGAATTCAGTCAGAGATTCATCCGCTGCCACAGGAAGAGAGCTTTGTGCTATTACGGTTTTAAGATCGTTGATCGATTTAACAGGGCATGGCTCTTCAATATACTCGATAGGAAGATGGTCAAACTTTGACGAAAGCTCGGGAAGCTTTTGCCGTGGCCATGAACGGTTTGCATCTAGCCGAAAAGTAATACCGGAATATTTTTCAGTAATCTTCTTCATAGATTCAGGAAGATGTCCGATCTCGGAAGTTACTTTACATTTTAAAACACTGAATCCATCACCAAAAAAAGCGTCTGCTTTATTGAGGAAATCTGTCTCTGATGTTGAACCAATAACAGAATTCACTTGTAATACAGCAGGCGAATCCATATTCAGTATTTTGTGAACCGGGGCCTGTTTTCTCGCCGATAAAATGAATAACCCCAGACTGCTTAACCCAAAAGCAACAGAAGGTATGGCAGTGTTCCGCTGAATCCACCGATTGAGATCTTCTGGCAGGAAAGGCCCGCCGAAAAATTGATCAGCCTTTAATTTAATTGATCTCAGATCAGATGATGCCCTGTCCAATGTTTCATCTGAAAATCCAGGCAGAGGGGCCACTTCAGAAACTACATCTGTATTCTGATCATAATATCGCACCAGCAGCCCTTCCCGAAAATTAAACGTACCGGCACCGGTAATAAAAGGCTGCTTAAATGGAATACGATATGTATACAGTTCAAGCATAATATGACAGGATGAAACCGGCTGAAAAAAGGACCCCGAAAATGAACATCAGCCGCGCAGTGTGCCCCAGGGTATCGTTGAGGGTACGCTTATCTTTGTTATTAAAGATAAGGTAATTTAGCCTGATTGCTTCCGGTAAAGACAGCAACGGGAGGAATATCCAGTATGAAACAGGGTATAAAAAATAGATAATTACCAGTGATAGATAAGAGAGTGCAAGCATTGAAACATACTCTGATAACAAGGCCTGTTCGCCAAATAAGACACCAAGCGTTCGTTTATTTGCGATGCGATCCTGAACTACATCACGCAGATTATTCACTACCAGAATATTGACGCACAGAGCCCCGACAGGAATCGACGCCCATGCACTCATTGCTGACCATTGAAGTGCATTAACGAAATAAGTTCCCATCACCGCTACGAAACCAAAAAATATGAATACGAAAATATCGCCTAATCCATTGTACCCGAGTGGGTAGGGGCCTCCGGTATACAGTACCCCAAAAAGCAGGGATGACAGCCCGATAGCCAATACGATCCAGCCGCCTATCCAAACCAGATAAAGCCCCGCTACAAATGCCGTGAGCATGGTTAGAATGGTTGCATATTTCATGGTCTTCGGCTTGATGAGCCCGGCAGCAGTCGCTCGTTCGAATCCGAGCCTTTCATCGGTATCGGCACCCTTAATGAAGTCAAAATAGTCGTTGGCAAAATTAGTGCCAATCTGGATGGCAAATGCACAGAAAAGAGCAACGGCAGTCGTATCGAAACGAAAGAGTTGATCGTACCAGGCGATGGACGCTCCAACCAGAACGGGGACGACTGCTGCCGCCAACGTTTTTGGGCGGGATGCGCTCAGCCAAAGTTTAATTTTAGGGGTTTTCAAAAGCTAAATGAGTGATTACACTGTGGATAATTTTGTTAAGAGAAGATAACGAATAAGACAGCTCCTAAAAAAGTTCAGTCAATTCGGTGTGTGGAAATGCCATTGTATTATTTATTTAAATTAAAAGCGCTTCTATATTATATAATTAATGTAATTAAATAATTCGCGTTTTTTTATAAGTATGTTTAAAGATATTAATTAAAAAAATTTTGTTAATGAATAGCTACTCAATATCTTATGACTTGTTTTGATGCAAGTGACAAATATCTATTAGTTCAGAGCCGGCATTTTACAGGCTGCACCATTCAACATGATGGTAATCACAGTAAGGAATTCAAAACAATTCAACCAACTCAAAACTAAATTATTTACGGACGCATGGCATACTCTAAACTTGAATATATATGGCTTGATGGTTACGAACCAACTCAGCATTTAAGAAGCAAAACACGCGTTGAGCACGATTTTAGCGGAAAGCTTGAAGATGCGCCCATGTGGGCATTTGATGGTAGTTCTACATTGCAGGCTGTTGGAAGTTCATCAGACTGTTTACTGAAACCGGTAGCTATTTTTCCGGACCCTGCTACCAAAAACGGCTATCTGGTAATGACGGAAGTATTGAATGCTGACGGGACGCCACATCCTACAAACTCCCGTGCTGCGATCGACGAAGACGATACGGATTTTTGGTTTGGATTTGAACAAGAGTATTTCTTAGTCGATCCGGAAACCAATCTGCCTCTGGGTTTTCCACTTAATGGTTACCCCGCGCCACAGGGTCTTTATTATTGTGGTGTAGGTGCACGTAATGTGTTTGGCCGTGAGATTATTGACGAACACCTTGATATCTGCCTTGAAGCTGGCCTCAACGTTGAAGGAACCAATGGTGAAGTAGCCGCAGGGCAGTGGGAGTTTCAGATTTTCGCAAAAGGTGCAGCCCAGGCCGGAGATGAAATCTGGGTTGGACGTTACCTGATTGAGCGAACCGCCCGCAAATATGGTATAGCTGTTGATCTGCACCCCAAACCGCTGGGTGATACGGACTGGAATGGTTCAGGAATGCATGCTAATTTCTCTAACGGATTTATGCGAGATACCGGCGGCGAAGAGAACATGAAGAAAATCTGTGATGAGTTTGGAAAACACATCAAAGAGCATATTGCCGTTTATGGTGCAGACAACGATAAACGTCTCACTGGTAAGCATGAAACGCAATCCATTGATAAGTTTAGCTATGGCGTATCAGATCGCGGTGCTTCTATTCGGATTCCAATCTCAACGATTGAAGATGGCTGGAAAGGACGTTTAGAAGACAGACGACCGGCATCTAACGCATGTCCGTATGAAGTGGCATCAAGAATTATCCAAACTGTACGCAACGTAAAGCCCTAAACGGTTTTCTACTGCTATAGTTTTAAAACAAGTATTAAAGCTCTGTCTTGAGAAAGGCAGAGCTTTTCTTTTTTGTACAACTGTTGACGCTTTGATCTTTTGTTGTTGCATATGTAACCAGATGAAAAGGTTTTATTTCAACTGAGAAAGGCATTACTTTGAGTATAGTTGGGATAGGCAGGTTTAGACTCGCGATAAAAACGATTGGCATTAATTGGAATGGGGACTGACTGATCACTATGAATAATCAGGATATTGTTAATAAGATTGAGGCGTATGAGGGGAGTCACATAAAGTTTGGTGTGGTTGATATCGATGGCGTTTTACGTGGTAAAATGATATCAAAAAAGAAATTTTTGAAGTCTGTGTCGCAGAAGATCGGCTTCTGCAACGTTCTTTTTGGATGGGATGTAAACGACAGGGTCTACGATGATTCAAAAGTAACGGGCTGGCACACCGGATTTCCAGATTCTGCTGCTTCTATAGATTTAACGACCTACCGTACTATTCCCTGGAATGATAATATTCCTATGTTCCTTGCTGACTTTAGCCCATCAGTTGAGTTGCAGGATGTTTGTCCCAGAAATTTGCTCAGGCGGATTGACGAAAAATGTCGTAAAGGAGGATACATCCCAAAATTTTCAACAGAATATGAGTGGTTTAATTTTCTGGAAACGCCACAGACATTTAGCGATAAAGGTAAATTAAATCCCGAACCGTTAACCCCTGGTATGTTTGGGTATTCGTTTTTGCGTTCATCACAGTACCATGAATATATGAACGATTTAGTCGTTCAAATGGAAGTTTTTGGTATACCCATAGAGGGCATACATACCGAGACAGGTGATGGGGTTTATGAAGCCTGTATCGAATACAGCGACTTGATGGAAGCTGCAGACAGGAGCGTTCTTTTTAAAACGGGAGTGAAAGAAATTGCTTTCAGACACGGGGTCATGGCGAGTTTTATGGCAAAATGGAGCAATGATTTTCCAGGAAGCGGCGGCCATATTCATCAAAGTCTGTGGAGTGGTAAAAGTGGAAATAACCTTTTCTATAATCAGGAATCGAAGAATGATATTCCGCAAATTCTGGAATATTATATCGCAGGCCAGTTACACTGTTTGCCCGAGATTCTTCCAATGTATGCTCCCACAGTTAACAGCTATAAGCGGTTTGTGCCAGGGTCCTGGGCCTCCACATCAGTAAGTTGGGCGCGGGATAACCGCACGGCTGCGCTTAGGGTAGTTCCCGGCAGGGAAAATTCTTCAAGGCTTGAAACACGTGTACCAGGAGCTGATGCGAATCCCTACCTGGCTATGGCGGCAGCTCTGGCATCTGGATTGTACGGGATAGAAAATAAACTTACTTTGGACGTCGCGGAAACGCAAGGTAATGAATACAGTAATCCTGAGGCAAGAAAATTACCGTCTAACTTACAAGATTCGGTTTCCAGGATGAAAACCTCTGACCTTGCAAAAGATCTGTTTGGTAAGACATTTGTTGATCACTTTGTTTATACCCGTGAATGGGAATGGGAACAGTTTTCTAAAAAAGTGACCGACTGGGAACTGGAACGGTATTTTGAAATCATCTAAAGCGGTGTTATGAATCAAATCGATTTTATTGGAATCGTCAGGGAAGCGGTAAAACATTTCGATTCATCTAAACGAATTGTTCGCATTGACGATATAAGTGCTAAGGTATCTACCAACCACGTGTATCGGATAAAATTTTCTGACAGCAATTTTATTATTGCCAAGCTTTCCTATTTCGGCAAGTTTGAACATTTTGTTGAAGATCACAGTATCATCAATTCACTGTCAAATAATCTGCCGGCACCGTTTGAAAATGTGCTGGCACGATCACTTATTAAAGGCAGCTCACTTTTTGTACATCGTCATACGGATAGCCTGATTGATGCCTGGATAGTTTTCTACCGTCCCATGAGAGTTCGTGAAAAGTTGCCAAAACGCCTGAATGAAGAACAGATTAAAAAACTGGGCAAGACGTTTGCTCAATTTCACCAGGCTTGCTATAGCGTTAGAAATACTCTTCCAGAGTCATCAAAGACAATGAAGATTGATATCGAGCATCTGCTTCGGATTCTTCAGACGTCACTCGGCCAGCACGATCACCGCATGCACATTGATTTGATTCGCGAACAGTGCCATAAATTTCTTGATAACACAGCGGTACTGCCAACAGAATACCTGGAACCCATCCCTGTGTTTGTTGACTGGAATATTGGTAATTTTTCGGTTACAAAAAATATGGTATTACACTCACGCTGGGATTATGATTGGTTCAGAGTGAGTTCCCGAATGATGGATTTTTATTTTTTCAGCCGCATAGTATCTGATGTTGGAGATCAAAGTGTATTCAGCTATGATATCGACAGGTTTATGGAAGATCGGTTCCTTATCTTTTTGAAATCCTATCATGAGGAATATCCGCTGAATGAGACAGAAATTAAATTCCTTCCAGAAGCTTACCGCTTCTTTTTGCTCAACTACGTCGTAAAATATGGCCGTTACTTTTTTCACGAAGTATTTTCAAACCGTTTGCAGCAAGAGGCATATACGCGTCACCTGCCAACGATTGAAGAGAAATTTGACCCTGACCCCATTTTAAAAGCATTATTTGACTAACCAATATTATGAATAGAGTTTCATTCAAGGAAATTGCAAAAAATTACAAGGCTATTTTTGTGGACTCTTACGGGGTTCTAAAAAATCATAATGGTCTAATTGATGGCGTTCAGCCCGTAATTGACTATTTAAGGGAGGAAGAGAAGACTGTAAGAGTGCTTACAAATGACGCGTCCAGAAGCCAGGAACAGCAGGTTGAAATGTTTTCTATGTTGGGTTTAACCGGGCTGAAAAATGAAGAAATTATTACATCGGGGATGCTTGCACGCCATTTTCTTGAGCTGAAAGTTAAAACCGGAAAAATTGCTTATCTCGGCACACCCAATTCTGCCGGATATTTTCTGCAATATGGCCTGGAACCTGTATCAGTGGCTGACCTTGACCTGGACGATATCGATGACATACAGGCTTTCGTTTTTTTAGATGACGAAGGGTTTGACTGGAATGACGGAATTAACAAGACGGTCAATTTTTTAAGGCGTAAAAACCTGCCGATTATCGTTGCTAATTCAGATAAATACTATCCTATATCAAAAAATGATGTAGCAGTGGCAATTGGCGGCATCAGCAGACTGATCGAATCTGTGCTGAATCAAAAATTTATCCGTTTTGGTAAACCTGACTCACAAATGTTCATGTATGCATTCGATGATATCAACAGGTCTGGTATGTTTACAAAGAGCGATATTCTGATGGTGGGCGATACGCTTCATACAGATATTCTTGGTGGCAACAAGTTTGGGCTTCAAACACTGCTTGTATTATCCGGTAATACCCGACCGGAGAGTGTAGAGATGAAAATAAACTCCAGTGGAATTATACCTGATTACATTTCGGATTCGATTTTGACGTGAGTCGAACTGGGAATTTGAAGGAATCTAATTCAAGAATATGCTTTGAAGAGTTAACCAAAAGGGACTCAAATTGTGTCACTGAAGATATCTCGAATCTGTCCAAAACTACCCTGGCCCCCACTCGATATGACAAAATGGTTTTTTATTGATTTGGCATGACAGAGAAATCTTAAAACGGTGCGTCGTCTCCGCCCGGATTGTGTGTTGGGGGAGGTGCAGATGGCTGGTCGTCAGGCAGAAATTGAGAATCATCATTTCCGCCAAGATTGTCCTGCATCGGGTCGTCGGTTTGAGTGAGCTTTTCAAACCGGGCGTACTGCTTCACAAAGTACATATTAGAGGTTCCGATCGGGCCATTACGCTGTTTTCCGATAATAAGCTCGGCAAGGCCGTTTGTTGATTGTCCTTCCGGTGTAGATGTAATTCCGTAGTACTCAGGCCTGTACAGAAAGCAAACCACATCGGCATCCTGCTCAATTGATCCTGATTCACGCAAGTCGCTGAGCTGAGGCCTTTTGTCGCCGCCGCGCTGCTCCACCTGCCGGCTAAGCTGGGATAATGCAATAACGGGAACGCTCAATTCCTTTGCGAGTCCTTTCAGACCCCTCGAAATAGTTGCAATTTCCTGTTCCCGGCTTCCAATATCTTTCGAGTTTGCGGTCATCAGCTGCAGGTAATCGACCACAATCAATCCAATGTCATGTTCACTTTTGAGACGCCGGCACTTTGTCCTGAGTTCCATCAGGCTAAGGCCGGGTGTATCGTCGATAAAAATTTTGGCTGTAAACAGGCGGCTGGCCGCATCAATAAGGCGCTTGAAGTCTTCATCCTTCAACTTACCTGTTCGCGCCTGCTGGGCATCAATACGGGCTTCCATCGTAAGAAAACGCTGAACAAGTTGCTGCGATGACATCTCGAGGCTGAAAATGGCAACATTCTTTCGCATCGATTCATCGGGGTAGAGAACAGCATTTCTGGCACAGGTTAACGTGAATGCGGTTTTACCCATAGACGGACGAGCGGCAATAATAATCAGGTCGCCATCTTGCCATCCTGAGGTGTATTTGTCTACATCAAGACCGGCAGGTACTCCCGTAATTCCGGACGGCTTACCGCGAAGGTCTTCGAGGTATTGCAGCGTATCCTTTAAGATATCGCCGATCGCCTGGGAACTGGCTCTCGATTTGGTGTTGGCAATTTCAAAAATTCTCTGTTCTGCAGCATCCAGAGACTCAAAAGCATCAGATGACGAATCGTATGCATTTTTGATAATTTCATTGCATTGAACAATCAGTTTTCGCTTGATAGCTTTTTCGGTGATGATCTGTGCGTGATAGCTAACATTGGCTGCAGAGCTCACGGATCGGGTCAGATCAGCGAGATATCCGCCACCGCCAACTTTGTCGAGCAGGTCGTTATCCCGAAGCTCATTTTCTACGGTGAGTAAATCGAGCGGGTTATCGCGTTCATATAAACTTTGAAGCGTATCAAAAATATGTCTGTGAGCAGGTTTATAAAAGTCTTCAGACTGAAGCTGCTGCAAGGCTATGGTAGCGGATTCATGTTCAATGAGCATTGCGCCAAGTACAGCTTCTTCAACCTCAACCGCCTGCGGGGGAATCCTGCCGGCGTCTTTGGGAGAGGAATTTCCGTTATTGCCCTGAAAATTTGAACCGCGCTGATCTGCCATACTGATAGAAAGGTTGAATAATGAGCGTTGAGCCAGTGTATTGAAGTTTACTGCTCATCAATGAGTGGGTTTTATTCGAACCAATAAATTAACAAAAAAGGAGCTGAGACAAGAAAGAAAACTTTATTAAATCACCGGCTCATTTTCCAAAGATTTAAATGTAATGCCATTGAATTTAGAATAGCATGCGCAAATTGATTTTAATTAGCGACAGATGTATTTAGAAAAAGCTTGACCTGGAAAAATTACTACTCATAGTCCATTCTAAAGATGAAACGATTCCTGATTTCTGTTATTTGTATCACACTCTCTACTATTTTCTTCTATTCCTGCAGTGAACCACAAGAACCATACGATTCCATCGAGGCTGACGAGATTAGCCTGACTAAACAGACAGAGCTTGATGGCGGCGATGAACTTGTGATTGGCAACATAAACCAGGCTGAGATAATTGAAAATGGAAATATTCTGTTGTTGGACACGCAGCAAAAGAAAATCCATCTGTTTGATTCACTGGGTAATTTTGTGCGATCTGAGCTTTCAGAGGGAGAGGGCCCGGGAGAAATTCGCCAGGCAGGACGAATGAACTATTCAAACGGTTTGGTTCAGATTTATGATTGGTCGCAACGGAAATTATCACAATATAGGCTTGAGTCAGACACACAAAATGGAAACTTGCAGCTTACATTTTCCAGAGATATTCGACCTGAAATTTATCCGAGCGAGTTTCACATATCACCAAAGGAAACAAACTATGTACTCTTTTACCCGGAGCCAATAGTTGATGAGGGGCAGATTAGGATCCAGTCCATGTCACAAGATGGTGAGTTAGTAGGAGATCCGGTACTTATGTTACCCGATGATGAAATCATTGAGGTACGAAATGAACAGGGGCAGTTGATGGTTACTTTTTCGTCGCCGCACAGCAGACAAATCTTACCGGTTTTCCACGGGAACCGGCTCTTTCTTGGAAGAAGTGAACAGGTAGGATTTGAAGTATATGATCTGAGTACAGGTGAGCAGGTCGATTCGGTGGCTTACACACGGCCCGATGTAGAACTTACATCCGTTGAAAAACGGGAATTTATGGACGGTATGTTAGAACGGATGGGAATGGAAGGAATCGATTCATCATCATTGATCTCACAAATGCCTGATTTGAAGGGAAAAACACGATCGATGTTTTATGATCCGGATGGTATCATATGGCTGAACCTGATTAGTGAAGAATCAAGTCAGACGCCTGAATGGATTCTCCTTGATGAAGACGAAAGTTTGCTTGGACAGGTGACTGAAGAATTTGACGGTCCTGTAATGGCCGTACATAATGGGAAACTATACATCAGGGAGGAGACCGAAGAGGGAGCGCAGTTTTTGGGCGTATATGAATATGGGCTGTAGCAGTAAGATGCAAGTGTATCAACCTGGATAGAAACAGGCCTGTTAAAGGGCGACTCTCGAAAGTTATCCTGTGATCTCAGATCGTTACGGCCGTATGCTCGTACATGTTTTTCTTTGATGGATCCATCAATCCGACACTATTGAATGGTGCAATTTGTTCTGAGACCAAGCTGATAAAAGCATTGATTTCCTCCGTTTTAGGTAATCTGTCGGAGCTTAAAAGTCCCAAAAGTCTGTCGTAGCAGTTGTGAATCATTGAGGTAATTCCACGTTGATCTGCGCCCAGAAAGTGATCGGGAATTTTACCTGAAAGCCTGCTTTGTTCATAGTAAACCGTGCAGGTAAAGTAGAGCATTGAGCAGGCTGCGAACAGACCAAAATGGTGACGACTCTTAAAGCATCCGGCAACCAGCTGGTCGATGAGCGTTAGTTCACTAAAGAAAGATGATTGGTATGCAGAGAGTCTGGCACGGCGTTGAACGTCGTTTTTTTGCGTGTTTATGAGGATTGAGACCAGCTTTTCGACACCCGATAATGAGTGAGCAATACCTGTGCTGTGTAGTGGATCCACAAAGCCGGCGGTGTGATGGAGAGCTGCCCAGCCATCGCCAGTCATACTGTCGAGCTTGCGCTGTAGCCGATCTGTGTTGATGATTTTTCCGGGCACATCTGCAATTTCTCCCCTGCTGAAAAGATCCTTCAGGGAAGGATAATCTGATATTATAGTTTGCCACTCTTCTGAAGCTGACATCTCATTTTTTGGAATGCCATCCAGAACCAGACCCGCACTTAATAAACCATCGTTAAACCGCAGCATCCAGAGCCAGCCCGGCTCCAGTAAATGATGCAGTGCGGAATGATCAGGATTGTAGGGATAGTCATCAGTTTGAAACCTATTCTCATCGAGATAAGAAGTCCAGTCAGGGACGCCCTCAAAATGGGTGTAGATTGCCCGTGTATTTGTATGGAATCCTTTTGCTGACGAAGTTGCGCCGAAAAACCGTTCAGAAAACTGAGCTGTACCCGTTGCGTCAATGATAAATCCAGCTGTACATTTGATGATCTCATGATCCCGGTCTGCCCGAACCGACCATATGCCTGACACTGATTTCCTGACGGACATGATTTCAGTGTGATCGAAGTAATCGATGCCGGCATCTTTCACCATTTGAACAAACAAAGCATCCGTTTCAGGACGATACCACTGGGTGTCTGAATTCTCATTGTCAGTACTGGCTGCAACCAGCAGTTCTCTGCTATGATTGGCATCTGACCGAAAGGGTTCATGCTTTGAGTGTTTATAGTAGCTGAATCCACGTTTTAAACCACATCTTACATTCGGATAGTGCTTTTGCCATGAGCCGTAACGCGATAGTTTTTTGAGCTGAGGCAAATCATACTCATCTGCCAGATCTCTTAAAATCATATCAGCAATAGGGGTAGAGGATTCACCGATTGCAAATCTTGGATGCTCGCTTTTTTCGACAAGACAAACAGAAAAGCCTGCGCTGTTCAGACAAAGTGCCGTAATAGATCCTGCAAATCCGCTTCCGGCAATCAGGAAATCGTAGGTGGTTTTGGTATGATTCATGTGAACTGTTCCGTGCAATTAATATCGGCTAACCTAACAAAAAGAGGGATAAGTTGGGTTCGTTACCTTATGATTATTGTTAGTTGTTTTTGAGGATGGGACGGAAAATACCACTGGAGAGATTGGCAGAAAAAATGGATCAAAAAAATCAAAAGTTCGTGATATCAGCCACTCCCAAGAAGCCATACAGAACCAAAGAATCACCAGGGGTAAATCAATTGATAATATTTCACTTAGTACAACTTTGTGTCTTTGTGACGTCGTGGCAAAATTTACTGATCCAATAATCGAATTGGGAATTCTATCACAACTCAACGCGGACACACCTCTGATTGTGAAAAGTCTCGCATTGCGACCTTTTTCAAATCCGTCAACTCTTTCCAAAGGAATCACTTTAGGCCAAGAGGGGATTATTGATCTGGACCTAATAAACAGACTCGCAGCCATTGGAACACTCAACCCGCGGCAGAACTCTCTGTTTAAGATTCATCTGTTTGAGGCGATCTTTTCGGGCAGCCAAACAGCTGTTGCAGTCAGAAAACTTTTCAATATCCCAAGTGTCGGCGAAGACACGACCGCGGTTTATTTTAAGTGCACGATCAAATGTCTCCTCCAGTGCGTGAAGTGTGGGAGGAACATATATTCCATCATGGAGAAATTGATCCATAATACCATTGCCCGGCCTTACAGGAATAACCGAGCACGTATCAATCCCACAATCAAAAGCGAACTCAACGGCCTTAAGTGTCCATTCAATATTCTCCCGGGGGTCTGTTAAAAATGGCGGATTCAACAGAATAAAAGCACGGGTTTTAATACCATTCGAAATCAGAAAATCTGCTGCTTTCTTAAAATCATCAGTTGTAATCTGCTTATTCAGGTTTGGCAACACATCAGGATGGATAGATTCGAGGCCCATCGCCACTTCCAAATTACCATCAAGCATCTGCTGAAAATCGGTGACTGAAGAGTTACAAAGCTTTGGGTGATTTTCGACCAGAACGGTTTGGTAGGAATCCAGCAACCGGGCAATCTCGGTGTGGTCACCCGGCGGAATTGCCTTCTTGTCAAAGAAATTACCGTTGTTATAAAGCTTAATCATGTCAGCTTCAGGCAGCCGCTCAAGTCCGAATCGGATTTGCTTAGGTATTGCACCTTCGGGAGTAGGAGAGTCGAGCGTATCTTTCCAAAGATCACACATCACACATTTAAATGAGCACTCTTTGTTGGTCAGGAACAAGGTATTGACCGTTTTTAGATTTCCTTCGAAATCCGGTTCCTGTTCATTCAGCCAGTTATAGGGACGCCATGGATCAAGATCTCGTTTGGAAGGCCTGAGGTCAATAATGTCTGAACTATCAGGCATAAAGTGACCGAAAATAGTTGCGATAAGACATTTCACTTTCGGGAAAAAGTTCTTTGAACCCATCGTCACCAATAGCACCGTGTTGAAAACGACGCTTAGGAAAAACGGGCATATCGAATCCGGTCACAGCTTTGACACCTCTCTGAACCACGTTTCCTTTCAGGGCATAGAGCTCTTCGTGTTTCCAGTCAGTCAGTTGAATAAATGGTATGCCTTCCGATACTTCAATCACATTCGGCAGTGTGTAAGGGCTGAAACCTATGAAGCCATATTTTTTAGCCGGAGCATACGTTCTGATATGTCCGCGGCTCTGACCACCTGAATAGGTAAGCGAGTGTTTAATTTTATCTACGCCCCAGCCCTCATGATAGAGCAGCGGGTTGCCCAGTACACTGCGAATGGTAAGCTCGGGGTTATCTTCGATAGGGTAGGACTTCATATTTTCATCGCCGCCATCACCGTCAGCCAGATATTTCCAGTCGGGGTACTTGTCCCGGATTTTTTTTAGTAATGTAAGTCCCATTGTGGCAGCTTCTACATCACGCTGTTTATAGTCTTCGATGACACGAATAGTCTCTTTATAGTCCAGCTCAGCCGGCTCAGCTTCAATCACTTCCAGAAAGATGGAGAGGTCCAGTGAATCTAGAAATTCGAACGCCTGATCAGCATCCGCACCATCACCGACTCGAAGTGTAAAAGCTTTCAGCCTGGATGGATTCATCCCAAGTTCAAGCATCTGGTGATATAGCGTTAGAAAAACCGAACCGCTGTCGATGCCACCGGAAAACATGACGCCAATCGGTTCATTATCAGGTATTGTCTTCAGCCACTTTCTGCATTCTGCTTTCAGTGCGCTAATATACTGTTCACCAATAGCATCAAGATCAGCTTCAAGTGTATTACGGGTGGGTTCAAAAAACCTGTTGAATTGCGGGTTAGGATCAGGGCAGCCAATCACATCGAGCCGAACGAGATAGTGAGCAGGAACCATTCGTGTGTAGTCGGGCCGGAATTGATCTCCAAAGCCAAGCTTTTTAAGGTACTCGTGAATTTCATCAATTCTTTCAGCTACAATCAATAGCGGACCAGACACCTGCTTAGCCATGAAATAACGCATCGGACGCCCGATAGATCGAGCCAAATAAACCTGCTGGCCAGATTTATGAACGATCGCAAATGAACCTTCGATCTCACGAACCTGCTTAGGATCACCTGAGGCAATTCGTTCCTCGGCTTCCTCATTCGACATATTGAAAATCTGGTTTTCAGCTGGATTGATCAGGCTTACAAAATCATGAAGTTTCTTTTCGACGTGCGGCATGGTGGGTAAATATTTTTAATGCTGGCGATAGTGAGAAAAACGAATAACCAAGATAATGAAAATTATGTTCGGCTGTCGATTGTCATTTTTCTGAAAAATTTCTGAACAGGAATATTGCAGATGTGGTCTTAAAAATAACTTTCATCAAAAAAAAAGACTTGATTAACTAAAAGTGCTGACCAGACAAACGTTGATCACCACATTCAGGAATCTCTGAATTCTGTCTTATATTTGTTGGAACATGCAATGTTGAATTAAACCCGATATTTTTGTCAGATAATACACAACGCGAGTGGGTCACACTTGACCGCAAGACCAATGAGCACGGGCGCAGGCTCAAGCGTAGCCTAAAGAAAGTGAAATGGTCGCACGCGCTCATGCAGATTTTTTGGACAGCCGGACCGGTTACCACACTAGGTCTGATTGGCGGCTATTACATTGGGTACGGTACCATGCCGTCGCTTCAGCTGCTTATTTATTTTGCCAGTTTCACTGTGTTTTCAGGCATAATTGGCCTCGTTGCAAAAGTTGTGTATGATGGAACCAGAGGCCATTTGGATCAGCAAAGCGAAAAAGAGATTCAGCTTGTTACCGGCAAACTGGCTGATTTAATTCTTGTTGCAAGAGATCAGGTAGTGCAGGGGTATGAGGGCGAAGCACGCCAGCGTGAAGCAGCGTTGCAGCTACTTCGCAGAGTTGATCTGTCACCCTATGGAGTAGCCATTGCGTTTTCGGATCTGACCGGAAATAAAAAAATCGGAGATATCATGGGGCAAATCTATGCCTACCGGCGGATTGGCCTGCAGACGAAAGTTCGTGAATTATATTCAATAAACAGGGAAACAATAGATGAGATAGCAAAATCGCTTAAGGAAAAATCACCGCAGTCTGCCCGTGAACTCAAGCAGTGGTTTTCCGGACATTCATTTAGTCGGCTAACTTATGGTGTGCCCAGGGAAAAATTTGCATTGCAACGGGTTATGTCAGCGATTGAGAACAATAATCCGTATATCATGACCTTCAGGGATGTTGAAGAAATGATGATTCTTGCATTTGAATTAGTTAGCGGACGCGAAATTCCAACGCTGATATTCAGCTATTCAGGCAGGTGGAAATATGCCGACAGGCTTACTGACCTGGAAAATAAGAGAAGCCGCTACAGGGTTACACAGGCTCGGGGGAGCAACAGAATCCGGGCTCTGGCCTCATACCTTGTAGAGACAAAAATTGCCACCACGGAAGAATTGCCGGAAGGCATGGAGATTAATGAGCTTGTTCAGAATGTGACAAAAATAATAGACAGACTGGCGTTGCGAATCAGGACAATTTTCAGGCAGGATTCTGCCAGTAAATATGAACTAAAGGAGCTTGGCCAGATTATGAAAAACAGCATTGAACTCTATCAAATGGCTTTTGAAGGGTACCGTGATGCACGTAAAAGGCATAAGGAGTTATTAGAGGCAATGGAAAAATGGAAAAAACTTACCACTGATAAATCGCTGGAATCAGAATTTCTCTCTTCGGGCAAGAAGAATAAAGGTATACATATCAAAGAAAGTGTGATAGGTTTAAGTGAGGAAGCAAAACTCGACGTATGCAGACATCTGTCCTGGTATTTTGATAAAGAAGATGTTAAAAAGAAACAGCACTCAAATGTTTTGTCATTTATGGATAAGGGTGAAATGTCGGCGCGGCGACTGGCGGTTGAAATTGCTGTGGCTCTTGAACCACATATTCATCTCTCTAGACCGGAAATACAGCGAAATATTAATGCCACAAAAGCAATTTACCTTGGCGGGTTATCACCTGATATGAGCTCTGTGCAAAAGCAGGAACTGGGCACGAAAATGGTTGATGAAGCAGATAACGGGCTGGCGCTTGCAGCGATCCGGCTGGCTGAAACACTTGTGTGGCAGTATCATGTAAACCTATCTGATGACGCAATAGATTTTTTGTGTTACAATTATGGTGCAAACCATCAAACACTTGAGAGAATAGCAAACAAAAAGCATGTCATTGAATCGATGCGGGAGACAAATCTTTCAATTCCTCCAATGCCGGAAGAGATAAAGAAAGATTGGCAAAAGTCACTCGCACTGGTTAAGAACTAAAAAGATAGACAGCGTTTGTATTTAAGATCCTAAAACTCACGACCTGTCTGGCGGAAGAATCAGTAGCGGAACATCCGAATGGAGGACCATATCATCAGTGTGATCTTTTTGAAGGAGTTTTTGGAGTACATTCTTACTGTATCGATTGATTATAATCGCAGATGCATCTTTTTGAGTGACAAATTCTAAAAGGCTCTTCATAAAATTATCACCCGTGATCTTTTCTACATCTATCGTTTTATCACCTGTTTCTTCACGGAGTACCTGAATAAATCCGGCAAGCCGAATACGTTCATCAAAATTAGAGGAAGGGGAGAAGTGAGCAGGGAGAACGGTTGCATCAAAAAGAGTAGCAAACATTTTCGAATATTCAAGATGCGCAACATCATCTGGCTTAAGGTCTGTTGCAAAGACCAGGGTTGAAAAATCGATGTCTGTATCGATATCTATATCCAAATTTTCAGATTCTTCATGGTAAGGAATAAGAAATAGGGGTACAGATAGATCTTTTGCTATGATTTCACTGACACTGCCGAGAACAGCCCTGGATAATGCGCTTTGACCACGGCTACCCATCACTACCATGTCAATTCCTTCTCTATCCACGCAATTGATGATTTCGCGGGTTGTTCGGCCATGTCTTATGTCATGTGTGATTTCAACATCGGCGTCTGCTTCTTCTTCAAGAAGTTTCATTCTCTTCAGTGCATTTTTTTCCATCATTTCCATCATCCCTTTCACGGCGGTAGCAAAATTATAGGGAGGTTCAACAACGTGAAAAAGGAGTATTTTTGCGCCTGTACGTTCTGCAATTTCACAGGCAAAATGAAAGGCACGGTTAGAAAAACCTGAAAAATCTGTAGGTACAAGAATATGATTGATGGACTTTTTCATGGCGTCGGGATTACGTTTTTCTGTTTCTCAAAGAGTTTAGGATCAGGCCGTATGGTCAAGACTGTTTTCCCGGTATTAAGCGCTACTTTTTCTGCGTGGGAACCAAGAAGCATGTGAGCCAGTCCGCTGCGGCCGTGTGTTGTTATGACTATCAGATCGCCAAATTTGTTAGCATATGATATAATCTCCTGATGTACTGAAGATCCTGATACAGTTTCGAATGAAATTCCAATCTCTTGGTTTTTAAAAACAATTGCGGTGATCCCCAATTCTTCAGAGTCAATAACGTGGAGCCCATGAATTTTTTCAGTATCCAGGTAGTCCATAAGCCTTTCCATCAGGTATTCGGCTGTATGCCGGTGTTTGATCTCATCTGAATTGTCGGGTACGTCCGTCCCAAAAAGTGAATGCTCCTCATGCACGTAAAGGTAGGTGATGGATGCGTTGAAAATTGTTGCCATCCTGGCGGCCAATGGAGTTGAAGCCATTGAAAGTACTGAACCGTCAACGGGCACAATTATCTGGCCTTCCTCAAGATTATCGAAATCTTCATAGACACAGAGTACGGGAACTTTAGATGAACGGATTACCTCTTCAGTTGTACTGCCACGAAAAAGGGTTGATTCTTCTTTTCCCTTTGCACTGATCACTATCAATGAATAGTTATTATCAAACGCTTTAGATGTAATTGTTTTTGCTACATTACGAGCTTTAACTACATATGCTTCACCCTGCGTATCAGATGAAAATTGATTGTTTAGTAATGATTCCAGCTTCTGTTTCGACTCCTTGATCACTAAACTGTGTAGTTCATCACTGCTACTGTCAGTTGAAATTACTGCTCTCTGGATGAGATCACTGATTGTTACATTGCTTGGACTAACATGAATCAAATCAATGACAGCTCCGCTTGTGACAGCTATTTTTTCAGCAAACTGAAAGGCTTCTAACGATTTGTCTGAAAAGTCGGTGGGAACAAGTATGCGTTCAATTGTTGACATATCAACAGACTTTGAGTGCCTGCCGTACGCACCGTGTTTCTAATACGCATCGACAGTGATATCGATTAAATCAATGAGCTGTATGCATGCATCATCTTCTGTTTCTCCATATGCCGATAAAACATGTCCTTTACCGTTTCGGACTACGGCGATTACTTGTCCACGATAATCATCAAATCTAATCTTAATGACTTTGTATCCGTAGTAACCATGATTCAACAAAAGATTAATGCGTTCACTTACCAGATAATCAGGTGTTTCGGAATAACCTGTACCCATTATATCCTCCCTGAAGTTTTCAAGTTCACAAGTAAGCAATAGTAGCTGACGTAAATAAAAATATAAGTGTACATATATTTGCTATCACGCCTATTGCTATTTTTAAATACATGATTTTGACTATGAATAGTATAGTTTAATTACCGAACCTGATGTAGGGAAATCACTTACAATGAGGCCGACTTAGCTCAAAAAGCGAATAGAAAAAACGCTGTTTTTATATTAAAAATGAGGGGAGATTCGAATATGCAGGCAGATGCTTTGAGATCAAAACAATATTAAAATTAACGTAATTATATCTGAAATTTATTCCGTCTGGTTAAAGCTGCTTTATGATTTACAGCTACTGTATTTTTTGGCTGTTAAGGAATAAAACATCTTAAAAACTATCAGAGACTGAGATACTTTGATAGATCAAGATTAAGATGATCGGCATACTGCCTGAGCAGGTTCTCCTTGTATGAAAGAAGATTATTACTCTCATTGCTAACAATCTCTCCTATAATTCGGTTGCTAAAAAGAAATGTGCTCACTTCTTTTCCATAATCTGTCTCTATCTTTTCTTTTATAGGTTTAAAAAATTCGTTTTTAGCCAGATTTACTTTTTCACGCTGCAGGCGGCGCATGTTTTTTTCTTCTCTTGAGAGAGGGGTATCTGCTGATTCTGAATCAGATAGTTTCAGGGACTCGGCTTCTTTATTTGCTTGTTTCAAAACACGTTCAAATTTCATTCGAATCTTGTCGCTTTTGAGGCGATGATGAATACCACGTGTGTTTGACCAATTGTTGAGCTGCTCCTGATTCCTGGCAATATCCATCATGATTTCTTTTTTGATTACTTTAAAAGACGGTCGGTTGAGGCTTGAAGAAAGCTGTTCGCGCGTCTCCATTAAACAGGTATAAATATGCCATTCTCTCTCAGTAAAATGCTTTTTATTCTTATGCCTGACTACTTCCGAATTATCGGTCGAAGAATGATCTTCATTCAAGGCAGCTTCGTTTTCCTGATCAATCCAGTGTGCCACCTCCTTTTGATCTGCTTCTTTACGAAGCTGATCTTGCAGTGAAAAAAGATAGAGAACGTCTTCTGATGCATATTGAACCTGCTGATCTGAAAGGGGCCGGTCGTACCAGTTGCTCATCTGTGATGATGTGCCGGTTTCGATATCGAGAATATTTTTGATATGATTCGTCAGCGAGGCCGGTGAATAGTTCAGCAGGCTGATGGCATTATCGATATCATAGACACTCTTTGGGAAGCAGCCAAGTGAGTGAAGTAACCGGAGATCTTCACCAAAAGCGAAGGCAACTTTTTCTACCTTTTCATTTTCAAGCACAGGGTAAATAGCCTCGATTTCGAGGTGGTTACTCAATGGATCGATCAAATAGCAGTCAGTTCCGTCATAAATTTGCATCAAACACAGGTTAAAACCATATCGGTAATAATTTTTATCGAATTCAAGGTCAATCCCTAGCCGGTCCTGATTGCCGATATGCTTAATTATAGCTTCAAGTTCGTGTTGTTGATCTATAAGTTTAACTGACATTCACACACATTTATTTAAAAAATTAAAGGTAAGCAGAACCACTGTTTTTTTAAAAGAAGGGATGGCTTAATTTCAAAATAAATGAACGCTGCTGAAGAATAATTTACTTTATTGTTTATTAAGTTAGTTGCGCGAGAAGCCGCCAATTCATTTTCATTCAACCCAAAGTATACAAATTGAAAGCCCGATACATGCCGTTCATTATATGGATGGCTGCTGCTTTATTTTTATTTATAGGTTGTTCTGAGTCAGATTCAAACATCAGATCTATTTCTGATGGTGAAAAACCGATTGTTCTCAAAAGTGACAGTCTTTATCAGACCGTAATATTCAATCAAAATGTGGTTTATACAGATAGTTTATTACTTGATGAAATTCAGGATGTTGCAGTTGATGGTTCAGGAACCGTTTTTATGGCAGGAGAGAAGTGGAATCACCTAGAAGTACATAAATTTTCTTTCACCGGAACGTATCTTGGCAGTATCGGGCAATTGGGTAAAGATCCGGGTGCGTTTGAAGCGGTTAACAGAATTCAATTCAACGGTTCAGATATTTGGGTGTCAGATACACAATTAAATCGGATGACCCGATTTGACACCTCAACCGGAGCTGTACAAGAAATCGTTGATCTTGACTCGCTATTAATAAGAGTAACAGCGGATACAAAAAGAAGCTTTGCCACGATTGATCCAGCTGGACAATTTGATTCAGATAGGCTGCTTGTTGAGCTTACGGATGAAAGAAATCCAATTTATCAGCCAGAATTTGAGTTTAGTTATGCATTTCTAAATAGATCACTGCCAGACTCACTAAGAATTGAACCCATCACCGACGCAAAATCCAGACGCTATGTAGTTGGTGATTATGCTGGCCGGCCCGTAGCGTTTTCACTTGCCATCAACGAGCGTCCGCTTATTGACTTTACACCCGGAGAATTGATTTATATAGCAAACTCGTCAGAATTCCTCATTCGGGTTTTTTCACAGAATGGTAATCTGGTGAGGCTTTACAGGTTTCCTTATGAGAGGCTTCGCTTGGAACCGGAGGAGGAAGTATTCCCCTCCTACACTTATAACCGGCAGTTGTGGATGGTGCGCGAAAGTGCCGAATATCCGGAATATTGGCCAGCCCTCTATCATATGTTTCTGGATGATCAACAGAAAATTTGGGTATCAACAGTTAAACCGGACAGGGGAGTGTCGGAGTGGTTCGTTATAGACGATAGCGAAAAACAGATAGTCGCTCGTTTTGAATGGCCCGTGGAGAAACCGATCTGGGATGTGAAAAATGGACGGGCCTATACTGTTGAAAGTGATTCAGCAGGGTTCAAAAAGGTGGTGTCTTATGATATTGAATTTAGTGGTCAATAAATCATTGATTGCCACTGGGCAAAAGGTAATGGTTAATTAAAAACTTTAACAAGACCCCTAACCCTTGGGAACAAAAGCCTGAATACCTGTAATTTCACGTCCAAGAATCAATCCATGGATATCGTAGGTCCCTTCATATGTATTGACAGATTCCAGGTTAACAACGTGGTGAATCACTCTGTATTCACCTGAAATACCATTGCCACCGTGCATATCACGGGAAACCCGGGCTATATTCAGCGCCTTATTTACATTGCTCCGTTTAGCAAGAGAGACCATCGATGGGTGAAGTCGTCCTTCGTCTTTAAGCTTTCCTAGACGCCAGGCCAGCATCTGCATGGAAGTGATGTCGGTGAGCATGTCCGCCAGTTTGGTTTGTGGAAGCTGATTAGCAGCGATAGGTTTGCCAAACTGTTTGCGGTCAAGTACATATTGACGTGCTTTTTGATAGCAAAATTCAGCGGCACCCACAGCTCCCCAGGCAATTCCGTAACGTGCGCTGTTCAGGCACATAAACGGGCCTTTAAGTCCGCGGATATCGGGAAAAACATTTTCATCGGGTATAAATACATCTTCAAAAACAAGTTCGCCGGTAGAGGAGGCCCGTAAGCTCATTTTATGTTTTGTGGCCGGTGCTGAAAACCCCTCCATCCCTTTTTCGACGAGAAAACCGCGAATGACCGGTTCATCATCAACACTTTCTTTGGCTTTTGCCCAGACGACGGCGATATCGGCAATGGGAGAGTTGGTAATCCACATCTTGGCTCCATTCAAAATCCAGCCGCCATCTGTTTTGACGGCGGTAGATTCCATAGAGCCAGGGTCTGACCCGTGATTTGGTTCTGTAAGTCCAAAACAGCCGATCATATCGCCCGAGGCAAGCTGCGGCAGAAATTTCTGTTTTTGATCTTCTGTCCCAAATATGGAAATCGGGTACATTACCAGCGATGACTGAACTGACATAAACGACCGATAGCCGGAATCTACACGTTCAACTTCCCTTGCAATGAGTCCATAAGCAGTTTGGCTGGCACCCACACCACCGTATTTTGGATCGATGGTGGCTCCAAGAAGTCCGAGATCGCCCATTTCTTTGGCCATCTCGATATCAAAAATCTCTTCCTGATTTCCTTTGAGGGCACGCGGCTCCAGTTTAGACTGGGCATACTCACGTGCCGACTCCATAATCATTTTGTCGTCTTCAGTTAGTTCTGATTCAAAGAGGTAGGCGTCATCAATATTAAAGGAGTTGGATGCCATGTCGCAGATGAATTTTGTTATGGTAGATTCGTTTGAACTGTAGTTGTAGAAATGTAAAGAAATCAGACAGGTAAATCATTCATTTGATAAGAAATATTTAAATGAATCATGCGTCACTGTTCAAACTGAAAACAGATAATCGAAGTTCTTCCAGAAAAGAAAAGCCTCACCCGAATTTGGATGAGGCTAAGTTCGATGATTTGTTAAGAAACAAGAACAGCTTACATGTTGCTGATGATCTCTTCGCCGAATTCAGAACACTTCAGGAGGGTTGCTCCTTCCATCTGTCGTTCGAAATCATACGTCACGCGTTTTGAGCTGATCGCCGCCTCCAGGCCGCTTTCAATCATATCAGCAGCTTTGCCCCAGCCCATATATCGCAGCATCATCACGGCTGAAAGTATGAGTGAGCCCGGATTTACTTTATCCTGACCGGTATACTTAGGTGCCGTGCCATGTGTGGCTTCAAATACGGCAATTCCGGTGTTGTAATTAATATTGGCACCCGGAGCAATTCCGATTCCGCCAACACATGCGGCAAGCGCATCCGAAATGTAGTCGCCATTCAGGTTCATCGTGGCAATCACATCGTATTCATCCGGACGAGTAAGAATTTGTTGCAGGAATGCATCGGCTATCACGTCTTTAATGACGATTCCATTTGGTAGTTTGCACCATGGGCCTTCACCGATTACTTCAGCATCATATTCCTCACGTGCAACTTCGTAGCCCCAGTTTTTGAAGCTACCTTCAGTGAATTTCATGATGTTGCCTTTATGGACAAGAGTGACGCTGTCTCGGCCTTCCTCGATTGCATAATCTATGGCCGACCGAACAAGTCGTTTTGTTCCTTCAGTTGAAATGGGTTTAATTCCCAATGATGACGTGTCAGGGAAACGAATATTTTTTGTTCCCAGCTCGTCCATCAAGAATTTTTTGAGCTTGTCGTTTTCAGGTGTTCCGGTCTGATACTCTATACCAGCATAGATGTCTTCCGTATTTTCACGGAATATCACCATATCAGTCAGCTCAGGCTGTTTCACCGGACTCGGGGTTCCCTGGTAATATTTTACGGGACGAACGCAGGCAAACAAGTCTAGCTTCTGACGAATTGCGACATTCAATGAACGAATACCACCGCCCACGGGTGTGGTCAGCGGGCCTTTTATACCTACTTTGTACTCTTCAAATACTTTAAGCGTGTCTTCCGGCAGCCATGTGTCCTTGTCGTAAACTTCGAGTGCCTTTTCTCCGGCATACACTTCAAACCAGTTGATTTTCTTTTTGCCATCAAATGCTTTTTCGACAGCGCTGTCAACAACATGTTTCATCACCGGAGTGATGTCGATGCCAATACCGTCGCCTTCAATGAATGGAATAATCGGATCGTCGCCTACCTTAAGTGAACCATCAGATTTTTTTTCAATGATTGTTCCTTTGGTCGGTTTCGTTAGTTTTTCAAAACTCATCTTTGTTGTTTTAGGTTAGCGTTTAATTTTAATGAAAATAATGAAAAATTGTGCTTATTGCTGAACTCAGCCGAGATAAAATAATGGTCAAAATCACTGCATATTCTTCGAAGCATCTTGTATATTTGCAATGATATCCAATTCGTACCGTTAGGTCCAATAAAAACGGAGGCAGTATGATCAGACCAATGTTTGGCCACAGGCCGAAACCCAGAAAATTCAATATGCCACTCCGATATTACAATCCGGAGGAGGATGAAAAGAAAAAACGACGAATTCGCATCAATAAACCAAGGCGAAAAGATCGTTATGGTACCAAAATATTTCTTTATGCTGCCGGGCTTACGATTGTCCTGCTGGTTATGTCAATGCTATAACAGATTGTTTAACGTTCGTTCGAACCCCCAAAAAACCATCAATTGAAGAGCACTCCAAGTGAAACAAGCGAATCGATCATCCGGTCGATGCCGCCAGAGCTTTCTAATAAAATTGCTGCTGGTGAAGTCATTCAGCGTCCAGCTTCCGTGGCCAAGGAACTGCTTGACAACGCCATTGACGCCGGCGCTGAATCGATCAAACTAATTGTGATGCAGGCCGGCCGTACGCTTATCCAGGTCATTGACGATGGCTGCGGTATGAGTCCTGAGGATGCACGGCTCTGTTTTGAGCGGCACGCCACATCTAAAATTGAATCGATCGAGGATCTCTTTAAAATCCGGACGATGGGATTCAGGGGCGAGGCCATGGCTTCAATTGCTTCGGTTTCGCAGGTTGAGCTGAAGACTAAACGAATCGGTGATGATGCAGGAACACTCCTTGAAATCTGGGGCGGTGAAGAGAAAAAATTTGAACCTACCGCCACTGACAACGGTACATCAATTGCCGTCAGAAATTTATTTTACAATGTACCTGCCCGCCGTCAATTCCTGAAAACAGACGCTACGGAATTACGCCATATCATCCGGGCCTTTCATCATGCTGTGCTTGCCAATACAGACATTTCCTTTGAGATGCATGCAGATGGAGACAAGATGTATCAGTTGCCCGCCCAGCCACTAGAGCAGAGAATTGCAGAACTTTTCGGGAAGCGGTACCGCGCCAGTATGATTCCTTTTGAAGAAAAGACAAGCTATGTAAAAATTCACGGTATGCTGGCCGATCCCAAGCTTGCCAAGAAAAGCAGGGGCGAACAGTTCCTTTTTGTAAACGGACGTCCTTTTCAGCATCGATATCTTAGCTATGTGATTTTAAGCCTGTTTGATGCGTGGACCCGAAAAAATGAATACCCGTTTTATGCGGTTTTTTTAGAGATCGATCCGTCAATGGTGGATGTGAATGTGCATCCATCAAAAATGGAAGTTAAATTTGAGGATGATCGGAGTGTCGTCCAGCTGACCCGTTCCGTGATTAAGAAAGCAATTAACGAGTATTTTGTTGTTCCCGACGTAGATGAGGCTACCGGTGGTTCGCAGGGTAGCGGGTTTGATGTTAGTTTTGACCATTTTAAGAATAGAGAAGGATCAGGTCAGTCATTTCCTAAAGGATTCAATGCAAGCGGAAGAACAGGCGGTGATCAACACAACTTCCCTTCACGAATTAACAGGAAAGAGTCTGTACCTGATGGTTTTGACAGTGCCGGTCAGCTTTATGGTCAGCCGGGGCAAAAAGATGATGAACAACAAGGTCGTAAATTCCGGCAGAATGCTGATAAAGAAGGAGTGCCGCAAAACAGGGATCGCGGGTTCTGGCAGCTTCACAACCGATATATTCTTACCCAAACACGAACCGGACTCTGTGTAATTGATCAGCACGCGGCTCATAAACGCATTATTTATGAAAAGACACTGAGTACCACAGAGGAGTCGCTTCCCGGAACGCAGCAGCTTTTATTTGCGCAGGCAGTTGAGCTGTCAGCGACTGAATTTTCGCTTCTGAAAGAGCTCCATAAAATTATTCAGCGAATGGGATTCAGTATTGAACTACTGAGCGGAAACACGGCGATCATCAACGGTGTACCGGCTGATATCGATATAGGAGACGAACAGGAAGTTCTGCGGTCGATGCTCCAAAAATACCGCAGCCTGGATCAAAAACTGTCGCTAGATGCCCGGAAAAAAATCGCTATTGCATTTGCGGCTCGCACCGCAATTCCCCGCGGAAAAGCACTGTCGGAAGTTGAGATGGAAATGCTTATTGATCAGCTTTTTGCGTGTGATGAGCCCTATCATGATCCACTCCAGAAACCGACACTGGTCTATATGCCGATGGATGAATTTCAGAATCGGTTTCGGTAATCTTGTCCCTCGACCGTCGATTATCTTTTTCGACTGTCGAGTTGATGGGGTTTGTAATCATGGAACTCGTCAGACGACTGGTGGGTATGGGGCCTGGGGTTGGTT
>Ga0209943_1000248_pt1 | contig 37890 bp, 38 predicted proteins | sample SalPonR1_B_D2_MG_FD_185698 | JGI IMG/M metagenome (GOLD analysis project Ga0209943, IMG submission 185698) | Salt pond soil microbial communities from South San Francisco under conditions of wetland restoration - Salt Pond MetaG R1_B_D2_MG... ... | reverse complement strand
TCGCCACGATCGGGCGCTTCATGCTCTTCTCCTCCGCGATCGGCCAGGTTACGGAAGTCGGAGGAGATTAGACCAATTCCGGCGCAAGAAAGGTAGGAGGGCCTTCAGGCCCGACTCGGCAATGCGGCGAATCGGGGCTAAAGCCCCTCCTACAAGCCGTGGCGTTGGTAAACTGGCGGCATGTTGTTCGTCATCATCGGCACCCTGCTCGGCGGGCTCTTCGGCGGCCTGAAGGGGCTCCTCATCGGCGCCGCCGTAGGCTGGCTGGTCGGGCGCGGGGTGCAGCGCTGGCTGATCGGCCAGCTGAACGTGGTGCAGTCGCAGCTGCTCGACTCCACATTCTCGGTGATGGGGGCGCTGTGCAAGACCGACGGCGTGGTCACCCGGGAGGAGATCAAGGCCGCGGAGCGCATCTTCGACATGCTCCAGCTCGGCGCCGATCAGCGCCGCGATGCAAGGGCTGCCTTCAACCGGGGCAAGCAGCCGGACTTCGACCTGGACGCGGCGGTGGACGCCTTCGCCCAGCTGAGCCGGCGGCAGGGGCCGCTGATCCAGCTGTTCCTGCAGCTGCAGGTGATGGCCGTGGCGGCCGACGGCAAGGTGGATCCGGCCGAGCACGACATGCTGGTGCGGGTGGCACGCCGGCTGGGCGTGGGCGAAGGCGCCGTCGCACAGCTCGAGGCGCTGCTGCGCACCGCATCGGCGGGACCGTCGGGCGCGCCCGGCGGGCCGCCCTCCGGCAAGCGGCTGGAGGACGCCTACGCCGCGCTGGGAATATCGAAGGATGCCAGCGACGCCGAGGTGAAGCGCGCCTACCGCAAACTCATCAGCGAGAACCACCCCGACAAACTCGCCGCCCGCGGCCTGCCGGAGAGCATGCGCGCGGTGGCCGAGGAGCGCTCGCGGGAGATCAACGCCGCCTACGACCTCATCAAGGAATCCCGAAACATGTAGGAGGGGATTTATCCCCGATTCCTTCCCCCGATTCCTTCCCCCGATTCCTTCCCCCGATTCCTTCTCCCGATGCACTGGACAATCGGGCCTGAAGGCCCTCCTACGCGCATTAAGTCAAATGCGGTTGAAAGCTCGGGTCTTGCATCTGACACGGCCGTCTGCGACTTTTGGTCTGTCACTTGTAAAAAGAAACTGACCGCCTGGTCGGTATAAAGAGAGGGGGAGAAGCATGAAGAGCGATAAGCGATTCAGCCGCGTGGTCCGTGCGTCCCTGGCGCTGCTGGCCTGTCTTGCGATGTTACCGGGCCAGGATGTGCTCGCCAAAGGCGGCAAGTCGAACCGCGGCGTCCCGAACGGGGAACGCCCGCAATTCGCGGTCAGCGTGGTTTCCAGCGCTGCGGACCAGGTAACCGGGGGCGACGCCCGCATTCATATCGACGTCCCGCGCACCGTGCCGCCACATCAGGTCAGGGTCATGGTGAACGGACAGAACCAGGCGGACCGGTTCGAGCTTCTGCCGGGCACGCGCACTCTGTCGGGTGTGATCGACGGCCTCGCCATCGGCGACAACCGGGTGACCGTCAGACCGAACGGGAAAGGACGGGGCCGCCCGGATGACGTCAGCCTGACACTGACCAACCACCCTGTCACCGGGCCGGTTTTCTCCGGACCGCATCAGGATCCGTTCGTGTGCACCGTCCACGATCATGGTCTCGGTCAGGCCATCCCGGACAACGACAGCGAGGGTTTTCCGGTCTTCGAGAACGGGTTCGACGACGGCCCGGTCGTCGGCTTCAGCAAGCACTGCAGCGCGGAGACGCTGGTCACCTACGTCTACCGCTCGACGAGCGGCGGCTTCCGGCCGTACACGCCCGGCGATCCACGGCCTGCCGACATGGCGACCACCACCACGATGGACGGCAAGACCGTCGATTACTTCGTCCGCTGGGAGCGCGGCACCATCAACCGCTTCATCTACAGCATCGCCGCGCTGACGCCGTTCAGCGACGACCCCGAAGGACTGGACACCTCGTCCTGGAACGGCAAGCTCATCTACTACTTCCAGGGCGGCGTGGCCATCGGCCACACCCAGGGCGATCCGAGCGGGAGCCGCATGCTGTATGACTACGGCCTGTCTCAGGGCTATGCCATCGCCTACTCCACGGGCACCAAGACCGGCACGCACTACAACCTCCAGCTCGGCGGCGAGACGGCGCTGATGGTGAAGGAACGCTTCGTCGAACTCTACGACACCCCGGTCTACACGGTAGGCGTGGGCGGATCCGGCGGCGGCATCCAACAGTACGTCTACGGCCAGAACCACAAGGGCCTGCTCGATGCCGCCATCCCGCAGCTCTCCTACCCGGACATGGTCACGCAGGCCATTCACGTGGGCGACTGCGAGTTGATCGAGTTCTATATGGATGCCATCTCGCCCAACCCGCTCTGGGACACCTGGTCCAACCGGACGCTCATCGAAGGCATGAACGCGGAGGACGACCTGTTCAACGTGTTCACCCAGTCGAATGGTCTGTCCGAATGCGTGAACGGCTGGCGGGGGCTCTCGCCGCTGGTGCTGAACCCGCTGTTCGGCCGCGCGGACTTCCAGGAGTACTACGTGCCTCAGTCCGCCATCGCGGAAATCCAGTGGACCCACTTCGGCGACCTGGTGAATATCTACGGCACGCGTGAGGACGGCTATGCCCGCAATTTCTGGGACAACGTCGGCGTGCAGTACGGGCTCCAGGCCGTGGCCAACGGCGATATCTCGCCGCAGGAATTTCTGACGATCAACTCCGTGATCGGCGGCTGGGTAACGGAACCCGAGATGCAACAGGAGACCTTCCCGTTCCTCGGCCCGTTTTCTCCCGCGCTGTACGATCCCTGGAGCGCAAAGAACCAGGTGTACAGCGTCGATCCGGCCAACCCGGCGCCGCGCAAGGAGGGCGACCTGCTGGCCATGCAGCGTGCCTATGAGGCCGGCCTGGTATTCCTGGGCGATCACGAAATTCCGACCATCGACTGGCGTCCGTACCAGGAGCCGATCCTCGACATGCACAATTCGCATCAGTCGTTCGCGGCGCGCCAGCGCATGATCGACGGCCAGGGCTCGGCGGATAACCAGGTGATCTGGATGACCGACATCGGACCGGACGGGCCGGAGTTCGACCAGACGCCGGAAGCCTTCCAGGTCATGGACCAGTGGATGACGAACCTGCTCGAGAACCCGCATCTCGGCGTCGCCGGCGCAAAGCCGCCGCTGGCAGTCGATCGCTGCTTCAACAAGGACGGCACCGAGTACGCCGCGGGCGACAACGTCTGGGACGGCATCCTCAATGAGAACCCGGAGGGCGCGTGCACCGAGCGCTTCCCGCCCTACTCCACCTCCCGCATCGTCGCCGGCGGCCCGTTCAAGGGCAGCATCTTCAAGTGCGAGCTGCAGCCGGTGGAGACCGCCATCGACAAGGGGCTCTACGGCGTGTGGGATCCCGCGCCCGAGGAGGTGGTGGCGCTGAAGCGCATCTTCCCCGATGGCGTATGCGACTTCGACAAGCCGGACGTCGGGCTGCCGGCGGAGATGCGCCGCAACCTCTGACACAGACGCATTGAGGCTTGGGCGACAGGGCCCCCGGATTCGCGAATCCGGGGGCCTTTCTCGTTCCTCATCATCATGTAGGAGGGGCTGGCAGGAGGGGCTTCAGCCCCGATCCCCCAAAATATCGGGCCTGAAGGCCCTCCTACAAATGATGGGGGCGGGATAAACTGCCTGCATGAAGTGGAAAGGCTACCGGCGCAGCACCAACGTCACCGACGCCCGCGGGCGGCGGATGGCGGGCGGCCGCGGGATCGGCGGGCTGGGAACGATCGTCAATCTGGTTCTGCGTATCTTCGGGCTGAAGGGGCTGCTCGTCGTCGCCGTCGCCGGCGTCATCGCCTGGCAGGCAGGCCTGATCGATCCTGCCATGCTCGCGGGCCCGGGCAGCGGCCAGATGCAGGAGGTGGCCTACCAGGCCTCGCCTGAAGAGGAAGAGCTGTTCGACTTCGTCAACGTGACGCTCGCGATGACCGAGGACATCTGGACCCGGGAGTTCCAGCGGATAGGCCGCACCTACCAGCCGCCGCGGCTCGTCATCTACCGTGACCGGCATCCCACCGCCTGCGGCACGGGCGATGCCCGCATGGGGCCGTTCTACTGCCCCGCCGACCGGAAGATCTACGTCGACCTGGGCTTCTATGACGACCTCGCCCGCCAGTTCGACGCGCCGGGCGACTTCGCACAGGCGTACGTCATCGCGCATGAGGTCGGGCATCACGTGCAGAACCTGCTCGGCATCTCCGGGAAGGTAGCGCAGCGTCGCGGCCAGCCGGATTACAACCAGTGGTCGGTGCGTCTCGAGCTGCAGGCCGACTTCCTCGCCGGCGTGTGGGCGCGGCACAACCAGCGCTATCTCGACCGCGGCGACATCGAGGAGGCCATGCGTGCGGCCAACCGCATCGGCGACGACGCCATTCAGCAGCGCACCCGCGGCCGGGTGACGCCACACGCATTCACCCACGGCACCTCCGAGCAGCGCATGCGCTGGTTCGACCGGGGTTACGCGAGCGGCCGCATCGAGGACGGCGACACCTTCGGGATGCCGTACGCAGAACTGTAGGAGGGGATTTATCCCCGATTCATTGTCCAATCGGGCCTGAAGGCCCTCCTACATTATTCCTCGCCGAAGTTGTAGCGGAAGGTGACCCCGTACATGCGGGGCTCCTGGTAGACGGCGCGGTTGATGCCGAGGAATGCTACGCTCTTGTAGATCTCGTCGTCGCTGTCGGCCAGGTTGCGCCCCCAGGCGTACACCGACCAGGTGCCGTCCAGAGACTCGTAGCCGACGCGGCCGTTCCAGAGCGTATACGAGTCCACTTCGTTCAGCGGCTCGTTGTTCGGGTTGGTGAAGAAGTCGTCCCGATAGCTGTAATCCAGCTGCGCCACCAGCTCGCCGCCGGTGCCCACCGGGAAGCGGCCCTCGATGCCGAGGCCGTAGGTGGTCTCCGGCGCGTCCGGCAGCTTGTTGCCGTCGTAGTCCACTCCGGGACCGCCGCCGTCCTTGAAGCTGTCGAATTCTGCATCCGTGTAGCCGTAATTCGCCCACAGGGTGAACGCGTCGCTCAGGGCCCAGTTGGCGTCCAGCTCCAGGCCCTGCGACGTCACCTCACCCGCATTGGTGAGTGTGAGGATCGTGCCGCCGGTGGACAGCGGCACGAACTGGAAAACCTGGAAGTCGGTGTACTCCATGCGGTAGACGGCCGCGTTCAGGCGCAGCCGGCCGTCGGCGAGCGTCGACTTCACACCGGCCTCGTAGCTGTCCACCTCCTCGTCGTCGAAGGCGATCTGTTCGAACGTACGCAGGAAATCCACGTTCCAGCCGCCGCTCTTGAAACCCTTCGAGTACGAGCCGTAGACCATGATTTCGTCGTTCAGGAAGTAGTTCAGACCGATCTTCGGCGACAGATCGTCGGCGTCACGGTCGTCCTGGAAGCTGCCGTTGGTGAAGAGGCCGGTGGTGTCGGTGATGGTGAAGTCGACCTCCTTCTCCTCATAGGTGTAGCGCAGGCCGCCGGTGAGCTGCAGCTTGTCGGTGAGCTGGTAGCTGCCGTGCAAGAACACTGCCCAGGAGTTCACGTCCACGGTAGCCGGCACGGTCACCGCACTGTTCGGCACCGGGAAAAGGGCCCCACCCCGGGCGGAGGTGGTGGAGTCGTTGGTCTGGTCGAAGTAGTACAAGCCCACCACGTAGTCGTAACGCTCGTCCGCCGGCGAGGCCAGCCGGAACTCCTGGGAGAAGTGGTCGCTCTGCTCACCGATGGCGCTGGAGGAGATGTCGAGGGGCGCGTAGTCCTCGTCGGCCTGGTTCTGGAACTCCGTGTCGCGGTAGCCGCTGATGGAAGTGAGGGTATAGCCGTTCGCGAACTCGTGGTCGACGGTGACGCTGGCGCCGAACAGATCGATCTCCTGCAGGGACTCCACATCGAAGTTCACCTCGTAGATGGCGGGCGCGGCCGGGTCCGGCACCGCCTCGCGGCCGTGGAAGAGCGCGTCGCTCTTCATGCTCTCGATGGCGAAGTTCACCTCGGTCGCCTCGCCCAGCCAGCGCAGCTGCAGGCGGCCGCCGGTGTCGTCCAGCCCGTTCAGGTCCTCGCCATTGAAGAGGTTGGTGACGTAGCCGTCCCGTTGGGTGGTGTTGATCACCGCCTTGGCGAACAGCTTGTCCTCCACCAGAGCTCCGTTGAGCATGCCGGTGACGGCATAAAGGCTGTCGTTACCGGCTTCGAGCTCCACGAAACTCGCGAACTCGCCCTGGGGCTTGCTGGTGGTAAGGCTGATGGCGCCGGCAACCGTGTTCTTGCCGAAAAGCGTGCCCTGGGGGCCCCGCAGCACCTCTACCCGCTCGATGTCCAGCGCAGCCTGGTTGGAGGCGGCCGAGCGGCCGACGTAGACGCCGTCGACATACACGCTGACCCGGTTGTCGTAGCCCGGGTTGCGGGAGAAATCGGAGACGCCGCGCAAGCCGACGCGGAGGTTGGAGCGGTTCTGCGGGCTGATGGTCAGGTTGGGCGTCGAGTACTGCAGATCGGAAAGCCGGTATGCATTGAGCCGCTCCAGGTCGCCCTCGCCGAAGGCGGTAATCGCGATCGGCACGTCCTGCAGGCTCTGCTCGCGCTTCTGGGCGGTGACCACGATCTCCTCGATGGTCGGGCCGTCGGCCTGCTGGGCCGCAACAGGAACAGAAGCCACGAATGCCGCCAGCGCTGCGGTGATGCCGCAGGCCCGTGAAAAGTTGACACCCATCTGAAGACCCCCCGTCTTTGTGCCGGTGTGAGCGATGGATGATAATGACGGGACTTCGCCGACGGCCAATACCGTTTGCGCAGCGACCGGTAACATTACTGCATGAACAGGGGCGCGCATCCTTGGACCTGAAGTGGCTGGAAGACTTCCTGGCGCTGGTCGAGCACGGTAGCTTCACCAAGGCCGCCGAGGCGCGTTTCGTCTCGCAGCCGGCGTTCAGCCGCCGCATACGTGCGCTGGAGAACTGGCTGGGCGTCGAACTGATCGACCGCAACGCCTACCCCACTCGGCTGACCCGGCTCGGCGAAGACTACACCGACTCCATCCGCGATCTCGTTGCCCGCACCTATCGGCTGCGCAGCGAGATGCGGGCACGCGACGCTGCGGGCGACCGCCTCGTGGTCTCCACCCAGCACTCGCTGAGCGTGACGTTCTGCCCGCGCTGGTTCGGCGAGATCCGGCCTCTGCTTGGCGACAACAGCATCCGCGTGAAAGCGCACAACCTGCACGACTGCCTGGATCAGTTCCTGTCCGGCCAGAGCGATCTGCTGCTGTGCTATTTCTCGCCGGACGTCTACCCGGAGCTCGAACGCAGCGACCTCGCCCGTCTGCAGCTGGGCACCGAGCAGCTGATACCGGTGGCAGCGCCCGGCCTGGCCGCGGCGGGCGGAGCGCGCTATCCGCTGGTGGGCTTTCCCACCGAGTCCTTCTTCGGGCGCCTGGTACAGACGGACTGCATCCCGGCCTCGATGGAGAGCGGCGTGGAGTTCGATCTGGTGTTCGAGACGGCGTTGTCCGAGAGCGCGCGGGCGCTCGCACTGGAAGGCACCGGCCTTGCCTGGCTGCCGGCGAGCCTGGTCCGTCGCGACCTCGAGGATGGCCGCCTGGTCCGCGTGCCCCACCTGCCGGCGGTACCCATGCAGGTGGTACTGATCATGAACCGGGCCAACCAGAAGAAGGTGTTGCGCTCCATCTGGGAATACATGGAAAGCGACCATGCAGGAATGCTATCGGTCGCACCGTAATTGGCATTAGCCCGCCGCCTGCCGGATTCCTAGTATTGGCCCCTGCGATTCGAAGGCAGGGGGCGCCACGACATGCATCTTTCCCGTTTTCCACGGCTGCGGTTCGCGCATCTGCCCACACCGCTGGAGCCGATGGACGAGTTGACCCGCCTGCTCGGCGGCCCGCGGCTGTGGATAAAGCGAGACGACTGCACCGGCCTGGCCGGGGGCGGCAACAAGACCCGCAAGCTCGAGTTCCTGATGGCGGACGCCGAACGCAAGGGCGCCGATACCATCGTGACCCAGGGCGCCACTCAGTCGAACCATACCCGGCAGACCGCCGCGGCCGCGGCGCGGCTCGGTATGGCATGCCACATCCTGCTGGAGGACCGCACCGGCAGTGCGGACGCCGACTACAATTACAATGGCAACGTGCTGCTGGAGCAGCTCATGGGCGCCTCGGTGACCCTGCATCCGGGCGGCACGGACATGGATGCGGCCATGGCGGAGCTGGCCGGTTCACTGGCGGCCGACGGCCGGCGACCCTACGTCATCCCCGGCGGCGGCTCCAATCCTGTCGGCGCACTCGGTTACGTCAACGCAGCGCTGGAACTCCTCACCCAGGCCAACGACAGCGGGCTGCGCATCGACCGGGTGGTGCACGCGACGGGCAGCGCGGGCACCCAGGCCGGGCTGGTGACGGGCCTGTGCGCCAGCGGCAGCGGCATCCCGGTACTCGGCATCGGCGTGCGCGCGCCGGCGCCGAAGCAGCACGCGAACGTGCTGCGGCTCGCCGAGGCGACGGCGGAGCACATCGGCTGCCCCGGCGCGGTAGGCGCCGACGACGTGCAGGTGAACTGCGACTACGTGGGAGAGGGCTACGGCATCCCCGCCGAGGACACGCTCGAGGCCCTGCGACTCACGGCCCGCCGGGAAGGCATCCTGCTGGACCCCGTGTACTCCGCGAAGGGCATGGCCGGACTGATCGACCTGGTCCGACGGGGTGAACTGGCCGGTGACAGGAACATCGTCTTCCTGCACACCGGCGGCAGTCAGGCGTTGCCCGGCTATCGGCATATACTGGGCCTCGACGACTACCGGGCGGACTGATCCCGGCACCGCGGGGTAACCGGGCGCGATGGGCAAAGACGACGCAGAAACGGAGACGGACGGCCGCGCCGGCGTGCCCATCTGGACGCGGGTGCTGATCGGCCTCGTTGCCGGCGCACTCACCGGGGCCGTCTTCGGCGAGCGCATCCTCTGGCTGGATCCCGTGGGTCAGGCGTTCATCGCCGCCATCAAGATGCTGGTGGTACCGCTCATCTTCGTTTCGCTGGTCGGCGGCATCAGCTCCATCGGCGACCTGGGCCGGATGGGTCGCATCGGCGGGCGCACCGTCGGTTGGTATCTGGTGACCACCGCGGCCGCCATCCCGGTGGGACTCGCCATCGCCGTCTGGCTGCAGCCGGGCGCCGGCATGGGGCTCGTCCCGCCCTCGGCAACGGCGGCGACGGAGACGCCCTCCCTGGCGGATTCGCTGGTGGCTCTCATCCCGGAAAATGCCTTCGCGGCATTCTCTTCCGGGGACAACCTGCAGGTCATCGTTTTCTCACTGTTGTTCGGCATCGCGCTCGCGGCCGTCGGCGAGAAAGGCACGCCGGTGACCCGGCTCGTTGACGCGCTGGCCGCCGTCATTTTCAAGCTGACGGAAATGATAATCGCCGTGGCACCCATCGGCGTCTTCGCACTCATTGCCGTGACCACCGGTCGCTACGGCATCGACGTGCTGCTTCCGCTGGGCAAACTGATCGCGGGCGTCTATGCCGGCTGCCTCATCCATGCGGTCGTCACGCTGGGCGGACTGCTCGCGTTCGTCGGCGGAGTCAGTCCGTTGCAGTTCTTCCGCGGCGTGCTCGAAGCGCAGATCGTCGCCTTCAGCACCACCACGGCCGCCGGCACGCTGCCGGTGACCATCAGCTGCGCGCGGCACAATCTCGGCGTATCCGAAGAAGTGTCGGGTTTCGTGCTGCCGATCGGCGCCACCATCAACATGGACGGCACGGCCATCTACCAGGCCGTCGCTGCGGTATTCATCGCCCAGGCCTACGGCATCGACCTGACGCCGCTGCAGTACGCCACCATCCTCGTCGCCGCCGTGCTGGCCTCCGTCGGCACCGCCGCCATCCCGGCCGCCGGCCTGATGGTGCTCTCCATCGTACTCACGTCGGTGGGCCTGCCGCTGGAAGGCATCGCCCTGGTGGCCGGTATAGACCGCATCCTCGACATGGCGCGCACCACGGTGAATGTCACCGGCGATGCGGCGGTGTCGGTACTGGTTGCGAAGGGCGAAGGTGAGCTGGACCTGGACATCTTCAACGAACGTCCGGAATAGGGACGGAAATAGCTTTATGAAACACGCAGCAAGACCACTGATAAACCTTGCCGCGGCGACGATGCTTCTCGGCGCCTGTGGAGAGCGGCCGCCGGGGACACCGATCGTCGATCGCTACGACCTCGTGCTGCACGGTGGACGGGTCATCGATCCGGAGACGGGGCTGGATGCGGTGCGCGACGTCGGCATCCGTGACGGGCGTATTGCCGCCGTGTCCGAGACACCCCTGCACGGCGACGAGACGATGGACGCCACCGGCCACGTGGTGGCGCCGGGTTTCATCGATTTGCACAGCCATACGCCGACGCCGCTGGGTCAGCGTTACCAGGCCCTGGACGGCGTGACCACGGCGCTGGAGCTCGAAGCCGGCGCCTATCCGGTGGGCGCACTGGAGGCATTCGTGGACGGGCGGCCGTTCATCAATTACGGCGCTTCCGTAAGCCACCTGGCGGTCCGACTGCTCGTGAAACAGGGCATCGAGAAGCCCCATCTCCTCTCGGGCATCGACTTTGTCGCGTCGCGCCCGACGTTCACCGAGCCGCTGACGGCGCAGGAGCTCGGCGAGCTGCGCGATCATCTCGAACGGGGGCTCCGGGACGGCGGCCTCGGCATCGGATTGTTGTTCGATTACCTGCGGGCAGCTGTCGGCCCGGAAGAGCTGGACATCGTGTTCGCTGTGGCGGCCGAGTATCGAGCGCCGGTGTTCGTGCATATCCGTCGGCGGCTGCCGGGAGACGCCGCGGGCCTGGCCGAGATGATCGAGCTGGCGCGACGTCACGGCACAGGCCTCCACGTGTGCCATCTCAACGCGAATGCGATGAGCAACGTGGACGGTTTCCTGGCGATGATCGACGAGGCACGGGCCGCCGGGGTCGACGTCACAACCGAAGCCTACCCATGGAACGCGGGTTCCACGTCTATCTCCGCGGCTGTCTTCAGCCGCGACTGGCAGTCCATCTTCGGCATCTCCTATGAGGACGTCGAGTGGGCCGAGACCGGCGAGCGATTCGACGAGAAGATGTGGAACGAGTACCGGGAGAAGTACCCGGGCGGAACGGTCATCCACCATTACGGCCGCGAGGAATGGACCCGCGAGGCCATCACCGCACCGGGCGTGATGATCGCGAGTGACGCGATGCCGGTCACGGCACCAGAGGATCGGGTGCATCCCCGTGGCATCGGTACGTTCGCGAAGGTGCTTGGCGATTATGCCGGCGACAGTGAGGGTCGGCTGCCTCTCGCCGAGGCGCTGCGTAAGATGACACTGTTGCCTGCACAGCGACTCGCGAGCGTGGCGCCCGCCTTTACCCGCAAGGGCCGGCTGCAGGCGGGTGCCGATGCGGATATCACCGTATTCGATCCGACGGCCGTCGCAGCCGCGGCCAGCTATCGGGCACCGCTCAGGCCCTCCCGCGGCATTGCCCATGTGATTGTCGGTGGCCAATTCGTTGTACACGACGGAGAATTGGTGGAAGGCGCCGCCCACGGTCTCTTGATTAAGGGGGCAGTCAACTCAATGACTGACTAAGTGGATTGCTCGCGGAATACAGGAGGCCGAGCCATGGACATGACCATCGAATCCCCCGCCTTCGAGCACAACGGCGAGATCCCCTCTGTCTACACCTGCGACGGACGGGACATCTCCCCGGAACTCCGCTGGTCCGGCGTGCCGGAGGACGCGAAGAGTCTGGTGCTGATCGTCGACGATCCGGACGCGCCGGACCCGGACGCGCCGAAGATGACCTGGGTGCACTGGGTGCTGTACGACATCCCGGCGGATGCGAAGGGACTGGCGGAGGACGTGGCGCCGGACGGTCTGCCGGACGGTACCCGCCACGGCACGAACAACTGGGAGCGCACGGGCTACGGCGGCCCCTGCCCGCCCATCGGCCGGCACCGCTACTTCTTCAAGCTCTACGCGCTGGACAAGGAACTGGGCAACCTGGGCGGCCCCACCAGCGAGGAGCTCGCCGAGGCCATGGAAGACCACGTGCTGGCCGAGGCACAGCTGATCGGCACCTATTCCCGCGAGTAGGCAGGAGGGCCTTAAGGCCCGACCCAATGGGCATGTAGGAGGGGCTTCAGCCCCGATTCATTAGACAATCGGGCCTGAAGGCCCTCCTACGTCGTGGTGGAGGTGGCGCGGGCGATGCGGTTTTCCGCGCTCAGGCTCCACTCTTCCCGGCCGCTGATGTGCACCGGGTTGCCGGTGCCGTGCGGACCGCTGTCGGTGCCGGACAACTCCCAGTGGTAGACCGCACGGTTCGGGCCGGTCTCCAGGTTTTTCATCTGCACCTTCAGGTCCGGGATGGTGGTCATGCGCTCGTTCACGACCTCGGTAATGGCGTCCCGGCCGACGGATTCGGAACGCCCGTCCACGGAGAGCGAGCCTCCCTCCTCGAAGAGGGAGGCTACTTTCTCGGGGTTATGGCTGTTCCATGCAGACGTGTACTGCTCGGCGAACGTCCGGAGTTCTTCTTCGTCCATGGCTTTGCTCCTGCTGCCTGCCCGGCCCTAGCTCTCCACCAGCCGGCTCTCCATGGTGATCTCGACGTCGAGGGCCTTGGAGACCGGGCATCCCTGCTTGGCCTTCTCGGCTGCATCGCGGAAATCGCTTTCGCCGGCGCCGGGGACCTTCGCCTTGACGTCCAGGTGCACGCCCGTGATGGCGAAGCCCTCGTCCACCTCCTCGAGGGTGACGGCGGCACGGGTATCGATGAGCTCGGGCGTGTAGCCGGCCTCGCCGAGGATCATGGACAGCGCCATCGAGAAGCAGCCGGCATGGGCCGCCCCGATCAGTTCTTCGGGATTGGTGCCGTTGGCATCCTCGAACCGGGTGCCGAAGGAGAAGGGTGTGGTTGCGAGTACGCCGCTCGCGGTGGTGAGGGAGCCTTCGCCGTCGCGCAGACTACCCTTCCAGCTGGCGCTTGCCTTTCGTTGCATGAGTCACTCCTTGTGTGAGGATCGACCCCGCCCCTCTGTCAGGGTAACACCTGCCCCCGCCAGACTGTAGGAGGGCCTTCAGGCCCGATTGTCTAATGAATCGGGGCTAAAGCCCCTCCTACATGCCCATTGAGGTCGGGCCTGAAGCCCCTCCTACCGTTTGCGCCGAGTGCGGATGGCAATTGCGCAGGGGTTCGGCCACAGTTGACCGGTTTGGAGCACCGACACGGTCCGCTGGCGATGGAGCACCGATCCTTCTACCGATGCCGCGCATCCCGGCCGCCGCGCCGGCCCGTGTGGCGCCCGATTGCCGCGATCGCCCTCGCGGCCCTGCTCGCATCCCACGACGCCCTGCCCCGCCCCACCGTCGGACTGGTGCTCAGCGGCGGTGGCGCGCGGGGCGGAGCGCACGTGGGCGTCATCCGCGTGCTGGAAGAGCTGAACGTGCCGGTGGACTACGTGGTCGGCACCAGCATGGGTGCCGTGGTCGGCGGCCTGTACGCCTCCGGCATGAGCGCGGACGAACTGGTGCGGGTCGTGGAAACCGCCGACTGGAACGTGCTGCTCACTGACCGCCCGCCCCGCTCGCAGCGCTCGTTCCGGCGCAAGTCCGACGACCTGGGCTTCCTGGTCGACTTCGATCTGGGCGTGGACAAGACCGGCCTGCTGCTGCCGGGCGGGCTGGTCCAGGGCCAGAACCTCGACCTGGAGCTGCGCCGGCTGACGGTGCCGGTGGCGACGGTCGACGAGTTCGACGCCCTGCCCGTCCCCTTTCGCGCGGTCGCCACCGACATCGCCACCGGCGAGATGGTGGTGTTCGATTCCGGCGACCTGGTCTCGGCCATGCACGCCAGCATGGCGGTGCCCGGCATCTTCCGGCCGGAACGCGAAGGCGGACGTTTGCTGGTGGACGGCGGCATCGCCAGCAACCTGCCCATCGAGGTGATGCGCGGGATGCAGCCGGACGTGATCATCGCGGTGGATCTGGGCTTCCCGCTGCAGCCGGAGTCCGAGCTCGGCTCGGCCCTGGCCATCACCCGCCAGATGCTCACCATCCTGATCAACAGCCGGGCCGAGGATCAGCTGCGCCTGCTGGAGGACGGCGACGTCCACATCGAACCGGCGCTGGGCGACCTCGGCTCGCAGGCGTTCGACCGGATGACGGAGGCCATGGAGATCGGCCGGCAGGCCGCGGCCGCGCTGGCGGACGCGCTGGCGCGCTTGTCGATCCCGGAAGCCGATTACCGGGCGTGGAAGGCGCAGGTGACGGCACGGCGGGGCGCGCCGCCGGTGATCGACCGGGTGCGGGTGAAGAACCGCTCCGGGCTGTCGCCGAAGGCCGTGGAGGCACGGCTCGGCGATTTCACCGGCGAGCCGCTGGACGTCGATGCCCTCGAGCGCGACATCGCAGAGATCTACGCGCTGGATACCTTCGAGACGGTGACCTGGGACGTGCGCGAGGAAGGCACGCTGACGACGCTGGAGATCGCGAGCACGGGCAAGAACTGGGGGCCGAATTACCTGCGCTTCGGCCTGAACCTGGAGGACGACTTCGAGGGCGGCAGCAACTACAACGCCGCGGCTCGGCTGACGATGACGGAGCTCAACCCGCTGGGCGGCGAGTTCCGCGCCGAGCTGCAGATCGGCGAATCGCCCCGCCTGTTCGCCGAGTTCTTCCAGCCACTGGACTATCGCTCGCGCTGGTTCGTGAACCCGCGGGTGGAGCTCAGGCGAACGGCGCGGGCCCTGTTCGACGAGGGTGCGCAGCTCGCGCGGCTGGACGCCAGCGAGGCCATCGTGGCGCTGGAGGGCGGGCGCCAGCTCGGCAACTGGGGGGAGCTGCGCGTCGGCGTGTCCCGCTCCCGGAGCGACGAATCCCTGCGCATCGGCGATCCCGGTTTCGAGGAAGGCGAAGGCGACCTCGGGCTGCTGATCGCCGAGTTCGCCTGGGACACGGTCGACCAGGTGGACATCCCCCGCCACGGCACGCTGATGGGGATCGGCTGGAACGGCTCGCGGGAGAGCCTGGGCTCGGACGGCGAGTTCGACGTGGCCAGCTTCTTCCTGCTGAAACCCTACACCTGGGGGCGCAACACCATCCTGCACTGGTGGAACCTGGACGGCACGTTCCGCGACGAGACGGCGGGCGTGCGGCCGTTCACGCTCGGCGGGCTGTTCAGCCTGTCCGGCTACGCCATCGATGAGCTGCGCGGCAAGCACCGCGGCATCGGCCGGCTGGTCTATTACCGCCGCCTCGGCGACGAGTCGCTGCCGGGCTTCGGCACGCCGGTGTATCTGGGCGCGTCGCTGGAAGCCGGCAACGTGTGGGAGAGCACCGACGAGGCGAGCTTCTCCAATACGCTCACCGCCGGCAGCGTCTTCGTGGTGATGGACACGCTGCTGGGTCCGCTCTACCTCGGCTGGGGCATGGGCGAGGGGGATCGGAGGTCGGCGTACCTGTTCCTGGGCCAGACGTTCTAGGATGTAGGAGGGGATTTATCCCCGATTGGTTAATGAATCGGGGCTAAAGCCCCTCCTACGAGCCCCTCCTACCAGGCCCTCCTACCCCTTCTTTCTCAGGAGTTCCCAGGTGGCCAGGGCCGCCAGGCCGCCGACGACGCCGCTGAGATAGGGCGGCATGGCCGGCTCGAAGAGGCCGGCCCAGACGAACCCGACGATCAGGCTCGCCGCGAACATCGCGACGAGGGCTATGAGCAGTCGTTGCCAGAGCTTCATGTCTTGCCTCCGTGGACTTCGACGGGCGGCGCCGAGCGGATGTCGACGGCCGTCGTGACGTCGGTGCTGAAGGTCATGCCCGCCTCGCGCAGCGCCCGCCAGCAGGATGCCTTCACGTCGTTGGCCACCGCGACCAGACCGCGGGCGCTCGCGTTCAGATCCAGATAGAAGAATACCTCGTACACGATCCAGCCGGCGCCGAACTCCGCGATGGTGACGAAGGGCTCGGGCTCGGCGAGCACGTCGTCCACGCCGGCGGTGCTGCGCTCCAGCAGGCCGATCACGCTCTCGGGCTCGTCGTCGTAGGCGACGCCGACGGTGAAGCTCGGCCGCCGCAAGCCGTCGCGGGTGTAGTTGTACAGGGGCTCGCGGAAGATCTGGGCGCTCGGCACGAACACGTCGCAGGCGTCCGCGGTGCGGATATGGATGGAGCGGATGTCGATGGAGCGCACGGTGCCGGTGAGATCGCCCGTCTTGATGAGGTCGCCGAGTTCGAACGGCCGGCTGAAGGTCAGGAATACGCCGGCCAGCAGGTTCTCTCCGATCTCGCGGAAAGCGAAGCCGAGCACGATGGCCAGAACGCCGCCGGTGGCGAGCATGCTGGCCGCGACGCCGGTGAAGCCCATGACGCCGAGGGCCAGCAGGAGGCCGGCGGAGACGATGACCAGACTCACCACCCGGCGGATGAAGCGCTCGTTCGGCCGGAAGCGCGGGCTGCGGCTGATGAGCCGGGAGAGGAGATTGCCGACGATCCGCGCGGCGGCCATCGCGACGAGCAACAGGACGACGGCGTAGATCAGCCGGGGGAGGAAGACGAGGAAGGCTTCCCAGTCGGCGCGGAGACTTTCGAGCACGAAACTCATACGGGTGGACTATACTCCGTCAGTTCATAACAACCATAAACCCGAAGGGGAGCTACGATGAAGAGATTCTTGACGCGTGTAACGGTGGCGGGCGCTCTGACATGCCTCGGCATGGCGGCTTACGCCGAGCCCGCTTACGAGGAGGTTTGGACCTGTAAACTCGAGGAAGGCAAGACCATCGAGGAGGTCCAGGCGGCTAATTCGAAATGGCTGGCGATGGTCAGCAAGGAGATCGGCAAGGGCAAGATCCGCAGCAGCGTCGTCCGTTCGGTCGTCGGCAACGCGGACATCTTCCTGTTCGTCGATACCTATCCGGACCTCGCGACGTGGAGCGCCACCAAGGAATTCCTCGGCAGTGACGAGGGCGAGGCGGCGGACGAACTGTTCGAAGGCATCTCCGACTGCAGCGAGAACCGCCTCTATCGCCGCGACTACACCGAATAGGAGAGGCATGTAGGAGGGGCTTTAGCCCCGATTGGCTATCGTATCGGGGCTGAAGCCCCTCCTACCAGCCCCTCCTACCTTATTCGCCTACCGCCTGGAACTGGTACATGGCCTCGACGATGGGCGAGAGCGGCTCGCCGTAGCGCCCGAACCAGTCGTGGTAGAGGCGCCGGATGCGGGCCGAGCGGTACAGGTCCGCGAGCGCGCGGTCGGCCGCCAGACGAAAGCGGGTGTCGCCCCGCGGGATCATGAGCGCGTAGGGTTCGAAGGAGAGCACGCTGCGGGTCATCTCGTACTCGTTGCGGGCGTTCTCGTCGGTGAAGACCTGGCCGATCAGCATGGCGCGGTCCGAGGCGAAGCCGTCCACCTTGCCGGCGTTCAGCAGCGACATGCCCTCCCCGTGCGTCTCCACCAGCGCCAGCTTCAGGCCGGTCTCGTTCACCTCCGCGAATTCCCGCAGCACGGCCTCGGTGGTGGTGTCCGGCATCACGGCGATCACCTTGCCGGCGAGATCGGCGGCACTGGCGATGGGCGCGGCCTTGCGGGACAGCACCGCGCTGCCGGTGATGAACGTCATCAGCGTGAAGTCGACGCGCTCGCGTCGGGACAGCGTCACGGTGGTGGCGCCGCATTCGATATCGACGTCGCCCTGCGCCACGGCGTTCAGGCGGTCCTGCATGGAGACGAGCGGCACGAAGGTGAACTCCAGTTTCGCGAGGCCGAGCTCGCGCTGCAGCGTCCGGCCGATGTGCCGACACAGCTCGATGGAATAGCCGGCCGGTTTGCCGTCGGCGTCATTGAAAGAGAGCGGCGGCGAGCCGGTGGCATAGCCGATGCGAAACTCTCCGGTCTCGGCGACGCGGTCGAGGACGCCTTCCGCGGCAGCGCCCGGCGGCACGCAGAACAGCCCCACCGCGGCGATCAGAACCATTGTTCCCGCCAGTTTCGAGAATGCCGTCATCCGCCGCGCTCCTGATCCGCCCTGGATGCGAACGAGTCTCCCAATTAGAACCCCCGCTGTCTAGCTGACGAGGTCTGGCGCACGGTGCCTGGCGCGGAGCCGTGCGGTATGCTGGACGGGAGACGAAAAGGTATCGTTGATCAGGTGGATCAGGCGGATCACCACGGGGGTCGCCATGGATCGGAGCACATTGGGACCATCGCCGGGCGCGGAGCGCGCGCCGGACCATCGCATCGAAATTACCGACGCACCGGGCCGCTGGAAGGTTGCGGTGGACGGCATGCGGGTTGCCGACAGCACGGGCGTGCTGGCACTGGACGAGACGGGTTACGACCGGGCGCTGTATTTTCCGCCGGAGGATGTGGCCACGGAGAAACTGGCCGCCAGCGACACGCGGACCACCTGTCCGTTCAAGGGCGAGGCCCGCTACTACGCCAAGGACGGGGAGGACGTGGCCTGGACCTACCCGGCGGTGTACGACGAGGTGGCGCCGATTGCGGGGTATATCGCCTTCTACCCCCGCCACGCCGAGATAGAAGAAATGTAGGAGGGGCTTTAGCCCCGATTCATTATTCAATCGGGGCTAAAGCCCCTCCTGCAATATCTACAACAATATCCACAACGAAAAACGGCCCCGCGAGGGGCCGTTTCCGGATCTAGGTGTCGGGCCTGACGGCCAGATCGGGCCTGAAGGCCCTCCTACATCTTGACGGTTTTAGGCCGCCTGCAGGTTGCCGGCCGCGGTCTTGCCGCGCTCGGTGACCAGCTCGTAGTTGACGCGCTGGCCTTCGGACAGCGTGTCCATGCCCGCAGCGTGTACCGCGGTGACGTGCACGAACACGTCCTTAGAGCCGTCTTCCGGCTGGATGAATCCGAAACCCTTGGCGGGGTCAAACCATTTCACAGTTCCTGTAGCCATTCTGGCCTCCAATAACAGTAGTGCCGCACGCAAATCGGGTGCGGTGACGAACAATCCGGTCGCAATGGGTAGTCTCAAGAAGCCGTCCGAGGACCGGACGGGTAGTCGTAAGGCAGGCCAGAACTCTTGGATCGCCCCGGGATAGTGCGTCATGCGCGAGCCAAACGCAAGCTATATCGACGATGTGGCGGGCCCGTAGGAGGGCCTTCAGGCCCGATTTGTTAAGGAATCGGGGCTAAAGCCCCTCCTACCCCCTCACCACGAAGACCGACAGGTCGGTGTGGGAGGCCAGGAAGCCGGCATTGGAGTGGAAGATGTACTCGCGGAAGCCGGGCACGTGGGAGGCCATCACTACCAGATCGACGCCGAGTTCGTGGAACTGGCTATCCAGCGCCTTGTCCAGGTCGGCGACCGGGTCGCCGATGACCTCGGTCTGCGCGTCCACTTCCACGCCGGATTCCTCCGCCAGCTCGGCGGCGAAGGCCTCCAGCTTCGCGCTGAACTCCTTCGGGCTGTGGGCCGCCTCCCCCGGCAGGGGACCGGTGACCGCCACCAGGGTCACCCGCGCGCCGTAGCACTTCGCCAGATCCGTCGCGGTGGCGAGCGCCTTGCCGAGCTTCTCCCGATGCGCCAGATCCACCGGCACGCCGATATGCCGATACAGCTTGTGGATGGTCATCAGACCTTCTCCCCTTCCGCCTGCTCCGTCCCGGCCTCTGCCTCTGCTTCTGCCTCGGCCTGCGCCTCCAGCAGCTTCACCTCCGCCGCAAGGCCTTTGTACAGACTCACCGACATCAGCAGGATCACGATGCCGAACGGGAAGCCGGTGGCCAGCGCCAGGGCCTGCAGCGACGACAGCCCGCCGCCCTCCATGAGCGCGATGCCGATCAGGCCGAGGAACACGCACCAGAACACGCGCTGGGCGATGGGCGCGTCGATCTTGCCGCCGGCGGTCATCGTATCCACCACCAGCGCGCCGGAATCCATCGAGGTCACGAAGAAGATCAGCACCAGCAGGATGCCGATGCCCGAGGTCAGCGTCGCCAGCGGGTATTCGGCCAGGAACAGGAACAGCGACAGCTCCGGCTGGAAGTTCCTGACCGTGTCGACCACGCCCTCGTAACCCTGCAGGAAGTACTGGTCCATGGCGGCGTTGCCGAAGACCGTCATCCAGACGATGAAGATGAAAGACGGCGCGAGGATGGACACCAGCAGGAACTCGCGCACCGTGCGGCCCGACGAAATGCGGGCGATGAACATGCCGACGAAGGGCGAGAACGCGATCCACCACGACCAGTAGAACGTGGTCCAGTCGTGCATGTAGTACATGTCTTCACGGCCCACCCAGTTGGACAGCGCCGGCATGTAGCGGAAATAGGCGAGCGTGTTGTCCACGATGGCGCCCAGCGTATCCAGCGTCGGGCCGGCCAGCAGCACGAACAGTCCCAGCACGGCGGCCATGGCCATGTTGCTCTCGGAGAGCACCTTGATGCCGCCGTCCAGCCCCCGCAGCACCGAGACGAGCGCCATGATGGTAATGACCACGATGATGGTCAGCTTGACCATGTGGCCCTCGGAGATGCCGAACAGGTATGCGAGCCCGCCGGCGGACTGCTCGGCGCCGTAGCCGAGCGAGGTGGCCAGGCCGAACAGGGTGGCGAATACGGCGAGCACGTCGATGACGTGGCCGGGCCAGCCCCATACGCGCTCGCCGAAGAGGGGGTACATGGCTGAGCGCACGATCAGCGGCAGGCCCTTGTTGAAGGCGAAGAAGGCGAGCGCGAGCCCCACGATGCCGTAGATGGCCCAGGGGTGGATGGCCCAGTGGAATACCGTGGCGGCCATCGCGAGTTCCCGCTGCGCGTCCCCGGTGAGACCTTCCAGCCCGAGCGGGGGCGTGAGCACATGGTTCATCGGCTCCAGCACGGCGTAGAACATGATGCCGATGCCGATGCCGGCGGCGAACAGCATGGACACCCAGGAGACGTAGGAATACATGGGCTCGGCGTCCGGTCCGCCGATGCGCACCTTGCCCACCGGCAGCACGATGAGCGCGATGCAGAACAGGACGAAGAAATTGCCCGTGGCCATGAAGAACCAGTCGAAGCGGGTGGTCAGCCAGGGCCGGAGATCGCCGAACCAGTGCTTCGCCAGCTCCGGGAACGACAGCGTGAAGGCCACGAAGACGATCACCGAGACGGCGGAGATGGCGAAGACGGGGTTATGGAAATCGAGGCCGAAGGGCTGGACGTTGTCCTGCCCGACCTCGTAGTCGGATACATATTCGTCGACAAGCTCGTCGGCGAGTTCGTCGCCGGAGTCGGTGCTCTGCTGCAAAGTTTTCTGACCTTTACGCAGCCTGGGTCGCGCGGGCATCCGCTACACCGTCCCTCGACGTCACACGGTCATCGTTGTTATCCGGCGCAACCTGGCGCGCTGATTGGGATGACCCATTCTAGGCCTCTCCGCCGCGGGATTCCAAACCGGGGCCCGGCCGGCCCGGGTGCAGGCGGCGGAAAAGCGTGTAGCTGGCGGCCAGCCCGATGGCGGCAAAGGCCGCCAGGAACAGGAAGTAATGCCGGTGGCCGGCGGGGCCGGGCGAGGCATCGAGCAGCAGGCCGCCGACGACGCCGACGAAAATATCCGGCGTGAAGCCGATTACCGAGACCAGGCCCACGGCGGTGCCGGTGACCGCGTCCGGCACCTTCGCTTCCTCGAACAGCGCGAAGTACAGCGCGCGCAGGCCGAACATGGCCGCCGAGGCGGCGAGCACGTTGCCGAGCAGCACCCAGGTCGCGCCGCCCACGGGCGTGTCGAAGCCGAGGAACAGGTAAGAGGCGAGCAGCAGCACGAAACACGCGACGGTCATGCGGGCCACGCCGTAGCGGTCGCCGAGGAAGCCGGCTGCGACGGCGGCCACCGGCCGCATCCAGGCGCCGATGGCGGCGATGCGGGCGGCGTCCACGTCGCTCATGCCGTAGACCTCCACGGCGTACAGCGAGTAGTTGTCGAAACCCTTGTAGGCCACGTAGGCGCACACCACGATCAGCGCCTGCAGCCAGACGGCGGGCATGGCCAGGACGCGCGCGATGTGGTGGCGGAGCCCTTCCTGCGCCGGCCGCCAGCGTTCGAGGTCAGGCTCCTCCGGCGGATGGCCGTCCCGGATGACGAACCAGACGAACACGCCGGCCAGCGCCGTGACCAGCGTGTAGCCGTGGATGACGGTGACCAGCGCGGCCTTGCGCTCCTCGAAGGTGACGGCGTCGGTGCCCTCCGGGAACACCAGGCCGAAGAAGGCGACGGCGACGGAGGCGAGCGCCGCGGCGAGCAACCCGCGGCCGCCGTCCAGCAGGCCGTAGGCTCGGCCCTGCTCGTCGCTGCCGCCCCAGTCCCGGGTGGCCCGGATCAGCGCCGCCCAGAAGAACAGGATGGTGGTGACGCCGAAGAAGCCCCACAGCACGAGGGCACCCGTGTAACCGGGGATGGTCGCCATGTACAGCCCGCCGGCCGCCGTGGACCAGAGCGAGAACGCGAGCAGCTTGCGCGCGGGGAAGCGGTCGGCCAGCGGACCGCCCGGGAAATACGCCAGCATCGCGAGGATGCCGTACACGCCCTGCGCCGCGCCGAGCTCGGTGTTGGTGAGCTGGAAGACGTCCAGCACCGCCGGCCGGAAGAACCGCGCGATGTGGAACGGCAACGCGAACACGGCCTCGCCGGCGAGGATGAGCCCGAACATGTAGAGGAAGCGATGCATATCTACCCTGTAGGAGGGCCTTCAGGCCCGATTGAATAATGAATCGGGGCTAAAGCCCCTCCTACAAATCCTCTCCTACCCCGCCAGGCGGTAGGTCCACCGCCCGTACACGTACAGACCGAAGCCCGAGATGAGCCCCACCGCGCCCATGAGATACCAAACCGCGCCGATGTTGTAGGCGGCGTAGAGCTGGGCCGTCATCGCCTCGGCGCTCTGCCCGCTCACCGCCACCAGCTTCTGGAAGGCCTCGCCGATGGGCACGGCCTGCACTTCGGCCGCGCCGAGCCCGTAGTCCTGCGCCAGCACCTCCCGGGATATCTGCTCCTTCGAGGAGAACCTGCCGTACAGCGTGGGGCCGATGTAGCTCTCCAGCGACCAGCCCACCCCGATGGGCAGCTGGGAGAAGCCGAGGTACATCGCCTTCTTGTCCCGCGGCGCGATGTTGCCGAGGTACTCGCTGGACTTCGGGCTGGAGAGCATCTCGCCCAGCGAGAAGATGACGATGCCGCCGACGATCACCCAGGCGGCGTTGAAGCCGCCGAACAGCAGCATGGCCGACGAGGCGAAGAACGTGCCCAGCGCCATCGAGTTGGCCGCCTTCAGCCGGGCGCTCCAGCCGGCCACCAGGAAGCAGGTGAGCATGATCAGCATGGCGTTAATGTTCACCACGCCCTCGGGCATCATGCGCGTGCCTTCCTGGTTCAGGCCGAAGAAGAAGATCACGGCCTTCGAGTCGGTGCCCTCCGGGCCGAACACGTCGGTGACGAGACGGCTGGTGTCGACCCAGTCGCGGAAGTACAGCGGTCCCACGTCCCAGAGGATGTAGAGCATGAACCAGAAGCCGCAGAACAGCACGATGTACCAGAGCAGCACCGGGTTCGAGAGCTCCTTCAGGCTCTCGCGCCACAGGGACTTCTCGGTGAGCTCGCCGCTCCGGATCTTCGCCCGGTGTGCGAGCCGCTCTTCCTTGTCCGGCTCCTTGTAGGTGAGCAGCAGCAGGAAGTTCAGCGAGATGATGGCCGCGCACACGTAGAACACGTTCTCCCAGGCCAGCTGACGGAGCTGGGCGGCGATGATGGGGCCGAGGAAGCCGCCGATGTTCACCGTCTGGTAGAACACGCCCCAGGCCACCGAGCTGTTCTTGCGGCTGGTGGACTTGACGATGGTGCCCTGGATGCCAGGCTTGAAAATGCCGGTGCCGAAGGCGAGCACCACCGCGCCGGAGAGGAAGCCCCAGAACGTCGGCACCATCGCCATGACGAGATAGCCCGCGATCTTGAACACCGTGGAGGCGAAGATCGTCTCCTTGTATCCCACGCGGTCGGAGACGCCGCCGGTGAACACGGGCACGAACGTCTGGGTGACGGCCCACACGAAGAAGATGATGCCGAGGTCCGATTCGAGCAGGCCGAGCCCGCCGCGGGACTGGGCGTCGGTGGCGTAGAGGCTGGAGACCTGGCGCACGCCGTAGTAGGCGAGCCGCTCGATCATCTCCATGCCGCCGCAGATCCAGAAGACGTAGCCCAGACTGCCGAGTGCGGCGAACGTGCCGAGCTGCCTGACGTCGCGTACGGTGGTGCTGTGGTCCTGATCCTGGCTGGTCACGCGTTCCCCGACGGATGGCCCCGAAGGGACGGGATGCTACACGGGAACGCCCCGACAGGCATGTAGGAGGGCCTTCAGGCCCGATCCGCCTTTCCTGAAACGCCATGTTCGACTGGCGCAGGCCCATCATCGGGTGGACCAGGGTTGCGGGGACGCCGACCTGCCCGTAGCGCTGAGGGATGCTGCCAATCAGCAGACGCTACTGACTGCCAGCCCCTTCACGCCACCGCGAGCACGGCCGTCATGCGGGGGTATCCATCGCCGCGACCTTTTGGCGGGAGCAAGATGGATACCCTCGCAGGGCGGCCAGGAAAGAACAGACGTCTGGGAAAGCCCGGTCGGGCCTGAAGGCCCTCCTACATGGGAATCAGGGCACTGCCAGCGAGCGCGTCTGCTGGACGCGCTGCCAGTGGCGGGTGGAGTTGATGCTGTAGGCCGGCGGTTCGCGCCAGAGGCCGAGTTCGTCCAGTTGCCGGAACTGGTGACGGCGTACCTTGCGGCCGGGCCGGAACGGCGGGCGGGGGTGCACCACCGGATAATGGACCTCGCGGCCGTAGCGCCAGCCATAGCGGTCTTCCCGCCGATCATAGGACTCGTAGGCGAGGCGCTCCTCCGTTGCCCGCCGAGCCTCTCGCCGCGCTTCCCGTTCCTTTTCCCGCTCCTCTGCGAGTGCGGCCCACTCCGCGTGGATACGCTCGGCCTGGTTCATCACGGAGTATTCATACTCGTCGGGGTCGTAGTCATCGGGGGTGGAGGTCGTGACTTCGCGGGTCTCGACCGGGACGGTCGCGTCGGCCGGCGGCGTCTGGCTGTAGTGGGCGACGCCGTCCTCGTCGGTCCAGTGGTAGATCTGGCCGGCGTGGGCGAGGCCGGCGGTCAGGAGCAGGGTGAGGATGAGGTGAAGGCGGAGCATGGGTTGTTAGACATTGTAGGAGGGGATTTATCCCCGATCATTATTGGATCGGGCCTGAAGGCCCTCCTACATTAGATCAGCATCGCCACCTCGTAGCCCTCGCGGGTCGCCGCCAGCACGCCGCGGGGGGCGCGGGCGTCGCCGATGCACTCGACGGTGATGCCGGCAGCTTGCAGCGGTTCGCGCAGGGCGTCGTCCGGCACGCGCGCCGTGGCGTAGGTGATGGCGATGACGGCCTCCAGCCGGCTCTCCGCGCCGCTCCAGACGTTCACCAGCCCGAGCGCGCCCTCCTCCAGCAGGTGCAGGCCGCGGGGCTCGGCGCAGGTGAGTATCTCGACGCCCTTCGCATGCAGGCGGTGATAGATGCCCTGCCGGTTGATCAGCGAGCAGTCGGAGGCGATGCGCTCCCGCGGCGTGACCAGCGTCACCCGTTCGAAGCGCTCGGCGAAGAGTTCGGCGGCCGCGTAGGTCATCTCGGTGTGGTCCCGGTCCACGACGACGATGCGGCCGGGTTCCCGGCCGGAGCGCTCCAGCATGTCGCGGGCCAGGGTGCGAAGGTCCGGCACCAGGCCGTCCTCGGCGAATTCCGCCGGCACGAAGTCCGGCACGGCCATATGCGAGCCGGTGGCGAGCAGCACGTGGTCCGGCCGCACGCTCAGCACGTCGTCGGCCCTCGCGAGCACGCCCGTCTCGTAGCGCACGCCGGCGGCCTTGCCGGCCAGGTACTGGTAGTCGTAGATGCTGGAGAGGTTCTCGCCGCCGGGCAGCTCCGCGTGCAGCCGGGTCTTGCCGCCGGGCTCGTCGGAGGCCGAGAACAGCGTCACCCGGTGGCCGCGGCGTGCCGCGGTGTGGGCCGCCTCCATGCCGGCGATACCGCCGCCCACGATGACGACGTGCCGGGGCCGTCGCGCCGGCGCCGGCCTCCAGGCCGCCTCGTCCGGCGCGCCCACCCGGGGGTTGTTGTCGCACTCGAGCCGCGCGCCCTCGATGATCGTGCGCCAGCAGGTGTTGCAGGAGACGCAGTAGCGGATCTCCGCCTCGCGGCCGTGTTGGGCCTTCGTGCCGAAAGCGGGATCGGTGATCAGCGGGCGGCCGAGGAAGGCCAGGTCTGCCGTGCCGTCGGTGAGCGCGCGCTCGCATTCGTTCGGATCGGTGATGTAGCCGATGGCGCCGGCGGGGATCTGCGGCGCCGCCTGCCTGAGCTCGCGGATGCGGCCGAGATACGGGTGGCGCTCGCCGTGGGCGTCCGGCAGGTGGCGCCAGAGCGAGTTGGCGTGGGCGCCCCAGGCCCAGGTCCAGTAATCCACCTCGCCGGTGGCGGCGACGATCTCCGAAATGCGCCGCGCCTCGTCGAGGCCGATGCTGCCCGGCACGCCGTCGTCGCCGGGCAGCTTCACGCCGATGATGAACGGCCGGCCGCAGGCGGCGCGGATGGCCCCGATCAGCTCGGTCAGGAAACGGGCGCGGCCGGCGAGATCGCCGCCGAACTCGTCGTCGCGCCGGTTGGACCAGGCGGAGAGGAACTGGTGGAAGATATGGCCGTGGCCGGCGGAAATCTCCACGCCGGACCAGCCGGCGCGCTTCAGCCGCGCCGAGCCCGCGGCCCACTCGTCGATCATCTGCCGGATCTCGCCCGGCGTGAGCACCCGCGGCACCGTCCAGCTGAGGTCGTCCGGCAGCGCCGAGGCGCCCACGGCGCCCTCGTTGCGGCCGACGGCGTGGCGGCCGCGGCCCGAGTCCTGCACCTGGCCCAACAGCCGGGTGTCGGCCCCTTCCACCGCTTCCGCGACACGTGCCAGCGAGTCGTACGCCTGGTCGTCCCAGACCCTCAGCCGATACGGCACCCGGCTCACCGAGGTCATGGCGACGGGTTCGGTGACGATCAGGCCGGTGCCGCCCCGGGCGCGCGCGCCGTGGTAGTTGATGAACTGCTCGGTGGGCTCGCCGTCGCGGACGAACTTCGTGAGGATGGAGGCGTGGGCCAGCCGGTTGCGCAGGCGCAGGCCCCCGATCTCGACCGGGCTGAAGAGGGTGGGATACGCGGTGTCGCCGGCGCTCACGCGGGACGGGGTGCCGTCACGCGGCGCGAACCGATTTCGAGTCCCCGGTGGAGTCTCCCTGGTTGCCGCTGTCTTCGCCGGCCGGCGCCGTCTCCCGGGCGTCGCGGCTGCCGGACTCGACCGTGCGCAGCACGGTGGAGAGCAGCCGCTCGCGTTCGGCGGTGAGCCAGGCGTCGTCCTCGTCGCTGATCTCGTAGCGCTCGATGCCCTCGCCCACGGCGAGGCCGTTCTGCTCGAGCACGCGCTCGGTGACGTACAGCCGCTCGCGCAGCGTGGCCACCTCGGCGGTGAGCTCCATCACCATGCTCAGAAGCTCGTCGACGCCTTCGGCTTCGAAGAAGCGATTGCGGCGGCCGCGGGCCATCCGGGGTAATTCTGCAGACATGTCTTTCTCCTCTCGGACGCGGCCTATGCCTGCTTCCAGGCGCCGAAGGCGTACCAGCGTGTGCCCTTCGGGTCCATGCGGCCGGTCTGGCTGTCGAACAGGGCGGGCTGGTCCACGCCCTCGCGGAAGGCGGCCTCGCCGACGAAACTGTACCGCGGCAGGGTGGCCTCGATGAAGTCCTCCGCCGCGAAGCCGGCACCGGTGCAGAGCCCCCGGTAGTCCTGGTCGCGGAACGGTTTGTAGAACGGCTCGTTGTTGTAATAGCTGTCCCAGTCCAGATAGAAGCTCTCGTAGGGCGCCATGCGGGAGTTCGGCGGCAGCTCCATGTTCCACAGCACGCCGCCCGGCTTCAGCACCCGGTACGCCTCGCGGAAGAAGGCATGGATGTCTTTGAGCGGCAGCTCGTGCAGAAACATGGAGGAGAACACCACGTCGAAGCTCGCGTCCGGGTAGTCGAGCTTCGTCGCGTCCATCTGGCGGAAGTGCACCGGCACACCCAGGCTCTTCGCCCGCGCGCTCGCGTAGCGCAGCACGCCGGGGGCGACATCGATGCCGTGCACCTCGGCCTCCGGGAAGGTGCGCGCCCAGGGCAGCGTGTTGTGGCCGATGGTGCAGCCGCAGTCGAGGATGCGCTGCGGTCGGAACTCCGGGTACTTCAGCCGGATGTAGTGGGACAGGGTCTGACCGATGTCGTCCAGCTCGCGGCCGAACTGGCCGAAGGCGAACACATTGATGGAGTGGTCGTAGAGGGCGCCGGCCGCCACGTCGTCGTCGCCGTATTCCGCGTGATAGCTGCCCGGCGCGAGATGCACGTCGATCTCGGTCACGTTGCGGGGCACCTCGAGATCCGGGTCCAGGGTGAGCGAGCCGCCGGCGCGCTCGTCGTCGTCGCGCAGCGCGCGGGCCTGGTCGGCCAGCTCCGCGATGCGCCGCTCCACGCCCGGGATCACCGAGGCGAACACCATCTCCTGGGCGTTCGTGCGCACGGCGCTGTAGAAGCGGAACGCGCGCGTCCCGCGCATGGCCTTGTGCACCTCGGGACCGTCGGCGGGGGGGCGGCCTTGTTCGCGCTCGAATGCGGGCAGCACCTCCTCGTCGTATTCGCCGCGCATGTGCCCCGCCAGGCGGGTGAGCACGTGCCGGCGCAGGCCGGAGACGAATTCCTGCCGGGCCCGCTCGTCGCGGGTGGGAGCGGGCTGCAGGTCGTGAGGCTGTGGCTGGATCATGCTTCGCGTCCTCTGCTGAGCGAGCCCGGATTTTCCCGAAATTGCCTTTAGGTTGTCAAACACAAATCGTTTTTGTATAAGGCATGGAGTCTTGTACCGGGAGCGGAAGCCATGGCGACACCCATTACCACCATCATCGTGTTGTTCAACCTGAAACCGGACGCCGACCCGGCCGCCTACGAGCGCTGGGCCGCCGAGACCGATCTGCCGACGGTGCGCGGCCTCGCCACCACCGACGGCTTCGACGTCTACCGCACCACCGGCGTGCTGGGTTCCGACGCGCCGGCGCCGTACCAGTACGTGGAGATGATCCGGGTGAGCGACATGGCCGGATTCGCGAGCGAGGTGGCCACCGAGACCATGCAGAAGGTGGCGAGCGAGTTCCGCAGCTTCGCCGATAACCCGGTATTCATGCTCAGCCAGGAGGTGGCGTGATGCGGGGACTGGCAGGCAAGGTCGCCGTCTGCACGGGCTCGGGGCGCCGGGAAGGCCTGGGCGAGGGCATCCTCCGCCGTCTCGCCGCCGAGGGCTGCAAGGTGGTGGTCACGGACCTCGGCCGTCCGGACGAGGGGCTCGACAGCGCCAACATCGGCACTACCGAGGAGATGGAAGCGGTGGCCGCGGGGCTGCGAGAGGCCGGCGCAGAGGCGGTGGCGCTGCCCTGCGACGTGCGCGACGAGGCCCAGGTGCAGGCACTGGTGGACGGCACCGTGGAGGCCTTCGGACGCCTCGACATCCTGGTGAACAACGCCGGCGTCGGCTACATGATGAGGCACACCGCCGACCTCACCCTGGAGGAGTGGAAGCTGGTGCTGGACGTGAACCTCACCGGTGCGTTCCTGTGCACCCGCATCGCCGCGGCGCAGATGCGCGCCCAGGGCGACGGCGGGCGCGTCATCAACATCGCCAGCCAGGCGGCGAAGTCCGGCTTCCCGCACATGGCGCCGTATGTGGCCTCCAAACACGGCATGGTGGGCCTGACGCGCACGGCGGCGATTGATTACGCCGGCGACGGCATCACCGTGAATGCCGTGTGCCCGAACCACGTCACCACCGGGCTGGGGAAGAAGCAGAACGAGTATTTCGCGAAGTACAAGGGCCAGACCGTCGAGGAGTATCGGGCGGCCCTGCGCCAGCGCATCCCGCTGGGCCGCGTCGGCCTGCCCGAGGACACGGCGGCGGCGACTGCATTCCTCGCCTCCGACGACGCGGCGTTCATCACCGGAGAGGCGCTGAACGTGAGCGGCGGCGAGGAGATGCACTGAGCGCCATGTGGGAGGGCCTTCAGGCCCGATTGGTTGCGCAATCGGGGCTAAAGCCCCTCCTACAGGAATCGGGCCTGAAGGCCCTCCTACGTGCTTCGGTGAGGTTGCTATGGAACTAAGACAGCTCGAGCGGTTCCTCGCCGTGGTCGATCACGGCACCCTGGCCGCCGCGGCGCGCGAGCTCGGGCTGACCCAGCAGGCACTGTCGGCGAGCCTCTCCGGGCTGGAGAAGGCGCTGGAGGTCCGCCTGCTCGATCGCGGGCCCGGCGGCATAACGAAGCTCACCGCTTACGGCGAGATGCTGGTGAGCCATGCCCGCTCCCAGATTGCCGCCGACCGGCGCGCGCGTGAGGCACTGAGGAGCCTGGCGGATGCGCAGACCGGCACGGTAACCGTGGGCATCGGCGAGACCTTCGCCGGCGACATCATCGAACCGGCCGTGAGCCTGGTCCACGCGGAACGGCCCGGCCTCCGCATCAACCTCATCGAGGGTTACTCGGAACAGATCCTGGAGCGGCTCTACGACGGCGAGTTCGACTTCGTGGCCGTCGGCGTCGGCGGCTTCGCGCTGCGGGAGGGCTTCATTGCCGAGGTCATCTACTCTGCAGACGACGTCGTTGCCTGCCGGCCGGCCCACCCGCTGGCCGGCAAACGCAATATCCGACTCGGCGACCTCGCCGGCTACACGTGGGTGGTGCCTTACTCTCGCCCCTCCGACGTGGACGTCATCACCGAGACCTTCATCGCCGAGGGCCTCGAGCCGCCGACACGCTTCATCGGTTCGGACGCCTACCGCATCGGCATGAAACTGCTGGCGGCGAACGATTTCCTGCTGATGACCTCGCCGGCGCTGGTTACCAGCCGGCTGGCGAAGGAGACCCGGGGCGTGCACGTGCTCCCCGTGGAGAGGCCTTCCGTGCGCCGCAATGCGAGTCTGGTGACGCCGTCGAAACGACCGATGACTCCGGCCGCCGGGGCAATGCTGCAAGCGGTGCGCCAGGCCGCCGGCGTATTCGCGGCCAGCGGCGAATCGGCCCGCTTCCGCGGTTCTGCAGGCTGAAAAAGACCGGCGCGGGGCGACGTAACGCCGCCCCGCTTCCGGCTCCGCATTCCCTGCGGATTTAACGGCCGGTGGGGGTCCGACCATGGGAACGCTGCAGGGCACGATTACGCGTGGGCGCTCGCGATGCGGTTCTCATGCTACGGGGCGCGGAGGAGCCGGCAAGCCGTTTGTGCCGATGAGGAAATCAGGCTCAACCTGATAGAAGGTGCATATTTATCGGTTTCTGCCGTAGTGTTCGTGGCTGCTGACCCACTCCTCGGCAATCACGGCGGCGCCCAGGGACAGTTCGCCGCAGAGCACGGTTGCGGCGATGATCTCGGCCAGCTTGCGGGCCTTGCCGGGGCCGTAGCAGCCCAGCGACTCGAGGCACTCGCGCTGGGTGGCGAGCCCGGTGCCGCCGCCGTAGGTGGCGACGATCAGCGACGGCAGCGTAATGGAGTAGTAGTAGTCGCCGGTCCGGGTGACCTCGGCGTAGGTGAACGCGGCATGGGACTCCGCCACGTTTGCCTCGTCCTGCCCGGTGGCGATGAAGGTGGCGGCGACGCCGTTCGCCGGATGCACGCCGTTGTAGACGGAACCGGCCATGAGCGCGCCGAGCTGGGATACCCGGCGGGTCGCGAACAGCTGCTCCGCCGATACCCGCATGCGGTCGCGCAGCAGCGCATCCGGGACGGTCACCTCGGCGATCACCCGCTTGCCACGGGTGTGCAGCGAATTCAGCGTCGAGTGTTTCTTGTCGGTGTCCATGTTGCCCGACAGGTAGTACTCCACGCGGCCGAAGTTCTCGATGATCCAGTGGCAGGCCGCCAGCGTCGCCTTGCCCGCCATGTTCTGGCCGGCCGCGTCGCCCGTGGTGTAGTTGAACCGAAGATAGAGCATGCGGCTGGCCGCGTACTGCTCGATGTCGCGGAGCTTGCCGATGCTCGTGCTGGCCTCCGCGGCCGCCTTGATACCGGCGAAGTTCTCCGACACCCATTCGCCGAAGGCCCGGGCTTCCCGCGCACTGGGGAACAGGAACACCGGCGCGCGCTGCATGGCGTCGTCGGCGATGGTGGTGGTGATACCGCCGGCCTCCCGGGTCAGGCTCATGCCCCGGTTGTAGCTCGCCACCAGGGTGCCCTCGGTGGTGGCCATGGGCACGTAGAACTCGCCCTCGGCGTGCTCGCCGTTCACCAGCAGCGGGCCGGCGAAACCGATGGGCATCTGGGCGACGCCGGTGAAGTTCTCGATGTTGCCGCGTAGCGTGGCGGGATCCACGGAATAGTGGCCGAGATGGGCGAGGCGGGTACCGGTCTGCTCCTCGATGAAGTCCCGACGGCGCCGTACCGCGTCTTCCGAATAGTCGTTGTCGCGATCGCGGGGGATTCTGGGCATGGGTGCCTCCGTTCTTGTTGTTTCGGCGAATTATATCGGATCGGGCCTGAAGGCCCTCCTACATGCCCAGTGAGGTTCTGCATGCGTCCAGCCGCTGCCATAATCATTGCCGTCGTCGCGTCGATGCTGACGGGGACCGCCATGGCGTACGAGGAGCCCGAGTACCGGGTGCTCGCCGAGCGCGAGGAATACGAGATCCGTGCCTACGAGCCCTACCTGGTGGCCGAGACCGTCGTGGAGGGCGATTACGGGGAGAGCGGCGGCAAGGGCTTCCGCAGACTCGCAGGCTACATTTTCGGCGACAACAAGGCATCGGAGAAGATGGCCATGACCGCGCCGGTCACCCGCGAACCCGCCGAGAGCGTGAAGATGAACATGACCGTGCCGGTGATCTCCGAGCGCGTGGCGGGGGCGGAGCGCTACCGCTACCAGTTCGTGATGGAGCGCAAGTACACGCGCGAGACGCTGCCCGTCCCGGAGGACGACCGGGTCACGATCCGCGAGATACCCGCACGCACGATGGCCGTGCACCGTTACTCGGGGCGCTGGACGGCGTCGAATTTCGAGAAGCACACGGCCATCCTGCTGCGCGCGCTCGAGCGCGACGGCATCGAGGTCGTCGGCACGCCCCGGTCCGCCGCTTACAACGCCCCGTTCATGCCGCCGTTCCTGCGCCGCAACGAGGTGCTGGTGGAGGTGGATCCCGCCTCACCGGGCATGTAGAAGGGCCTGTGGGAGGGGCTTCAGCCCCGATTCCGCAATCAATCGGGCCTGAAGGCCCTCCTACATGGGTTTCAGGCCACCAGCGGCGTCGGATCCACCAGCCGCTCGAAATCCGCGTAAGCCATGCGGATCAGCTCGCTGTGGGAGCCGGCGTTGAAGGCGATCTCGTCGTCCTCCCGGAGCGCGGTCGAGACGAACACCTTCATGTCGTAGAGGTTGCCGAACGGCGGCATCGCGCCGGTCTCGCAGTCCGGGAAGCGCTCCTTGAACTCGTATTCGCCGGCCAGTTCGACCTCGTCGGCGCCGAGGGCCTCCTTCAGATGTGCGAGCCTCACCTGGTCCGAGGCCGGCACCACGATCATCGCCAGTTCCCCGTCGATCTTCACCATCACCGTCTTGGCCAGTTCCTTGCCGGGGATGTGCGCCCGCTCGGCGATTTCCTGGGCGGTGAACGCGGGCGAATGGCCGATGGTGACGTACTTGACGTTCTCTCGGTCGAGGAATTCCTTCAGTCTGGTAACAGGCATGGCCGTCTCCTTGTCTCCCGCGGGAAACCGGGCAGACCCGGGCCTGCCCGGACACCACCAAGATAACGCGTTGCCGCGCCTCCGGAAACTCTCGGAATCTGCATATGCCCGGCCGGGCGCTAATCGTCGGTGTCGGCGGGCCGGTAACTGGCGTAGTAGTTCACCAGGGCGCCGATGTCGCCGGCCTCCAGCTCGCCCAGTTCATGGGCCATGGCCGGCAGCAGTGCCTCACGGTCGCCGGCGAGATAGGCCTCGATGGCGAAGCGCAGATATTCTTTGCGCTGACCGTGCAGCGGTATGCCGATGGCGAACTCCGCCTGCCGGCTGTCCGGCCGTGCATGGCAGGCCCCACAGTGCTGGCGGTGCAACGCGGCACCCTCCTCGGCCAGTTTCTCGTCGTAAGGCTGCTCGAGGGCCTGACGCTCCTTCCCGCCGTAGTAGTTGGCGATATCGAACACCGTGTCCTCGTCGAGCTCCGCCACCGTCTCGCACATCTTCGGCTCCCGCACGCAGCGCCGTGCGCCGTCGATGTAGGCGAAAACGGCCTCCTCGATGTGCCCGGCGGGTATGCCGGCGAGCACGGGGACCATGGGATCGCCCTTGCCCATTCCGTCCGCGCCGTGGCATTCGACGCAGGCATCCACTGCGTCGGGCCGGGCCGTTGCGAGGGCCGGCAGAGCGAGTAGCGCCAGCAGGCAGAAGCGGAATCGCTGTTTCATGGCTCCCCCGGGACGTTGTTTCCCTCGGCAGACTATAGGACGGGAGCTTTTGCGGGTGAATAGGGGAATGACGCGGCTGGCGCTCAGGTACCCGCCAGCCCGGCGGCGGCGATGCCTCCGCCGGCGAGCAACAGCACCGCGCCGAGCGGCTCGCCGATGCGCCGGCCCCAGCTCGCGTTCTTCTCCACCGCCATGATCAGACCCAGCACGAACATCCACAGGAGATTCGCGCTGGCCGCCGCGAACATGAGCAGCATCAGCGCCCAGCAGCAGCCCGCGCAGAACAGGCCGTGGTCGACGCCGATGCGCCAGGCCCGGCGGACGTCTCCCCCACCCGCGCTCCAGCGCGACAGCACGAAGCCCAGCGGGGCACGGCATTGCTCCAGACAGCGGTACTTCAGCGCCGAGAACTGGAAGGCGCCCGCCAGCAGGAACAGCCCGGCGGCCGGCGCCCAGGCCGGCAGCGGCAGCTCCAGCAGGCCGAATGCCTGGCCGGCGGCAAAGACCAGCGCGCCAAGAGCCGCCCAGACGACCAGATAACCGCCGGTGAGGACGCCGACCAGCGCGGCCGCGCGGCGTCGGCGGCGCACCAGCCGGCGGAATATCTCCACCAGGGGGTACGTGCTCGGCAGCATCATGGCCACTGTCATGAGCGTCCAGCCGACCACGAACGCGGTGGCTGTCAGCGTCGGCGGCAGCGTATGGCCCGCGTGGGCGTGCGCGCCGCCGTGGGCGTGGAACAGTGCGCCCCATGGCGTGCGTTCCAGCCACCACAGCAGCGCCCAGGCGGCCGCGACGGTTCCGCCGAGCGAGACCGCGAGCCAGCTCCGGTAACGGATGTTCGGGTTCATGCGACGATCATGCCGCGGCGCGCGGCCGCAAGGGGGCGCGCGCAAGCGGGCGCGCGCAGCCGCCGGATCAGGCGGCCTCGTCGTAGTCGAACACGAACGGGCCGGATATCGCGTTGTGGCCGGCGATGTCGATGTCCTGGCCCAGCTCCTCGCTCTTCTGGCGAAAGCGGGTCGCCTTGCCGACGTAGGCAGGCGAGCCCGGGATGGTGGAGAAAACGGAGCCCACGAGCTTGGTCGGTTCTCCGTTCGGCCCCACGTAGGGCTCGAGGTCCGCCTCGACCACGTCGCCGATGCTGAAGCGGCCCTTGCCCTCTTCCACGTCGCAGACGATGGGCGCCCGGCGCACGTCGATGAGCTCGCTCACCAGCTGGGCGAGGTCGGCAATTGGCCCGCCGGCTTCGCCGAGGAAGACGCGGCGCAGTGCGGCCTCCTGTTCCTCGGTGGCGGTGTCGTTCAGATAGGCGATCTCGCGCCAGTTGCCGTCGAACACGTTGCCGGGGATGTGGACCACGCCGACCCAGGTCAGGCCGGAGACGTCCACGCCGTCGATCTCGCCGCTGCGGATGTGGTAGGCCAGCGAGGAGTCGCAGGTGCCGCCGTCCGGGTTCTCGCCCACCCAGCACGGACACAGCGTCTCGCAGGTGCAGACCTCGAGGAGGTCACCTTCCAGATGATAAGGCATTTGAATCTCTCCCCCGCGCCTCGCGGGAACCGCGCCTGGGCAGGTGAGTCCCGCGACGGATTACGCGGATTCCGTGTATGTGCCTTGAGGCTAACGCCGCGCCTCGGCCCGGGTCAAACGGGCGCGGCGCCGGATGTTAGCCTGCAGGGCATGTATCCGCATGCCACAGGAGTCCGACCATGACTATCCCCGTATGGGTATTGCTCGCCTTCGCCGGTTGGACGCTGCTGACGCTGACCAGCACAGTCGGCCTGTACCGGTGGGGCCACATACTGACCGGGCGCGCGTCCCTCAGCGAATGGAACCCGGACCTGCCCCAGGGCAGCGACTGGTATCGCCGCGCGATGCGCGCGCACATGAACTGCGTGGAGAACCTGCCGGTGTACGGCGCGATCGTGGTCGCGCTCGTGGCCAGCGGCACGACCGGGCCCAGCCTCGACGTGCTGGCGATCGTGCTGATCGTCGCGCGGGTCTGCCAGACGCTGCTGCACATCGGCACCAGACCCGGCGAGTTCACCGCAGGGCTGCGATTCACGTTCTTCTTCGTGCAGCTGATCTGCATGCTGGCGATGGGCGGCATCGTGGTCGCCCGGGCGCTGTAACGCAGGCGCTGTAACGCAGGCGCTGTAAAGCAGGCCCTGTGAAGGAACCCTCTTCGCAGCGGCCCGTCCGAATCAGCCGCCGAAGCCCTCGCCCTCGTCCGCCTCGCTCATGCGGATGAGCCGGCTGTCGGCGACGGCCGCCTGGCGGTGCTTCACGGCTTGCTGATAGTCCGGGTCGGTGACCATCTCGAGGAAGGCGCCGGCCGTCGGATAGCGGGCGACGAACACCAAGTCCCATTGCTTGTCGGACGGGCCGATCAGCATCAGCTCCGGTTTCGCCCGCCATACGATCTCCCCGCCCACGCGGCGGAAGATGGGGCCGCTCTCCCGGCCGTAGGCGGCATAGGCCTCGGCGCCCGTGGCCTCGCGGCCGTCCGGGTAGGCGGCTTTGTCGCGGAAGCGCAGGAAGTTCAGCATCAGGACGGGTTGATCCCGGGGCAGGTTCTTGAAAGCCTCGAACTGGTCGCGTTCCGGGTCGATGTATCCGGTCATGGTGCGGCTCCGACAGTCAGCGCAGGCGGCAGGATAGCAGAGCGGCGGTGGCGCGCCGGCATTGACGCGGCCGGGCACCACGTCTATTATTCACCTAAAAGTATTAATGATTGCCATGCGGACCAACGACCTTCTGGACAACACGATGATCGCCCTCGCCGACCCGGTGCGAAGACGCATCCTTCAGCGGCTCGAGGCAGGCGAGGCGCGGGTGACCGACCTGGCCGAGCCGTTCGACATCTCGCTCAACTCCGTCTCCAAGCACATCCGTCTGCTGGAGCGGGCCGGTCTGGTGCGGCGGCGGCGGGCCGGGCGCGAGCATTTTCTGTCGCTGGATCCCGCGCCGCTGGATGCGGCCGCGGCATGGATAGAGGAGCGGCGGCGATTCTGGGCCGGACGGCTGGATGCCCTGGAACAGGCGATCGTCGCGGACGGGCACAACACGGGGGAGTGAAGCATGAACGAGTACGGTGAATGCCATGCACCGGGGTGCATCCGCTTCGAGCGGCTGCTGAGCGCGCCGGCCGATGTCGTCTGGGAGTATCTGGTGGATGGGGAGAAGCGCTCGCGGTGGCTTGCGGACGGCGAGTTCGA
>Ga0209943_1000247_pt1 | contig 37929 bp, 29 predicted proteins | sample SalPonR1_B_D2_MG_FD_185698 | JGI IMG/M metagenome (GOLD analysis project Ga0209943, IMG submission 185698) | Salt pond soil microbial communities from South San Francisco under conditions of wetland restoration - Salt Pond MetaG R1_B_D2_MG... ... | reverse complement strand
ATTCCAAAGGTTACTACATTCAGAGACCTTCGGGAACAGAGCGGAATATAAAAACTGTTTTCGTAAAACACGGCGGCTTTGATGAAATAGAAAAAGAACTGCAGATAATGGTGGACATGGGAGCAAAGATATTGGATGTTATAGTGATGCACCCCATATACGGTGAAATAAGATGCCCTTTGCAAATAAACAGCAGATACGAATTGAACCTGTTTTTGGCAGAAATCAGCAAAAGCAGGGCGGAGCCCCTGTCATCGCTGACAAAGGGCCACCACATACATACACTCGAAGTGCCAAGCGACATGATTTTTGAAAAAATAAAAAAAGCCCTTGATCAAATAGGAATACTTGCCGAAGAGGATTGATTTCTTTGCTTGAAATTCGCCTTCTCCTTGTATATAATAGTGACAATACAGCTGACAATACAAGGGGGATGAAATGAAAGCAAAAGGATTCAGGACATATATAACAAAAACACTTAACGGGATGGCTTTGGGTTTGTTCGCATCGCTGATAATAGGACTCATACTCAAGCAGATAGGTGAAATGGGCGGAATTGAGGCGCTGGTTTCTTTCGGCAAGGTTGCTCAATTTATGATGGGGCCGGCTATCGGGGCTGCAGTGGCTTACAGTCTTGACGCGCCGCCTCTGGGAATATTTGCATCCATAATTGCCGGAGCAATAGGAGCCGGAACCATATCACAGGGAGACGGAGGGGCATTCACAGTGCACATAGGAGAGCCTGTCGGCTCTTTTGTTTCAGCGCTCGCGGCGGCCGAATTTTCAAAACTGATAAGCGGAAGGACAAAGGTTGATATAGTCCTTGTTCCGGCGGCAACAATAATAGTAGGAGGAATAATAGGATTTTTTGTGAGTCCTGTTATTGCGGAATTCATGAAAGGCGTAGGATTTGTAATAAACAGGGCAACAGAACTGAAACCTATTCCCATGGGCATCGCAGTATCCACCCTTATGGGTATGATACTGACTCTACCCATCAGCAGCGCCGCTCTTGCAATAGCACTGGGACTTGGAGGATTGGCTGCCGGCGCGTCTACCGTGGGATGTTCTGCCCAGATGGTGGGATTTGCAGTAGCCAGCTACAGAGAGAATGGAATGGGCGGATTCCTGGCCCAGGGCCTGGGCACGTCTATGCTGCAGGTTCCAAACATAATCAAGAATCCATATATTTGGATACCCCCGACTCTTACAAGCGCCATATTGGGGCCGATAGCGACATACGTTTTGAAAATGCAGAATAACAGCATAGGCGCGGGAATGGGAACAAGCGGTTTGGTAGGGCAATTTGGAACCATTGCAGCCATGAAAGATCAAATGCCCATGGGGCAATTGATGCTCCTTGTAGCCCTTATGCATTTCGTGCTGCCGGCAGTATTGACACTTTTCTTCTCGGAACTTATGAGGAAAAAAGGCTGGATAAAATCCGGTGACATGAAACTTAAGCAAAATTGAAAAACAGCAGCCTGCCCTTAAAACGCAGGCTTTTTTCATGCAAAAAATAAAATATGCAAAAAGGGAAAGAGCTCAAGTCCGTATACATGATATAGGCATACATGTTATAATTAAAAATAGTGTGAAGATCTTCAAGTAAATGGGTATAAAGAATCTGTACAGCAATTTCGGTCAATGAATGAATGCACAGTCAAAATATAAACATATAATGGGAGTGATGATGTGAGAAGATTCGGGAAAGAAAAAAAGGGTAAAGGCATGAGCAGCTCGAGAAAGGTGGTTTTGGCTGCGGTCATTGTAGTCCTAAGCATTTTCATAGGTTCATTCAATACAATCATAAACTTTATCACCGACTACAAATGGTTTAAATCATTGGGATACGAGAAGGTCTTCCTTACAAAGCTGATGACCCAGCTGCAAGTTGGAATTCCTGTGTTCGTTATAGGGACAATCCTCGTATATTTCTACCTTATGACAATAAAGAAGGATTACTACAAAAAAGTCAGCACTGTTTACTCGGGCGTAAGCGAGAAGAAAGTCAACCAGATAGCCCTCGCCGGCGCAGTTCTGGTAAGTTTTGTTTCCAGCACATCAATTGCGAGCAAACTGTGGTTTGACATACTGAGATTCATTAATTCAACTAATTTCAATCTTCGGGAGCCGATTTTCGGTCGGGACATATCCTTTTATATATTCCAATATCCCTTGATCAACCAGGTTTACATGATGATGACTACGCTGCTTGTAATGCTTGCCATCCTCACCTTGGTTTTCTATTTCATAATGATGTCTATAAGGAGACCGACCCTGTTCGAAACCAGCGACATGGAAAGGCAGTTTAATCCAAGGACAATAGATGCCGGAAACATCAAGAGAGTTCTTTCCATAGCTGCAAGACAATTGCTGGTAATAGGTGTAATTTTTTTCGTGGTCCAGGGCCTGGGCTATTTTCTGAGAGCCTATGAACTTCTTTACTCTTCGAGAGGGGTTGTATACGGAGCCAGTTACACTGACATAAACGTAACCCTTTTGATGTATAGAATTTTGATGGTTGTTTCATTCTTTGCGGCCGTCATGCTTTTTGCGGGCTTCAAAAGGAAAAGCCTCAAGCTTGCCCTCACGGGCCCGGTTTTGATACTGGTAATTTCAATAGGGGGGAATTTGGCTTCCGCAGGAGTACAAAGCTATATTGTGTCTCCTGATGAAATATCAAAGGAAACGGAATTCATCGAATACAATATAGGGCATACGCAAGCCGCGTACAATCTTGATGAAATAGAAGAAAAAACATTCGAGGCTGAAACGAATCTAACAATAGAAGACATTGAAGCAAACGATGAAACAGTAAGCAACATAAGGATAAATGACTCAAGGCCTGCGGAATTGGTCTACAACCAGAAGCAGGGGATCAGAAGATATTATGAATTCAATGACGTAGACGTGGACAGATATGACATTGAAGGGAAATACATGCAATTGTTCGTGTCCGGACGCGAGATGAACCAAAACAAGTTCGACAATCTAACTTTCATAAACAAGCATCTAAAGTATACACATGGATACGGGGTCGCAGTATCCCCTGTCAATGTAGTTACATCCGAAGGGCTTCCAGAGCTGATGGTAAAGAATATACCGCCGGAAACCAATATTGACATATTGAAGGTGGACAGGCCGGAAATTTATTTTGGAGAGTTGACTGATGATTATATTATAGTTAATACACTGGAAAAGGAATTCGACTATCCCCTGGGCAATGAAAATGCCGAAACAATTTATGAGGGAGATGCCGGAGTTGAACTTGGAGGAATAAACAAGCTGCTTTTCGCATACAAGCAAAAGAGTCTCAAGATGCTTCTTTCGGGAAACATAACGGCAGACAGCAGGATTGCAATATACCGCAACATAGCTGAGAGAATAAGAAAGATAGCTCCGTACATCGAGTACGACACCGATCCATATATGGTTATTTCGGAAGGAAAACTTTATTGGATAATAGACGGATACACAGTAAGCACAAATTATCCTTACTCCGAGCCCTATTCGGACAACAAAATCAACTATATAAGGAACTCTGTAAAGGTTGTGGTTGACGCCTACAACGGATCAGTCAAATATTACGTTGCGGACAAGGAAGACCCGATTGTTCAAACGCTGGAAAAGATATTCCCGACGCTTTTCACAGACATGGATAAAATGCCGGAAGGACTGAAGGCCCACATAAGGTATCCGCAGGTTCTTTTCAACATACAGGCTGATGTTTTCAGAATGTACCACATGAACGACCCGCGTGTATTCTACAACAAAGAGGACGAGTGGGACATAGCCAGCGAAAAGTATGAAACCGAAGAGCAGCAGATAAAGGGAACCTACCTTGTAATGAAGCTTCCAGGAGAAAAAAGCGAAGAGTTTGTGCTTTCTCTTCCATACAATCCTAAAACCAAGCAAAACATGACGGCGCTTTTCGTTGCCAGAAATGACGGTGATGAGTATGGAAAGTTAATAATATACAAGTTGCCCAAAAATAAAAATGTTTACGGGCCCATTCAAATAGAGAACAGGATAGACCAGGATGACGAGATTTCACAACAGTTTACACTTTGGGGCCAGGTCGGTTCAAATGTGATAAGGGGAAATCTATTGACCATACCAATAAATCAATCGCTTCTTTATGTTGAGCCAATATATCTGCAGGCTGACACGGAAAACAGTATTCCGGAAGTAAAGCGTGTAATAGTGGCCTATGAAGACCAGGTTGTAATGGAACAGACCCTTGAAGAGTCCCTCAAGAGGATTTTCGGAGTTTCCAATGGGGGAGCCGAAGAGGATGGAGTAGAAGAGGGGGACACCACCCTTGATCTCATAGCCAGAGCGACAGAGCTTTTCGAGAAAGCCCAGGAGGCCCAAAAGAACGGAAACTGGAGCTTGTACGGAGTTTATCTCAACCAGCTTGAAAATGTTCTGGACAGATTGAACGAGATAAGCGGGGTCGCTTCAGAAGATGAAACTGTTTTGGAGAACGAGGCGGACCAAGAAGAGTAGTTTTGCAGGAATAAAAAAGGCAATAAGCCAAGGCGTCGAATGCGGCGTCTTGGCTTCTGCCTTTTTTCTTGATTATTTCCTTGATTAGGAATAAAATAATATGCATAATAGATTATTTGCAGGCGGGTGGATGTATGAATAAAGATCATATAAACAGGCCCATAGGAGTTTTTGATTCCGGGATGGGCGGAATAAGTGTTTTGGCGGAACTCATGGAATGGATGCCCAACGAGCGTTTCGTTTATTTTGGAGATAGCTTGAACGCCCCCTATGGCGAAAGATCAAAAAAAGAAGTGAAAGAGTTGGCTTTTGATGCGTGTGACTACCTATCGCAAAAAAAAGTCAAAGCAATTGTAGTCGCCTGCAATACAGCAACCAGCGTCGCAATATCCGAGCTGAGAAAAAAATTTCCAATTCCAATAGTGGGAATGGAGCCGGCCCTCAAAGTGGCTGTGGATTCAAACCCGGACGGTGCTGTTCTTGTCATGGCTACACCAATGACGCTGAAGGAAAAAAAATTCAATGACTTGATGGAAGGCTTTTCGCAAAAGGGTAAAATAGAAAAACTGCCGGCTCCCGGGCTTGTTGATCTGGTTGAAAGAGGCATTTTGGACGGGGACGAGGTCGAGGAGGAATTGCGCGCATGCCTTGGAGATTTGACTCAAAGAGGCATTTCGACAATAGTGCTGGGGTGTACACATTTTGTTTTTCTTGACGAGGCCATTAAAAAAGCCTATAGCGATGTTGACCTTGTGGATGGAAACAAGGGTACGGCCAGACATGTGATGAATCTGTTGACAGGAAGGGATTTGCTTAACCGCGAGACATTAGACGAGACAAGAGTCGATTTGTGTTCGTCCTCAGAAGATCCGGAAACAATCGATATTTTCAAAATGCTTTTGAAGGAAAGAATTGAAAAAATCATGAACTGCAGGAAGAAAAGAGAGACTGAAAAAGAGCTCGAAAAAAGGATAATCGAAGAGATACGTCTTGCCATACGAGAAGATAAAAAGCTGTCCCAAAGGGAGAAAGAACTTATTTCATATCGCTACGGCATTAATAGAGATAAAATAACGGAAGCGGAAAAAATAGCAAGGAAGCTCAATGTCCCAAAGGCTAAAGTAGAAATAATGATGGAAAAGGCAGAGAGAAAACTTTTCAATATAATAAAGGCCCGCATATAAAAATGATTCAAGAAAAAGGAGAGAAAAATGAAATCCGAAAAGTTGCCGAGATATATGATAATAGCGCTCGACATAGCCAAGCGCATATATGAAGGGGAATTTATCGAAGGGCAAAAAATCAGCGGGAGGACAACGCTTGCCGCTGAATACAATGTTTCCCCCGAAACGATTCGAAAATCCGTCAAGCTTTTGAGGGACATGAAAATAGTGGAGATCTTGCCTAAAAGCGGTATATATATAAAGTCCAAGGAACACGCATCTTCCTTTATTGGGACATACAGGGAAAAGGAAGGCATCTCGGAGGCCAAAAAAGATCTCAAGAAGCTTTTGAAGCAAAAAAGCGAGTTGGAAAGCAAAATACAAAAGGACATAGATTATCTTATAGAAAATACAACTCGCATTAAAAAAATAAACGAATTGAAATTCAATAAAATAGCAGTTGAAAGTGACAGCAAAATCATAGACAAGTCTCTCAGGGAACTGGCTTTTTGGCAAGTGACAGGGGCCACGGTTGCCGGAGTAAGCAGAAAGGGAGAAGTTCACATTTCTCTTGGTCCGGATTTTGTTATTAAAGAGGGGGACTTGCTACTTTACATTGGGGAAGAGGAAACAGTTGAAAAAGTCGAGAAAATGGTCGAAGGCGGAAGGCTTGGGCAATAGCGCTTGCATATAATTGAAACATGTGGTAAAATTCATAAAACGATAACAGATGGCTGTGAAGGAAACAGTATGGGTGCTTAAAAGCAAAGAGAGCCGATGGTTGCTGCGAATCGGCGTAAGAGCATCAGGAATCCGTTCCCGAGCCCATTGGTCGAAAAAAAAGTAGGCCGATGCGTCTGGCAGGCGTTACTCTGCTTCAAGAGGACAGGCCAAAGGTCTGTCAATCAGGGTGGCAACGCGGGAAACTTCTCGTCCCTTTCAGGGGATTCGGGAGGTTTTTTTTAATTTAAAAAAGGAGGCAATCAAATGCTGGATATCAAAAGAATCAGAAACGATTTTGACGAGGTCAAAAGGCTTTTGGAGATTAGGGGAAAAGGCGATTACGGACTCGGAAAGGTCGTTGAATTAGATGAAAGAAGAAGGGAAATAATTGGAGAGGCAGAAAGCCTCAAAAACAAACAGAACACGGCATCGCGAGAAATACCGAAATTGAAAAAAGCCGGAAAGGATACAACAGCAATATTCAAGGAACTGAAAGAACTGTCCGGCAAAATAAAAAAAATGGATGTTGAACTCAAAGAAATAGAAGGCAAAATGGAAGAAATGCTTCTTACAATCCCAAACACTCCCAGACCGGAAACTCCGGCAGGGTCGGATGATAGCGCGAACATTGAAATCAGAAAATGGGGAGAACCCAGGGTTTTCGATTTTGAAGAAAAAGCGCATTGGGATGTCGGTAGCGATTTGGGCATACTGGATTTTGAAAGGGCTTCAAAGATTTCGGGAGCCAGATTCAGTGTTTACAAAGGTTCGGGAGCCAGGCTGGAGAGAGCTATAATCAATTTTATGCTGGACCTCCACATTGGAGAACATGATTTCGTAGAAATACTGCCCCCCTTTATGGTCAACAGGGACGCAATGAAGGGCACCGGCCAGCTCCCCAAGTTTGAAGATGACATGTTCCACGTGCCGGCAAAGGATTTTTTCCTCGTGCCAACGGCAGAAGTTCCAGTGACAAATCTTTACATGCAGGAGATACTCCCGGGTGAAAGCCTACCCATTTACCATACGGCATACACCCCCTGCTTCAGAAAAGAAGCGGGTTCGGCAGGCAGGGATACCAGGGGCCTGATAAGGCAACACCAGTTCAACAAGGTGGAAATGGTTAAATTCGTCAAACCCCAAGGCTCCTACGACGAACTGGAATCCTTGACTGCGGCGGCGGAAGAGGTTCTCAAGCGTTTGCAAATACCCTACAGGGTTGTTCTCCTTTGCGGGGGAGACCTGGGCTTTTCGTCAGCATGTACTTACGACATAGAAGTGTGGATGCCAAGTTACGGCAGGTATGTTGAAATATCATCGTGTTCCAATTTCGAAGACTATCAGGCAAGGCGGGCAAATATAAGATTCAGGGACGAAAACGGGAAAGTTTCACATATACACACACTAAACGGTTCGGGACTGGCAGTGGGAAGAACCTTCGCAGCCATACTCGAAAACTATCAGAATGCAGATGGAAGCGTTGAGATTCCGGAGGCTTTAAGGCCTTACATGGGAGGCAAGAACCGTATAGAAACGGAGGAGAACAGTGGAAAAATTTAAGGTGTTGGTATCCGAGAGGATATCTGAAGAGGGACTTGCTGTATTTGAAGCGGCACCCGAAATCGAACTCGATGTCGAGCTGAAATTGGACAGAGAAGAACTTCTTGATAGAATAGGCGCTTATGACGCACTTGTAGTCAGAAGCAAAACCAAGGTCGACAAGGAGCTGATAAGCAAGGCTGGAAGACTCAAAATCATTGGCCGTGCCGGAAACGGAATAGACAACATAGACATAGAGATAGCGACAAAGAAAGGCATACTGGTTGCAAATACGCCCGAAAGCAATACAATGTCTGCAGCGGAACTTGCCGTAGGGCTTATGATTGCCCAATCGAGAAACATTCCCCAGGCAACAGCCCACTTGAAAAACGGAAAATGGGACAGGAACCTTTTCAAGGGGACAGAATTGTTTGGCAAGACACTGGGAATAATTGGGCTGGGAAGGATAGGTTCTCTTGTGGCAAAGAGAATGAGAGCCTTCGGGATGAAGATAGTTGCATACGACCCGTATATAAGCGACGAACGTTTCGAAAAGTACCATGCCGAAAAAAAAGAAAAAGTTGAAGAATTAATAAAGGTTGCCGATTTTATAACCGTCCATACTCCCAAGACTGAAGAAACCGTAGGTATGATAGGAGAAAAAGAAATCGCCCTGATGAAAAAAGGTGTCAGGCTGGTAAATGACGCAAGGGGCGGAATAATAGACGAAAAGGCCTTGTACAAGGCTCTGAAGGGCGGACAAGTTGCAAGTGCAGGAATAGATGTCTTTGAAAAAGAGCCGGGGATAGGAAACCCTCTCTTTGAACTCGACAACATAGTGGTGACCCCGCATCTGGGGGCGAGCACATATGAAGCCCAGCAAAATGTTGGGGAAACCATAGCAAGTCAGGTGATTGGAGGCCTAAGGGGCGAAGTAGTCCCCAATGCGGTAAATCTGCCTGCTCTAAACAGAGAAAACATAGACATAGTCAAGCCCTACCTTAAGCTCGCCGAGCAGATGGGGAAACTTTACTATCAATTGAACAAAGCCTCGGCTGAATCTGTTTCTGTAAGCTATTATGGGGATGTAGCCGGGCAAGATGTAGACCTGGTGACACTTGCCTTTCTCAAGGGCCTGCTCGAACCGGTGGTCAAGGAGGGAGTAAATTATGTAAACGCAAGGAAGCTTGCGGAAGAGAGGGGAATCCATGTAAGGCAGAAAAAGGATTCTTCAGAAAAGCACCAGTACAGGGAATTGATGAGCGTAAAAGTCAAGAACAGATATAAAACCTTTGAAATTGCCGGAAACCTGTCGGCTAAAAAAGAGGGCAGGATAGTCTATATACTCGGATACGAGGTAGACGTTACACCTACCGAATACATGATGTTCATACAAAACATGGACGTTCCCGGAGTTATAGGAAGGATAGGAACCACCCTGGGCAAATTTGGAGTCAATATAGCCACCATGCAGGTTGGGCGAAACAGTCCCGGGGAGAAAGCCCTGATGGTCCTGAATGTAGACGGACCGGTTTCACTTCCAGTGCTTGAAGAGATAACAAAAAAGGAAGAAATAATGTGGGCGGAATCGGTTGGGCTATAGGGAACAATATTTACCAACTGCCATAATGATTGCAAGGCAATGTCTTAATGCAATAAAGCGACCTTCGACCAAAGGATAAAAATGGCGGAGGTCGTTTCAATAACTGTTTTAATGGGGTAAAGCCCCAGTCTTCCCACCTCTGCAGTGACTAACAGGTTGACTTTTATCCCAAATACAAGAGGAGGAAAAAGCATGCATAAAAAATTATTTATACCGGGACCGGTAGATGTCAAAGAAGATGTGCTGGAAAAAATGGCTACACCGATGATAGGACACAGAAGTAAAGAGGCTTCAGAATTGCAGCGAAACATTTCCGAAAAACTCATGGAACTTATGTATACTAAAAACCAGATAATACTCTCTACCAGTTCAGGAACAGGTTTGATGGAGGGAGCGGTAAGGTCCTGCACAAGAAAGAAGGCGGCAGTTTTTTCGGTAGGGGCATTTGGAAAACGATGGCATGAAATAGCGGAAGCAAATGGAGTCGACGCGGACTTGTTTGAATCCCAATGGGGAGAGCCGACCACGCCTGAAATGGTTGACCAAGCCCTTTCTACAGGATTGTACGACCTGGTAACAATAACCCACAACGAAACGTCTACGGGCATAATGAACCCGCTGAATGAGATTTCCTCAGTCATAAAGAAATATCCGGAAGTAATATTCGTCATGGATACAGTAAGCTCCCTTGGGGGGGCAAAGATAGAGGTGGACAAGTGGGGGGTCGACATATGCATAGCCTCAACCCAAAAATGTCTGGGCCTTCCCGCGGGCATGGCTGTTTGTTCAATCTCGGAAAAGGCCGTAAATGCGGCAAAAGAAGTTAAAAACAGAGGTTTCTATTTTGACCTTTTAAAGCTTTACAATACAATCAAAAATAAGGACCACCAATATCCATCAACACCGTCCATTTCGCACATGTTCGCACTGGACTACCAATTGGACAGGATAATGGAAGAAGGATTGGATAGTAGGTTCGAAAGGCATTTGCAAATGGCGGAGCTTGTTAGAAACTGGGCAAAAAAGAACTTCGAACTCTTTGCCGACGAGAAATATGCTTCCAATTCCTTGACCACAGTCAAGAATACTAGGGGCATTTCAGTTGCCGATTTGAACAAAGAACTCGCAGAGAGGGGTTTTGTGATATCAAACGGTTACGGAGACCTCAAGGAAAAGACTTTCAGAATCGCCCACATGGCTGATACGCCAATGGAAGATCTTTCGGCCCTTCTTGATAATATAGAAGACATCCTCGGGCTCTAGGTCAAGCAGGCGGGGTTAGACTGCTTTTGCAGACAGAATCAACCAATCGGCACTTAAAGCTTGTAAAAACAAGCAGAATTACAAAAGGGGGCCTGCAAGCCATTTCAAAGCATTGCAATGCCGCACGCAGGATATTTAACAATTAAAGGCAAAGGATGCTTGGAGAAAAAATATTTTGGATCCTGACAACTTTATAAATATAAGGAGGTAGCTATGGCAACAGTGAGACCCTTTAGGGGAATAAGGCCAAAGAAAGAACTGGCAGGCGAAGTTGCATCTTTGCCTTATGATGTCATGAACAGGGAAGAAGCGAAAAAAATGGCACAAGGCAAGCCCAATTCCTTTCTTCACGTCGTTCGTTCCGAGATAGACAAGGAGGACTCGGTGGACATCCATGATGACAGCGTATATGACAAGGCGAGAGAAAACCTTGACAGCTTTATTGAAAAAAGAATACTAAAGCAGGATGAGGAGCCGCGCCTTTATATATACAGGCAAATCATGAACGGAAGAGTGCAGACAGGCATTGTGGGATGCACGTCCATAGATGAATATGAAAAGGGAATAATCAAGAGGCATGAATTCACAAGGCCGGAAAAGGAAAAGGACAGAATAAACAATTTTGACAGGACGGATGCAAACACAGCGCCTGTTTTCCTTAGCTACAGGAAAACAGACGGCTTAAGCAGAATAATAAACGACTGGATAAAATTTCACATGCCCGAGTGCAATTTCACAAGTGAAGACGATATAACGCATCTTGTGTGGGTTATTGACAATGAATCTGTAATAAGTAAAATAACAGATATTTTCAAGGAAGTCGAATACCTCTATATTGCAGACGGACACCACCGTACCGCATCAAGCGCCAAGGTGGGAATGAAGAGGAGAGAGGCCAATCCTGGCTATGGCGGGGAAGAGGAATACAACTTTTTCCTTTCTGTAATCTTTCCCGACGAGGACCTTTTCATAATGGACTATAACCGCGTAGTTAAAGACCTAAATGGGCTGAAAATAAAAGAGTTTATGGAAAAAGCGGGAGAAAAATTTGAAATTGAGCCCTATGAAAAGCAAGGACCCTACAAACCGATGGAAAAAAGGACATTCGGGATGTTTATAGGGGGAGCATGGTATAAAATGAGGGCCAAGCAGGGGACGTGGAATGATTCGGATCCGGTCGAGCGTTTGGATGTTTCAATTCTCCAAAAAAATCTTCTTGAACCGGTTTTGGGAATAGGAAACCCCAGGACTGATCAAAGGATAGGATTCGTTGGCGGAATAAGGGGCTTAAAGGAGCTTGAACGCAGGGTGGAAACCGACATGGCGATTGCTTTTTCCATGTATCCGACAACCATGGATGACTTGCTTTCGATTGCAGACGCAGGAATGGTAATGCCGCCAAAATCGACTTGGTTTGAACCCAAGCTAAGGAGCGGCCTATTCGTACACAGGCTTAAGTAAAAAGTGGAAAGAGCAGATATCAGATGTCAGATATTGGATTTCAGTAAAAGAATAAAGATTAAAAGCAAAGGACCTAAAAAAAAAGAAATTATTTGACGCATTTGGGTTTTTAACGCTTTTGCATTTACCGACTACTGACTACTGTTTTCAGCAGGCTTGACTTGTTTTGCCTGAGCTTGGATTGGCGGGAAATTGGAAAAAAAACAAAGAAAAGACTGGGGCAATCTGATATGCCCCAGTCTTTTTTATGGATTTAATCAATCAGCAATATTCGATGTCCAGCTTTCTATTAAGTCGGGATGGCTGTTGACAAATTCTTCAGCAGCGTCATCGGGAGAAGCACCATTTTTGATTGCCAGCATAACTTCACCCAGCTGCTCTGTGCTTATGGTGTAATTTTGTAAAAATGCAGCAACTTCAGGCAAATCCTCTTTTATACCGGGACGCCCCATTGTTTTGATGTATTCGCCACTGCCCATTGTAAGATCAGGGTCCTCAAGGAATTTCAAATTCCATTTCGACCATTTCCAGTGGGGTTTCCAACCGGTGACAGCTACCCACTTGCCTTCTTCAACCAAACGGCCGAGTTCAGCTGTCATTGCGGGTCCGCTGCTTTCTGTGAGATCCCAATCATCCAATCCATAGTTGGGCATAACATCTTCCTCAACAACAATCATCTCAGCGGCACCTGGGTCTATACCAACAATGCGGCCGTCAAATTTTTCTTTGAAATCTTTCATTTCAGCCAAACTATCTATGGTCACATACTCAGGAACTACAATCCCAATCTGAGCGGAAGTATAATTGTCGTTAAGCTCAACAAGAGAATCTCCATATTTTTCCCAGTAATTGCGATCAGTATCCGGCAGCCATGAGCAGACAAAGCTATCTATTTCACCTGTTGACGCGGATTGATACATTGCGCCTGTCTGAAGAATGGGAGCCTTTACGCTGTAATCCATGCCTTCAAGCACCTTTTTTACAATGTGGGTAGATGCTTCCGCAGAAGCCCACTGAACATACCCTATGGTTACGGTGCCTTTATTGTTTTCATCTGTTTGAGAAACCTGGCTTTCCATAAGCGAGCACGCGGTGCTGCTTAACAAAAGCACAGATGAAAGAATGATTAATGATAATTTTTTGATGGTTTTGATAATAAATTCCTCCTATTTAGAATGTTTTTTTTGTCCGAACCGCATATTGCCGGTAATGCGGTCCAATATTATAGCAAGTATCACAACGCTCAAACCGGCTTCGAAACCAACACCGATTTCCATTTTCTGAATCCCGTTTAGCACATTGCTTCCTAATCCTGAAGCTCCTATCATAGAAGCAATTACAACCATGGACAGAGAAAGCATAATCGATTGGTTTATTCCAGCCAAAATCGAAGGCGTCGCCATCGGCAATTGAATTTTAAGCAATAGTTCAAAAGGCGTAAAACCGAATGAATTTCCCACCTCTATCAGTTCCTTGGGAACTTGATTCAAGCCAAGCTTAGTTAAACGTATAGCTGGCGGCATAGCGAAAATCACTGTGGAAATAACAGCTGGAACTTGCCCGATGCCGAAGAACATTACCGCAGGTATCAGGTAAACGAAGGGAGGCATTGTCTGCATGAAATCGAGTGTCGGTGTGAGTATTTTGTCCGTATGTTTCGATTTGCTGCATAGTATGCCAATAGGGATTCCAATGCACAATGAAAAGAAGCCGGCAACAATCACAAGAACGAATGTCTGTATGAATGAAATCCACAAGCCCATACCGAAAACCAGAAGCAAGCTGAAGAAAGTAAATAAAGAAATCTTGCGATTGGTGAAAAACCATGCTAAAAGCGTCAGTGAAATGATGAATATGAGCGGAGGTAAAACAAGCAAAACGCTTTCTGTTCCAAGCATGAATTTTTCAATGAAATTAGAAATGCTTGAAAAAAACGGTTTGCAATTATCCAATAAAAATTGAATGAATACTTCCATGTAATAACCTATCTTGATGTCCATCTTACAAATCTCCTTTAAATGTTTTCTAATATAGTTCCCTTGACCAGTATTCCCAACAGATAATTGTTTGAATCAATAACCGGGAAGGGTACATTCGACTGTGCAAGATCGGAAGCGATATCGTTTATCGTGTCATCCGGAGAAACCTTTGTTGTTTGCCTTATAAGGGAGGAAATATCATGCTCTCCGCTTTTGATGGCTTGGTAAACATCTTCCAAAAGAACAATTCCTTTGTATCGGCGCTTGTGATCTACGACGAAGATGCTTGTAAAACTGTTTTTGATCATTTTGTAGCGCGCGACATTCAGTCCGTCGCTTTCGTAAAGAAGCGCTGAAGGTTTAATCATAATGTTTCTGGCAGTCAATACGACAGACCGGTTTACGTTCTTTACAAAGTCTTCAACATAAGGGGTCTTCGAATTTGTAAGAATATCTTCGGGCGTTCCCAACTGGACGATTTCCCCGTCCTTCATAATTGCGATTCGATCTCCAAGTTTTAATGCTTCATCCAAATCGTGTGTTATGAATACAATTGTTTTATTCATCTCATCATAAATATCCAAAAGCAATTCCTGCATCTCCTGCTTAATAAGTGGATCAAGTGCGCTGAAAGGTTCATCCATCAAAAGGATTGAAGGGTCAACAGCCAATGCTCGAGCCAATCCGACACGCTGCTTCATTCCACCGCTGAGCTCATCCGGATACTTGTTTTCCCAACCCTTGAGGCCTACTTTTTCCAAAGATTGTTCAGCCCGCTTCAATTTTTCCTCAACAGGTAGGGACTGTGCGTCCAAACCCAAAGTTGCATTTTCCAAGACTGTTTTATAAGGCAACAAACCGAAGTTTTGAAAAACCATGCCAAATTCTTTTTTTCTGATTTCACGAAGGTCTTTTTTTTCAAGAGACCTGATGTCGGTGCCGTTTACAATGACCTTGCCCTCAACTGGGTTTATAAGCCGGTTCAAGCATCTCAGCAAAGTTGATTTTCCGCTGCCTGAAAGGCCCATTATTACGAAGATTTCATTGGTTTGGATATTGAAATTAACATTGTTGATTCCAACAGTCAAGCCGGTTTTCTTCAGCACATCATTCTTGCTTTGTCCATTTTTAATCATTTTCAGGCCTCTTTTTGGACGAGGCCCAAAGATATGGGTTAAATTCTGGACTTCAATTTTGTTCATTAAATTAATCCTCCTAAGGTTATATGAAGTTTATTTTTGCATAAAATGTAAAAAGCACTCCAGCTCTGTGTATTAATAATTAATACGCAGAGTTAGAGTGCTTAAGTTTCGCTTTATCGGCTCACATTAAACCATTTATTATATAGTCTAACCCAGGACCTTTATCTTCTAAATAATCTCGGGTAAACCCCAGTTCTACAATTGTTTTTCAATATTGCTTTCAGAGCATTGATATTAGTTCGTAAAAATCCCGCACACAATATTGCGGCATGACCTTCCTTGCTAAATTCCTAATAACAATATTTAATTCACATTTATATGAAATTAAACTTCATGTCACATGGTAACATCGAAAGGGTGAGGAGTCAAGGATGAATTTAACGGTATCGGACAATAGTGAATATCGGCTGCCGCTTTTTTAATTAAAAGTTTCAAAAATAAAGTCTGTTTAAAAAAATCAATCTCAAGCTTGCCCTAAAAGCCGGATGAGAAAGTGCATTTATAAATACATAAGCAAAAAGCTTTTTTAGCAGGACCCAAGGATTTAAGCTTTATGGCGGAAGCCATTTTATCTTCAACGCATCGGTCAATTATGGTACATTATAAGGAGAGCAAAAGCATTTTCAACAATAAAGGAAAAGGGTGGAATAATGACAGGAGTTTTTCTTCAAGGGGGAGGAGCAAAAGGGGCCTTCCAGGCAGGTGCGCTTTATGGCTTGAACAAAAGGGGCGTAAAAATTCAAATGGCATCCGGCACATCCATAGGTGCCGTAAACCTGTATTTCATTTTAACGGGAAACTTTGATAAATTGCGTGAAGTTTGGACAAATGTTGAAGTCCCCAAGTTTGACCACGATTACGAAAATATAGACAGGGTGATTGACAATGAACCCATAATCAAAACACTTAGAGGGTTTCCCGACAAGGGCGGCGATATAAAAAAAGCATATGTAAACCACGTATTGGTGGAGGACCGCAAGCTTATAGAAAAGAAAGAGGAAATAGCTTCACTTGACAAAGAAAGCAGGTTAAGCAATATAAAGCATAGCTCCCTCCTTCCGCTTCACGTGGAAAGGCGGGAATCAAAGGGGCCAAGGGAAAAAATAATTGGACAATTCAACTCCGAAAAAGCTTTTGAATTGTTTAAAAAAGATGTTGGAAAAGGAATCTATGAAGGCTGCAGGCTGGACGGGGGCATAAAGAACAACCTCTTTATTGAACCATTCATTGAAAATCCGGTGGACAAACTTTATCTGATTGTTTTTAAAAGGGATTTCGAAATTCCTGGAGAAATAGAAAAAGCATATGGGAAAAGATTTGCAGTAATATGTCCGCAAACAGATTTTGAAATGGGAGACACCCTGCGTTTTGAAAAGGAGTTTTGCAGAAACTGTTTTGCGCGGGGGGAGCAGGCCGCAAGGGGGATTGAGCTTTTATGAAAAACAAAAGGGCAAGGGGCATTGTTTCCGCATGCCTTATAACGGGTCTGTTTTGTCTGGCGGTATTTGGAACGCATATGCAAAATGAGAAAAAAGGCATAGAGGAAATGGAAAATGTGCTTGTTTCAAATATGCTCTACGGCTATGTGGATGCATTGGATGTCTATGCAAGCAACCTGCAGGTTTTAGCATTTGAAAAGGAAAGCCCGGCATACATATACCGCCTTCACGAAGCCCTGGGTCTAATGAAGGCGGGTTCTGACTCACTCAGCCGGGAAACCTACGGAGACGTTCTTGCTGACGGTTTAAGTCAAAGCATCAGAGATCTTACCAGGCAGCTTTCCGGCTTTACTTATCGTTTTGCGGGAAAATATCCTAAGCAGTCCACTGAAATGGACAGCTCTCTTTTGGAAATCGCAAAACAAATACGGCAGGCATCCGGGAGCATTGACAATGCGCTTAAGCATTCGTCCGCCGAGCCTTGGATAAGAAACCCGGCAAACGAAGGAGAATGGATGCTTTACAAGGGCTACATTCTGGATGATTTATCGGAAGATGCTGTCGCACTTGAAATAAACAGGCTCATAGAAGAAAACGAAATAATAATGCAGAAATTGGAATGGGAATAGTTTTAGCGGTTTCGAGCCGGCATAATGCAGGAGGAATAGCATATGAAAAATTGGATATTGTTCGACTGCATGGAAACCTTGATTGACATGACTGATTTGCCCAAGCCCCAAGATTATGCCAGGTGGGCATACGAGGGGTCGGAGGCAGAAAACATGTGGAAGGGTTTTGATGAATTCTACAGGGACTACAAAGAGGCGTGCAGTCAGATTGAAAAAGAATTGCCACTTTTCCGGGAATATGAAATGAAAGAAAGATATGCAAGGCTTTTAAGCTCAAAAAGCAAGGGGGGACAGCTTGATGCCCTGGTAAAGAATATGGACGATGTGTTTTGGGAGAGGTATTCGGCAAAGTGCTATGCCAATGATTCGGTCCTTGAGGCAGTGCATGCATTGTCAAAAAACCACCTCATGGGAGTCGTGTCAAATTTTAAAATAAGGAGTGGGGTTCGATCTATTCTTCAAAAGGCCGGTTTGCTAAGCTACTTTGAGTTCACGGTGAATTCGTGCGAGATAGGATGGAAAAAACCCCACGACAACATATACCATGCGGCAAAAGAATTGGCCGGGGTTGAATTCGAAAGCATTGTTTTCATAGGCGACGATTACGACAATGATTATGCAAAACCGGAGGCTCTGGGCTGCAGGGCGGTTTTATACGACCCTTGGGGCTCTCACCCCCAAGTGAATAAAAGAATAGGGGACTTCAGGGAATTGCTTAAAATAGACATTTAGAAAGAGGAAGGGGTTAGCCATGAGCAAAAAAAAGGACAAAGGCAATAAAAACAAAAAGCAGAAGCAAAAACCACAGGCAGACTTTAGATTGCTTTATTATGGAATCGGATTTTTGGCTTTGGGGCTTGGAATGCAGTATTTCGGTTATGATCAAAGCAAGACAGGCAACTACTTGAGGATGATATTTCTTTGGGTTGCCGTTGTTCTCAACATAATGCACATTTTGAAATACAGGGCTAGCAGAAAAAAATGATTTCTCATGCGGGCGGAGGTATGAAATGGACAGAAACAAGCAAATAAAAAAGGCGTCATGGATTGGAATAATAGGCAATATAGTCCTTTCGACAGCAAAAATTTCAGTAGGCATATTTTCCGGCAGTATGGCTGTAATAGGTGACGGAATCGATTCCGCCACAGACATAGCAATGTCCATGATAACTTTGTTTGCAGCCAAAATAATGACCAGGCCGCCAGATGCGGAGCATCCCTACGGATACGGCAGGGCAGAGACTGTAGCCACAAAACTGCTGTCGTTTATGATATTTTTTGCAGGAGCCCAGTTCATGATAAGCACGATTTCCCGCTTTCAGCGAATTGAAAGTCTTCAAAAGCCAGATATAGCAGCCGTTTATGTAATACTGGCCTCTGTTGCCGGCAAACTCGTTTTGTCCAGGGTCCAGCACTATATGGCCCAAAAATCAGGAAGCGCAATGATAGGTGCCATAGCCAAAAACATGCAAAACGACATATTGATTTCGCTGGCCGTTCTATTGGGCCTGGCCTTCACATTTATGATGGATCTGCCCATAATGGACCTTTTGACGGCTTTGGGAATAAGCATATGGGTAATGAAGTCGGCGCTTTCCATATTTATGGAAACCAGTTCCGAAGTCATGGAAAAGACAAGGGACCTGTCCATATACGACACCCTGTTTGAAATAGTCTCCAGTGTCGAAGGGGCCCACCACCCTCACAGGACCAGGGTGAGGAAATTTGGCGACCTGCTTTACATAGACATTGACATAGAGGTCGACGGTGAACTGAAGGTCAAGCAAGCCCACCTCATAGCCCACGAGCTTGAAAGGAAAATTCACAGCGAAATAGAGGAAGTATACGATATAATGGTTCATATAGAACCTTTGGGATGCACCATGAAAGATGAAAAATTCGGGCTCTCGCAAGAGATAATAAACAGGACAAAGAACGAGAAAGGGGAAAATTAATGTTTGTATTGAATGAAGACGGTAAAAAATTTGATTTGAAAGAAGGCATACACTCCACCATAAAGGGCTTCGGAGGAGGACTGATGGCGGTTGAAAACAAATTTGAAAAGGGCGCCGTAGCTCCAGACCACAAGCACATAAACGAGCAGATTGTCTACGTAGTCAGCGGCGAATTCGAATTTTCACTAAGCGGAGAAAAAAGACTGCTGAAAGCAGGAGACAGCCTTTACGCCGCTTCCGGGGAAGAGCACGGTTGCGTGTGCATCAAGGCTGGAACAGTGGTAGATGTCTTTTCGCCTCAAAGAGAAGATTTTTTACAAAGATAAACATATAAAAAAAGAGATGGAGAGGGAGAAAATGATGGAAAAAAGAAAACAAAAAGTATATGAAAAACTCGAAGAGCTGGGAATACAATATGTAAAACACGAACACCCGCCTGTTTTCACTAGCGAGGAAGCCGACAAATATTCACAAGGTATGGAGGGGGCCCAGTGCAAGAATCTCTTCTTGAGAAACGCAAAAGGCAACAGGCAGTATCTTGTGGTGATTGAGCACACAAAAAGGGCTGACCTTGGCAGCCTAAAGACAAAACTCGGAGAAAAAGGCCTGAGCTTCGGATCGGACAAAAGGCTCATGAAGTACATGGGAGTTGAAAGCGGTGCCGTTTCGCCTTTCAACCTGATAAACGATACCGAAAACAAAGTTGAGGTTGTCGTCGACAAAACACTCAAAAGAAGCGAAAAAGTGAATTTTCATCCAAATGCCAATACAGAAACCCTGACCGTGTCTTACAAGGACCTTATTAAGTTCTTGGAGGAAATGGGCAAGGATCCGCTTTTCATAAATATAGGCTAAGTATGCAATTGTAAAGAGGATTGCTTCGAAATCTGTCGAATATCTTAACAAGGGCAGAAGAAGAGTGGTGAAATGGATGGCTTTAAAGAAAAGAGAATTGTTGGAGAATGTTTTCACAGAACATTCGGAGCTTCAACTTTGGAAGTGCGCGGGTGACGGAGCGCAGGAATATGAAATAATAATCAATGGAGTATTCATAATGGCCACATACAACAGCGGCTCATCCGAACACTTGATAAGAGGGGCTGTTGAAAGGCTTAAGGGGAAAGAGCATCTGTCGGTTCTCATAGCGGGTTTAGGCATGGGTTTTACAGTTGCGGAAGCTTGCAGAAGCGAAAAAATAGAATCCATAGATGTTGTAGAGATGGAAAAAGTCATTGTGGACTGGAACAAAAAATATTTCGCCACATATGAACAAGCTTGCTATGACCAGGAAAAGCTATCCCTTGCCATTGAAGATTTTTATGTTTACGCCATGAATTCGACCAAGGCATACGATATTGTAAGCATAGACATAGACAACGGCCCCATGCTGCTTGTAAACGAGGGCAACGAAAAAGTCTACACAAGGAGCTTTCTGGGAGTAATAGAAGGCGTTTTGAACGAAGGCGGAGTATGCGTAATATGGTCTTGCGACAGGGACAGGCGTCTGGAACACAGCATGAAGAGCATTTTTGATGAGGTTGAAATTGAGCAGCTAACAGAAAATTTCAAAGGAAGAAAAGTATCCTATTATCTTTATTTCGGGAGAAAGAGGGATCATAAATGAGTGTAATAGTAAGGGTGGCTCTTTTGTTTTTCGCTGCTGCAATATTTTTATTTTTGGTCAATTACTATCTCATAAAGTACTATACCAGGAAAGCCGCAAGCGAAGGCAAAAAGATAAAGAAGAACAGGAACGCACAGCTTTGGGGCAAAAAAGGCCGCCAGGGCATCGTTCCAAAATGGGTTTCATATGTAGGACTCGTAGCTTTTATAAGTTTTTTTATGGGAATTTTCATGTTTGTCGTAAAAGTGTTCTGGAACTTTTTTTCATAATAAAAAAACCGCATCCTCAAAAGAGTGCGGTTTTTTTATTTTGTAGTCAATATGATTTCCGAGTCATCCTTTACATCAAATCCAAGGTGTTTTGGTGGTATCAGTCCCTTCGGAATAATATAGTAGGTTGATTAAGAAAAATCAATAATCTTGCTTAGTTTATACATACCCATGGAAATATCTATTAAACATTGATATAATAAAGATTATTAATACCCGCGGTGGGTATAATAACAAGTGAAAGGATGTGAAGAAAATGAAGATTTCTATAGATGAAAAAGCAATGAGTCTTGTAAAGTCAAAAGGCGCAGAGGATTTGGTGGTCGATATACAAAAGTGCGGGGGTTGAGCGTCGGCACCCATGCCGTTCGTTGTAATGGCAAAGCCGACAGACCCATTTAAATTCGAAACCCACGAAGTTGATGGAATAAGGGTCCACGTTAACAAAAGCGCCACGGCCAAGAAAAGCGGTCTTGTAATATATGTTGAAAAATTTCTTTGGATAAAAAGATTGGAAGTTAGAGGTCTCAAGATCTAATTTCAGGCTGATGAAAACCCGATGTTTGTCTTGCCTTGCTAGCCAAAGGGCACAGGTAAAATCCTTTTTGTCACCTATTGCCCTTTGGCTACCGTCGCTGGATTTTCCCAGTGGCTTGAATTTGGGGATTTTTCACCTGCATTTGACTTTAAGTTTTTTTATTCAATCTCAAAGTCCCGGTATATCCGGGCTTTTTTTTGCAAATTTCCTGCCTTTGAAGGACTAGCTGCTTCCGGTATTGAAATAATGACTATAAAATCAAAGAGAAGCTGGAGGGAGGAAATAAATATGAGCATTCTGGTTACTGGTGGTGCGGGATACATAGGCAGCCATACCGTGGTCAAACTTTTGGAGGCAGATGAAGATGTTGTCGTAGTCGACAACTTTTCAAACAGCAAAGCCGAAGTTTTCACCCGCATAAAAAAGATAACGGGAAAGGAAGTCGGGCTTTATGAAGGAGACATACTCGACAGGGCCCTTCTGGACAGAATTTTTTCAGAAAAGCAAATAGAGTCCGTTGTCCACTTCGCAGGCATGAAGGCGGTTGGAGAATCTGTTGAGAACCCACTCAAGTATTACCGCAACAATGTGTCGGGAACAGTTTCCCTGCTCCAGGCAATGGAAGAACATGGAGTCAGGACAATCGTATTCAGCTCGTCGGCGACCGTATACGGAGAGGGCAACAAATCTCCTTTGACTGAACAAATGCCCCTTTCGACCACCAATCCTTATGGGGCTACAAAACGCATAATAGAAGAGATCCTGGTCGACCTGCATAAGGCCGACAGCGCCTGGCGCGTGTCCGTACTCAGATACTTCAATCCAATAGGGGCGCATGAAAGTGGCTTGATTGGAGAAAACCCCAAGGGAATACCCAACAACCTCATGCCCTACATCACCCAGGTTGCGGCCGGAAAAAGGTGCAAGCTGACGGTTTTCGGAAACGACTACGATACACATGACGGAACAGGGGTAAGGGATTACATACACGTTATGGATCTTGCCCAGGGCCATTTGAGGGCGCTTGAAAAGCTAAAGAGGCAGGAGGGCCTTTCCGTCTATAATCTTGGGACGGGAAAAGGTTTCAGCGTGCTTGAAGTTGTAGGCGCATTTGAGAAATCGACAGGAGAGAAAATTCCATATGAGATAGAGGAGCGCAGAAGCGGCGACGTGGCAGTGTGTTTTGCAGATCCTTCAAGGGCCGAGCGGGAACTTTCCTGGAAGGCGGAAAGGAGCATTGAGGACATGTGCCGGGATTCCTGGCGCTGGCAGAGGGGAAATCCGGAAGGATATTGAATATAAAAAACGCATAGTAATGAAACTTTATCAAATGAAAGGAGTCTAATGGAAAAAAGAAGGAGAGGTGCGTTTTATGAAAAAAATAATTTCATGGGCAATTCTTGTTTCCATGATTGTATTGGCATTTGCCCCGCTGTCGGCTTTTGCAGACAGCCCAGGGGAGCTTGAGGCGGCAATAAAGACAGCAAAGGAGCATTTTCCCATATCGGAAGTCTACAGCCAGTTCAGCTATGATGTTGAGGAGGCAGGAGGCAGGAAAATATGGAGCATGACCTGGAGTTCGAACGATTCAAACGACGGAAACATAAGGGTCTCGATCGATTCGGACGGAATGGTTCTTTCATACAGAAGGTACAAGCCTTCCAAGCATGAGGGAAGCAGGCTGCCAGTCTATTCACGCGACGAGGCGGTCAGGAAAGCCGAAGCTTTCATGGAAAGCCTGGAGAAAGGCTTGGTCGATAAATTAGCTGTAAACGAATACCGTAAGGAATCAGTTTCAAGCAAAAGCTACTGGTTTTCATACGACAGGAAGGAGCGGAATATTCCTTTCTACGGAAACAAAATAAGCATTGAGGTAGACAAGGATACTGGTCAAGTCAAAAGCTACAGTCGCAATTGGGACAGGGCAGTTTTTCCGAAGGCCGAAGGCGCAATCGGGATTGAAGCGGCCCAGCAAGCCTACAGGGAAAAGATTGGAATGGAGCTCGTATATAGATTCAAGGCCGAGGGTGAAGACTTTTTCCCCTATCTTGCATATGTGCCCAAGGAAAGCGGAGGGGTATGGATAGACGCCTTCACCGGTGAAAAGATAACTTCACCCGAATACTATTATTCGGGTATCGAGGAGGAAGCAAAGGCAATGGACTCGCTTACTCCGGAAGAACTCAGAGCCATTGAGGAAATGAAGGACCTGATAGACTCACAAGAAGCCGAGGAAATACTGAGAAAATGGGAGGAAACCGGTTTCGATGAAAGCTTCGAAGTGGTTTCGTCAAGGCTTGAGCAGGTTTGGTCCGATCAAAACAGGCTGAAGTGGTCATTTTCCTTTAGAAAGTTGGTGGAGAAGGACGGAAATTCAATCATCGAGAATGGATACGCTTCCGTTGATGCCCAAAACGGCCAAATACTGAGCTTCTGGAACTCGGCAAAGGGGCGGGACGAAGGCGGTCAAATAGCCTACAGCAAAGAGGAGTCTATTGCCGCAGTCGAGGCCTTTCTTGAAAGATTCGCACCGGAAAGAATGGAAGAGTATGCATACGATGATGTCGACGACGAGGTCATATTGAAGGAAGACGAAAAAAATAAAAAATACTACAGATTCAATTTTACCAGGATGGTTGAGGGAGTGCCCTTCCCTTCCAACAGGATTTCGGTAGGATTCGACGCGGTGGGAGGTCAAATTCAAAGCTACAACCTTTTGTATTCCTATGTTGAATTTCCATCTGCGGACGATGTGGCTCAAATCGATGCCGCTTACGAAGCTATCAATGAAAAAATCGGACTTGAGCTGCTTTATATTTCTCAAATGGACGAAATCCAAAAGATGTCCATGATGGAAAATGAGGGCGGAGCCGAGCTTCTTCTCGCATATGGACTGAAACCGGGAAAACCGGTAATTTTAGATGCTAAGACATTGGAATTGCTGAATAATGAGGGAAGCCTCTACAAAGAGACCCAACCCATAAAATATACCGACCTTGACGGACACTATTCGAAAAAGCAAGTGGAAACCCTTGCCGAAAACGGAATATATCTGCAAGGGGAGAGTTTCAAGCCTGACCAAACTATTTCCCAAGAGGATTTCTTCATCCTCTTCGTTCAAACCATGGGCTACTATGTTCCGGATCAAAGGGACGATGAATTTATAGAAAGAATGTATGAATATCTGGTAAGGGAGCAAATAATCGCTCAGGAGGAAATAGACTTGGGCGCCCCGGTAGAGAGAATCGAAGCGGTCAAGTACATGGTAAGGGGTCTTGGATATGAAAAGCTTGCATGCGTGGGTGAAATATTCGTGCAGGGATTTTCTGATGTCGAAGAGGATTACGCTTCTTTAAAGGGCCACCTTGCAATAGCTGCCGGTCTTGGAATAGTCGATGGATATGATGGGCTTTTCCATCCGGGCGATTCCCTCAAAAGGGGAGACGCGGCAATAATGATATACAAGCGGCTGAGCAATTAGCAAAGCACTAAAAAGTGTTTCCCCGGCCCCTGGTGTGCTATAATGAAAAAAACGAGGCAAGGCCTTAAAAAGGGGAGATATGAATTGGCTTTATATCAAGACTGGAACGATTTATCCGAAAGCAAGCAGGAGCAAGGCGCCTATGACGACTTCTGGAAGGCGTATTTTCTCAAGGAAAAAGAGGCATACGAAAAAATACTGACAGAGGGCCGTTTCTCCATAACAGGAAGGGTTTCCGACCTCGCGAAAGAATTTGCTTTTTCCAATGAAGAGATGGCGGGATTCATAGACGGAATAAACACAAGCCTCAAGGAGTCTGTAGCCCTTGACAAGCTGCAAGCGGATTCTCAAGTAAGCTTGGATATCGAATTGGACAAGCTCTACTACAACATGCATAAGGCGGAAGCGGACTGGCTCTACGAGCTTGAAGTTTGGGAAGAAATTCTAAGCGTCGACAAAAGGGAAGAAATCAAGAAGGACTTCAACCGCTCAAAGACATTCAAGCGCGAAAGCATTAAGGTCGGCAGAAACGACCCATGCCCTTGCGGAAGCGGAAAGAAATACAAAAAGTGTTGCGGAAAGAACAAATAGCAGGTCAAATAAAACATGAACATTGTAAAGGCCCCCTGGTGTATTGCCAAGGGGCCTTGGGCATTCTGGCTTTAGATTACTCTTTCTTCAATACTGCTATAACATTGTGGGTCTTGCCGTCATTTTTTAGGAGGATGAAATCATCCCTGCATATTTTTCCGTCTATCAGAAAATGAACCTTCCCGGTGGAAAGAGAACCGGGGTTTTGCACATCTATTTTGTAGAGCGTGTTTCTGAAAGTATATTCTATAGAATATTTTTTCCAAAACATCGGTATGCAGGGCTTGACATAGAGGCGAGCTCCTTCTTTTCTCAATCCCAATATATTCTCGCAGCCAATCTTGTACATCCAGCCAGCTGCGCCCGTGTACCATGTCCAGCCTCCCCTTCCTGTATGGTGGCTGGCATTGTATATGTCGGCAGCTACAACATATGGCTCTACAGTATAGTGGTTTGCTTCGAAAACAGAACGGGAGTGGTTTATGGGATTTAGCATTTCAAACAGCTCGTATGCCTTGTTTCCCTGGCCAAGCTCTGTAAATGCCTGAACAACCCAAACCGCCGCATGGGTGTATTGACCTCCGTTTTCACGCAAACCCCTGGCATAGCTTTTTATATATCCAGGGTTCTTTTCTGTTTTTTCAAAAGGTGGTGAAAATAGAAGAATTATGCCCTTTTCCTTGCGGACCAGATGGTTGTCGACAGCGTTCATGGCCATTTGCGCCCGTTCGGGAGAAGCCCCTCCAGATATTACAGACCAGCTTTGCGGCAGTGAGGCAATCATGCACTCAGTGTTTTGAATGGAGCCCAGCGGGCTGCCGTCGTCATAAAAAGCCCTCGTGTACCATGAACCGTCCCATGCATTTTTTTCTATAGACTCAGTTATGAACCTGGCCGCTTCGCTGTACAGGGTTTTTCTGTTTGAATCGTTCATGGCTTCGCATATGGGAACAAAATTTTTCAATACGAGATGTAGGAACCATCCCAGCCAAACACTTTCCCCCTTTCCTTCTATTCCAACTAAGTTCATTCCGTCGTTCCAGTCGCCTCCGCCCATTAGGGGCAGGCCGTGGCTTCCGTACTTGAGTGCCCTGTCTATAGCCTTTACACAATGCTTGTAGAGGCTGTCGCTCAGGATGGACTCCCTGGCGGTGACATACTTTTCATTTTCGTCCTCCCCAAGAAGGTCTCCGCTCACATAGGGAATCTCTTCCAAAAGGAAATCCTTGTCTCCGCTTACGCGCACATATTCCGCTACGGCGTAGGGAAGCCAAAGCAAATCGTCCGAGAACCTTGTCCGTATGCCCTTGTCCGTCTCACCCTCGTGCCACCAGTGAAGTACGTCTCCCTCTTCGAATTGATGGCAGGCGTGCAGGAGTATCTGCTTCTTGGCGATGGAAGAGTCTACCAGCATCATGTTGACAGAGTCCTGGAGCTGGTCCCGGTATCCGTAAGCGCCGCCTGCCTGGTAAAAAGCCGTCCGTGCCTTGATACGGCTGGAAAGGGTCTGGTAGACAAGCCAGTCATTCATTATGACATCGAACTTGTTGTCCGGAGTTTTTACATTCAATTTTCCGGTCAAGTCATCCCAGTATTCCGCAGAAGCATTTTCCGCCTTTTTGACCTCCTCCAAATTTATATATTTTTCTATCTGTTCGAAAATTTTGCGGGTTTTCGTTTCTGCACCCATAATGAAAACAATGGTTTTTTCCTCGCCTGCTTGGAGCTCGGTTGATACATGAAGAGCTCCGCAAGGGTCGAAACCTGTTCCGCAGACATTCGAAAGCGTCCTTTTGCTTAAAAGTTTTGTTTTGGCATCGCCCGAAAAATCCTCCCGGTTGCCGGTGAAGGACTCAATTGGTTCGGACGTGGACATGTACATAATACGGCCCGGATATTCATGATTGTAGGGGTTGGTGACAAAAAGGTGCTGGTTTTTGGCCAGCCTTGTCTTTATATGCAGTTGCGTATGTTGGTCGTCCACTCCGACTACAGGCCGCAAGTAGAAAAAGCTGGAAATAGAGCGCTTGAATGTGGATAGGTTTTGGAGCCGCAGGCGGTAAAGCTTTACCGATTCCCCGGGAGGAAGGAACATCTTGAGGCTGGAAGATATTTCGAAGCCGCATGTCACGAATTCGCTGTAGCCTTTGCCGTGGCGTATTTCGAAATCCATTTCCCTGCCCAAGGGCTTGGGGGTCGCCGACCAGACCTTTCCGTACTCATCATCCCTCATGTATATTATTTCATGCGGGTCGTCGTAGAGGCTGTCGTTTGTCCATGGAGTAAGCTTGTTTTGCCTGCTGTTTTCAGACCATGTATATCCTCCACCGCTTTCCGACACGGTGAATCCGAAATTGTTGTTGGCTATTACATTTATCCAGGGAGCCGGGGTGCTTTCTCCTTCCTTCAGCCTTATTACGTATTCATTGTACTTTTCGTTGAAACCTCCGTAGCCGTTGAAATACTTTAGCTTGTTTCTGCGGAAGGCAATCTTCTGTTTTGAAAAGCTGTAATCGCGGAAAGAGAGCGGTGCGTGCAATGCCTGCACAGGGGAATCGAGCGATATCTGTTCTTCCAGAGAGTCCATTTCGCAATCAACCACCATCCTCGAAGCGGCATAAAGCAGTGAAATATCATCCTTTGAAAGCTTGTCGCTGTTAAGTATGAATACACCCATGGATTTGGGATCCGAAGCATAGCCGAATTTTCTGGAAGTCATATTTTTGATTTCGTCTTCCAGGTCCTTGAAATAACCCGATTCCTCCTGGTTAAGAATTACAAGGTCGACAGAAATGCCCTTAAGGCGCCAATATTCCTTGGCCTTGAGAAGTCTCCACAGTAGGGGCGTTTTTTCTCGGCACTTTATGCTTGCCAGAAGTATGGGGGAGTCCCCCGAAATACCGAAGGGCCAAAGGCTGTTTTGCCCCTTGTTGTTTCGTTTTATTATACGTTCGTAGCTGTTCTTTTGCGGGCTTAGATGCAGTATCTGGGAACTCATGTCCTGAAAGAGGAAAAGGTCTTCCTGAGAAAGATCCAGATATTCAGCCTCCACCTGAGCTTGGATTGCAGAGAGCTCGGACAATTCGTGTACCATGTAGGGGTTTTTGTATTTTTCCACGAGGCCGGGCAGGTCTTCGCCCTTTTGGGTAACTCCCATTGCGAAAGTTAAAATGGCTTTCTGCGTGGGGTCTATCCGGACGCTTTTCCTGAGGCTCACTATGGGGTCGAGCACTACCCCGGAAGAATTGTCCAGCACCTTTTCCAGAGCTGCCGGCTTGGACAGATCCCGACCCCTTCCTATAAACTTTAAGCGGTCTGTTTCATATTGGGTGTTTCCGAAGGGTTGGCCCTCGCAGGAAACCGAATGGAAAAGGTGTAGAGGAGAATCCCTTTCATCCCTGGGATTCCTTGTTGCCGTAAGGCTTTCAGACTGTCGGTCGAACGAAGTTTTTACAAAAAGGTTGCTGAAAGCCCTGTGGGCCACGTCCGCCTCCTGGGTGTTTAAGGAAACCTCGGCATAGCTGGTCGTTTCGATGACGACCGGCCTTGCCCTCTTGTTGACAATAGATATTCTCCTGACTTCCACATTGTCTTCCGGAGAAACCCATATTTCCATGTGTATATTGATTCCCTTTCGCGACTGGACGTATTCCGCCTTCTCCAGTGAAAAACGTGCCTCGTAATCGTTTGTTTTTGCGCAAACAGGTTTAAAGCCCGCCGACCATATATCGTTATCCTCCAGATTCTTAAAATAGAAAGTCAATCCATGATGATTTCCATGCAAGTCCTCCCGCCAGCGGGTGACCATCTTGTTTTTGTATTTGCTGTAGCCCCCACCATTGTTTGTCACAAGCACCTGGTATTCTTTGTTTGAAAGGACATGGCAACGCGGAAGGCACAAAACGGCCTGTTTGAAGACACGGGTCATGAATACTTCCTTTGCAGCGTATTGGGGCGTTATACGTTCCTTTTCTTTCAGCTCATGGGTTATTATGACGCGGAAGGGCAGCTTTTCCTGAAGCATGCTTGCACCCATCTTGACAACCGGTTCGGAATGGAATCTGTTCTGCATTATCGAATCGTTTATGAAATTGTTTATTGCAACAATGCTCATACCCAGGTGGTGGGCCATGTAGGCCTGCACAATCTTTTTAGACACTTTCCCGCCTGTGCGTTCCTTGGTGTAGTCGGCTGATTCATAGAAGCCGTAGGGCCCTTTAAGCCCTTCCGATTCGAGCATTTTCAAGTTGGAAAGCACGGCCTCATGGTCGAAAGGAAGACCAAAGAAAGAAGAGTAGGGGGAAACAACATAATCGTTCACAAGGCCCCTCTTAAAGCCCAGGCCGGGCACTCCGAAAGCCTTGTACTGGTAATTGAGGTCTATGTCGAAATAGTAATAAGCTGATTCCGAAAGCCCCCAAGGCCTTTTCTTGCTTTTTCCATAAAGTTTCTGGTTTTCGATGACCGAGTGGTATGTTTCGTCAAGCAGAGTATTTTCATAATTTTTTAAAATGAGGTTGGGCATGAAGTACTCGAACATTGTTCCTGACCAGGATGCCAGCACCCGGAAATCTTCAGACAGGGTAAGCGTTCGGCCAAGCCGGTACCAATGCTTTAGGGGTACCTGCTTTTTGATTATGGCAAGAAAACTGGTCTGCCTGGCCTCGGACGCCATAAGGTCGTAATAGGAGTCAGCGAGAAAGTCGTTCTCCCAATCGTATCCTATGGAAAACAAGTGCTTCTTATCGTCGTAGAGGGCAGTGAAATCGGTTTGCTCGACAAGATGGTCGGCGGCGTGGCTAAGCTGGTCGAAGGTTCTCATAAGCTCGTCCAAACTGCACAGTATGGCCTTGAGCTTGTTTTCCAGCTTTACCAGGGAAGACTTTTCGCTTGCGTCCACCGCCTTGGTTTTTTTCTTTCTTATCTTGAAAATCATGTCATTGTATCTCGTGCGAAGCTCGGAAAGGCTCATGTCCATTTTGAGATGACGCGTATTTTCTATTATTTCCCTGTATGCGGGATGGTCGGAATCCGCAATGTCTTCTGGATATATAATGATGGTGTAGTACTTGTCGTACTCCGACAAGAGCTCCTGCACTGTTGTTTTTATTTTATTCAAACGGATGTCCGCGTTTTTTTCGAAGGGGACAATTTTGTCGAGAAAGGCTTTCCACTCGTGGGCCTCCTTTCCCTTTATGCTTCCGAAATCATCCAGTATTTTGCGTATGCCACCGTCTGCGATTCCGCTTATTTCACAGGTTTCCCTTAACCCTTGAACTATGTCGTCGTCAATAAGGGGTTTGTCGCGGTATTCAGTAAGACTTTGTTTTAGAGTTATCAGGTATCCTATGAAATTGCCGCTGTCGACGGTAGAAATGTATCTGGGTCTTAAGACCGAAAGGTCGTTTGTGTTGTACCAATTGTAAAGGTGGCCGTTCCATTTCTCCATTTTCGAGACGGTTTCGAGAATTTGCTTTACCACAACAACCATCCTGGTTATGGACAGATATCCCATGTCTCTTGCTGAAATGGCGGCAAGAAGCATAAGTCCTATGTTTGTGGGAGAAGTCCTGTTGGTGGCGTCTCTTGGGGGATAAATTTGAATGTTGTCGGGGGGCAGATAGTTGTGCTTCTTTTGCGCGAGGTCTTCATAGAAGGCCCATATCCTCCTGGCCTCAAGGCGCAGATAGGCCTGGTATTCATAAGGCACTGCCGGTTTGGCAGGTTTTCTTGAACCCAGCTTGTAGGCTATGAATGGAGAGCATAGCCATATGGCTGCGAAAAACAGGGGAAGAATAAAAGCCCTACTGCTGGCAAAGGCAGCAAGGAGCAGAAACAGCAACACCTCCACAAACACAATCCACATTTTTCTTGTGAAATGGGCAAGGGTCGGTATTTTTTCTTTTTCCAAAAGAGAAGCCGTTACCCATTCCAACATGTTGTTTTTGCTAATCAGCAGCCTGTAAAGGGATACAAGTATAGCCTCTGCCGTTACATAGGCTTCGTAGGGAAGAAAAACCGTCTGCAGGAGCAAATACTGCAGAGTCCCCCTAAGCCCGAATTTTACCTTGCCGCTTCGAGAGTAAAGCCTGTTGGGAGTCTGCTGCCGCCTGGAGAATGCTGAATCAATTATTTCCAGCAAAAGGGGAAGATACATGGATAAAAAGGCTACAGAAAGCCAGAGCCATGAATTGCCCGGCAAAAATGTCATTGAAGCTATTATGAGAAAGAAGAGGGCTATAGTATAAAGACTGCGCCTGAGGTTGTCCAGTATTTTCCATTTGGAAAGGGGAGACAAGGGATTTGCCGTCCTCTTTCCCTGCTTGTTTATAATGGTCGACTTAAGCCATGGTAGAAGCTGCCAGTCGCCCCTTACCCACCTGTGAAGGCGCATTATGTAAGAAAAATATTTGGTGGGATGGTTGTCCACAAGCTCAATGTCTGTTGCGAATGCCGCCCTTATGTGGCTGCCTTCCAACAAATCGTGGCTAAGTACGCGGTTTTCGGGTATTGCGTCTGCAAGGACCTTGTTGAAAAGGGGGAGGTCGTAAATGCCCTTTCCCATGAAAATTCCCTCGTTGAACATGTCCTGGTACAGATCGGATATATTTTCCGAATAAATGCTTACGCCTGTGTTTCGGGCGTATATGTGGGTGAAGCGTGAAGCATTGGAGCTGCCTACGCTTATGCTTACACTTGGCTGTATGAATCCATATCCCTCTTCCACGCGTCCCTTTTCCTTATTGAAGACGGCCTGGTTAAGCGGGTGGGAAATGGTACCTATGAGTTTTCTGGCAGAGTCCATGGGAAGCTGGGTGTCTTCGTCCAGGGTTATGATGTAGCGTATTTTTGATTTTAGGCTTGAAATGTCTGAAGAAATTACGACATGGGATGTCTGTTCGCTGCCGGAAAGAAGATTTCCCAATTCGGTGAGAGACCCCCTTTTTCTTTCCCAGCAAATCCATTTTTTCTGGTGGCCGTTAAAAAGCCGCTTTCTTTGAAAATAGAAGAAAGTATCTCTTTGAGGCGAATATTTTTTGTTGAGCCTTGAAGCTTCGCTTAAGGCGCTCTTTATTATTGCATTGTCTTCTTTTGTGAATTCGCTGTCTGCATCTTTGAATTCCCCCAGCAAGGCAAAGTAAAGATTTTCACTTTTATTTCCCAGGTAATATGTCTCTATTTTGTCAAAAAGCTCTTTTACGTTTTTTTCCTCCGTGATGAGGGCGGGGATTACCACCATGCTTGCGGATTCATCGGGTATACCGCTCTCCAAGCTTAGCTTTGGAAGAAATACAGGGGGGACAATCTTGAGGAAAATCCAGTTGAGAAACTTTATTATTATTTCGCTTACAGGGATGAAAAGCACCAGGCTTGCAAGAAGAGCATCTCCAACCGATTCGAAAATATGCGATATGCGGTATATGAAGAGCCCGGTTGCGGAAAGCGTAAGCAAAAATATAGGCAAAAGATAGGATGCTGGCGAAAAGTCATGAAAATGACCCCGTTTCCTGGTAAAGCCCAAGAGGGAAATAAGCTCATGGCGGCCATTTTCGGTAAGATAGTAACCGACATGGCTTTCCCGGAAAGCTTTTTCATCCTCCTTGGCTTTTTTGGCCAAGTCCAAAAGCTTCATTGCAACCTTGGTTTCATTTACCCTGTACTTTTTAGAAAAGGACTCCACTTCATGGCGGTAGTGGTCCCGCGATTCGAAATCCATAAGAAGGTAAACCCCTGACGGATCCTTCCTCAGTATTCCTTCCACGACCGAAACCGATTCGAATATGTTGTTCCAATCCAGCTGGGATATCTTGTTGAGTGAAGTTATAAGGTTGCCTATTTGATTCTTGTGCGAGGACTGGGTGCGAAGAGCCAGTTCAACCGTTTTTTCTATAGTTGTGTCATATTCCCTGAGCTTTCGTGCCAGGTATTTGGATATGTATTCATATTTCTCACTTTCTCTTCTTGTTATTCGCACCAGGTATTCTATATAGGAAGGGGAAACCATTGTAGAGTTTCCGATGTCTTCTTTTATCTGGTCGAGAGCCGCAAAAGTGTCTTCAAAGTCGATCTGACGCACTTTTTCGCGTTCAAGCTGATTGCGGTAAATGTCTCCTGAAATTTCTCTTATGCGTTCAATAATCGCCAAAACGAGCATGGTGTTGAAAATCCAAAGCTCGCCCATGGAAAAGATGCTGGCGCTCTGATAAGCCTTCAAATAGTTGATTATGATGTCCTCGTTGAAATTGCCGTTGGTGATTTCAACCAGGTTCAGGGCTGCCGGATATATGCGGGGGTAACCTGAAAAGATTGATTCTTCGAGGATTCCCAGGCTGATTTTTTGCCTTTTGTCCAAGGTCAGATTCATTTGCTTGACCTGTTCGTCTATTTTGTAGAAATTGTCCAGAATCCAATTGCTTCCGGGGTACAATTCCCGAGTTTTCGTCGAAAGGTCCGAAAGTCCGGATGAAAAATCTACTATGTCGGAATGGTTTTTTTCCAGACGGACCAGCAGCTTGCTCAAGGAATATTTTTTAAACTTGAAATTGCTTTCAATTGCCGTTTTTTCAGCGTGTAAGCGCATTTCCTCCATGTTTATCATAATAACACTTCCAAATGAATATTTCCCAATCCCGTGTATTCTGTCTGTATATACAAGTATACCCCCGGCGAGTGACAATACACCAATAAATTGATTTGCCGGATATGACCCGGGGCTGGATAAAAATGTCCGGCGAGTGTATAATTGAATTTAAAGGGGAGGTTTTAATGATGTCGTATCCCGAAAGGCTTTTGGGCGACTTGTCGGTAATTATCGGAACAATTGCTTTAATAGTAATAATATGGGGAGTCTTTTTTTGCCTTGCCAAGTGGCTGCACGGCGAAATATTTTTGAGGTCCCTGGCCGACTCGTCAACAAGGAGGGAGGAGATACGGCGCACGCTCGGCTCCTACATACTTCTTGGGCTTGAAATCCTTATAGTCGCCGATATAATCGAAACTGTAATCAATCCGACCATTGAAGAAATAGCAATACTTGGGTCCATAGTTCTCATAAGGACAGTAATAAGTTTTTTTCTTGACAGGGAAATTACCCAAAAGGACAAAATTAAGTAGTAGCAACTGTTGACAAGGGCAATAAAAAATCATATTATAGTAATTGATTTTGCATGCACCTATAGCTCAGCAGGATAGAGCAACGGTTTCCTAAACCGTGTGCCGGAGGTTCGAGTCCTCCTAGGTGCGCCAAAGAAAAAAGAAAGGCCATTTTGTCGGCTCTTTCTTTTTTTTATGCCAAGAAACAGCAAAATTTTTCGTATACATTCGTATATTACTATAAAAAAAGCAAGCACCATAAGCAGCATACCGAGCAAAGACGTTATGGAGAGCTTCCTGCACGGAAGAGGAATTGGGAATCATTGATTACATAAGGAGCAGACTTGTGTTAGGATATTATTAGATAAAAAAACAGGAGGCTTAACATGTTTACAAAAGCAATAATAAGGAAACCGGGCAAAAGCCTGATAAAGGGAATCACATCGGCCCAGGGGCTGGGCAAACCGGATTACCAAAAGGCGGTCTCGCAGCACGAATCATACCAAAGGGCGCTTGAAAGCTGCGGACTTGAAGTGGAGGTCCTAGAGCAAAACGAAGAATTTCCGGACAGCTGTTTTGTAGAGGATGTAGCGGTCATTTTTGATGAAGCCGCAGTAATAACAAATCCGGGAGCGCCTGCAAGAAATGCCGAAAAAAAGCTTATAATGGAAACAATTAAAAATCATTACCAGACAATAGAGCGCATAGAGGAGCCGGGAACCCTCGAAGGCGGAGACATAATGCAGGACGGCAAAACCTTCTACATAGGAGTTTCAGAAAGAACAAACAGAGAAGGCGCAATGCAGCTTAAGGCCATAGTCGAAAAATACGGATACCAGGCAAAACTGGTCCCTGTATGCGAAGTCCTTCACCTAAAGACAGGAGTCACCCTATTCCCCGATGGATTTTTGCTGGCAGGGGCTTCGTTCGCAAGCGACAAGGCATTCGACGGCGCAGTCAGGCACTTTGTTCCGCAGGAAGAGTCCTATGCCGCAAACTGCCTTCTAATAAACGGAAAGGTCATTGTCCCTTCGGGATTTCCAAAGACGCTTGAAGTGTTAAAGAGCAGAGGATACGATATAATAGAGACAGACATGAGCGAATTCCGAAAAATCGACGGAGGACTCACCTGCCTGTCGCTTCGATTCTAAAAAAGGCATAAAAGACATACCCGAGTGCAAAAGACCAAAGAGGAGGGTGAAATGATGGAGGGAAAAAAGATTTCCGACTTTGAAAGCGCCGGAACCATTCAGGGATTCTACATGATAAAGCAAATTTCGGTAAGAAAGGCAAAGAACGGCAGCTTCTTCGCCGACTTGACCCTTTCCGACAGCACAGGAGAAATAAAGGCCAAAATTTGGGATGCCGACGAAAAGGCGGAAACGTTTTTTGCTAGGGCAAGCATAGTCAAGGTCCGCGGAGACCTTTCCCAGTGGAATGGAAGGCCCCAGCTGACAATAAAGAAAATACGCAAAGCCGAGCCCCAAGACGGGCTGGACATAGAGGATTTTGTGCAGAGTGCACCTGAAAGCTTTGAAAGCATGTACGGGGAAGTCCTTTCCTACATAGATAAAATGTCCGACCCAAACCTCAAAAAACTCTCAGGACATCTATTCGGTAATGTAAAGGACAAGCTCTCATACTATCCTGCAGCAAAGAGCAACCACCATTCAATAAGATGCGGCCTGCTCTATCACACACTCACCATGCTGAGAGTCGGCGAAAAATTGGCTTCGGTGTACAAAAAAATAGATACAGACCTGCTTTACTCGGGCATAATAGTCCACGACCTGGCAAAGACTAAAGAAATGGAAGCGGACCAGACGGGAATAGTTTCCGAATACACAAGAGAGGGAAAACTCCTGGGCCACATAATACAGGGCATAGGCGACATACAAAAGGCCGGAGAGACACTTTCCATACCGCGCGAGAAAGTCCTTCTGCTCGAGCACATGGTTCTTTCCCACCACTACGAGCCAGAATTCGGAAGCCCCAGAAAACCCATGATTCCGGAAGCGGAGCTCCTTCATTATATAGACATGATCGACGCAAGGATGTACGACTTTTTCGAAAGCCTGGACAAGACTGAAAGCGGAGAATTCACAGACCGCATCTGGACCCTTGACAACAGGCAGCTATATAAGACCGTTGCCGCGGAAGAGAGGAAGGAAAATGAAGAATAAAGCGCTTGAAAAAATGAAAGAGGGAGAGCCTGTCTTCGGCATGTTCTGCAACCTCAATTCACCCGAAGTTGTTGAAATAATGGGTCTGGCAGGCTTGGACTTTGCCGTGCTCGACATGGAGCACGGTCCCTTCACATTCGAATCGGTGCAAAACCTTGCAAGGGCCGCCGAACTAAGGGGCCTTACCGCTATCGCCAGAGCCACCAGCGGAAGCAGGACAGACGTTTTGCGGGCCCTGGATACAGGAGTTGCGGCAATAGTCGTTCCCCAGGTTTCAACCCCTGAAGAAGCCGGGGAAATAGCCAAATGGGCCAGATATTATCCCCAAGGAGAAAGGGGAGTGGCGCTTCCCAGATCCTCGGAATTCGGCAGCAAAAGTATAGTCGAATATTTCAAAGAGGCAAACAGAGAGACTCTGGTATCCGTTCAAATAGAAAGCCGCCAGGCTTTGGACAATCTCGACCAAATAATAGCTTGCCCCGGAATAGACATGGCATTTGTAGGTCCCTTCGACCTTTCCCAGTCGCTTGGCATACCCGGTCAGGTGGAGCACGAGACTATAGAAAAAGCTCTCGACCAGATAATTGCATCATGCACAAGGCAGGGCAAATACGCGGGCATCTTTGCGGCAAACGCAGACCAGGCACTTAGCTTCAAGCAAAGGGGTTTCGACCTGATAGCA
>Ga0209943_1000242_pt1 | contig 38107 bp, 37 predicted proteins | sample SalPonR1_B_D2_MG_FD_185698 | JGI IMG/M metagenome (GOLD analysis project Ga0209943, IMG submission 185698) | Salt pond soil microbial communities from South San Francisco under conditions of wetland restoration - Salt Pond MetaG R1_B_D2_MG... ... | reverse complement strand
TTCTTGTATAATTAGTTCCATGAGAGTCACTCCTATGTTGTTTTGTTTAGACACTTTACATCATATCAAAAGGAGCAACTCTCATTTTATTTTTTTGTCTTTTTTCCTACAGTAATTTTACGCTAACACGATTGTTTGATTGTTTATGCAATCCGTTTTCATTTGACAAGCATCGAATGCTATTATATCATATATGTATAAATATTCCTTATATTTGCATTAATAATTTAATCGTTTCGATTTGTGTGACAAGAGGAGCATTTACAATCAGTAGACTGGCATTTGAAGTGAAAAGATGCCAAGGGAAAGGTGTATTTGCCGAAACCGTTGTTTTCCCCGAAAAACTCCGGTTGGGACCATGTCCGAACAGGCTTGGTACTGTCATTCTCTCTAAACTGTGGAGAATGAAGCGCTTTTTACATGGATGAAAGGTTGCTGTGTAGCTGTTTATAGCAGTCATAGGTGCTTTTATCTGTGGCTGTTTTTTATTTACAAAAATTCTGAAAGGAGATTATTATGAGTTTTAAGAAAGCTTTGATTTTTTCATTGGCAATCATTCTTTTATTCAGTCTCGCTTTGCCTGTTTTTGCTGAAGGGGGTGACGATGCCGTATCTTTCGGTTTCTGGTCATTGATGCCTCCCCTTATAGCTATAATTCTGGCATTTATAACAAAACAAGTCATCCTGTCACTCTTCCTGGGAATATTTGTTGGAGCGACGATGATGAATGGAGGAAATATATTCTTCGGTTTTCTAAGAACCCTGGACGGTTACATATTGGGTTCGGCGGCTGACAGTTGGAATGCCGCAATTTTGATTTTCACACTTACAATAGGTGGAATGATTGGTGTCATCTCCAAAATGGGAGGTACACATGCCATAGCCGAATCTTTGGCAAAGAAAGCCAAAAACGCCAAAAGCGCACAGCTTGTAACTTGGGCTATGGGTTGTCTTGTATTTTTCGACGACTACGCCAATACGCTTATAGTCGGACCTACAATGAGACCACTCGCAGACAAAATGAAAATTTCCAGGGAAAAACTGTCTTATATAGTAGACTCAACAGCGGCTCCCGTAGCTGGAATGGCGGTCATTTCAACATGGGTTGGATACGAGCTTGGCTTGATAAACGACGCAATGACTGCATTGGGTCTTGAAGTAAACGCCTACGGGATATTCCTAAGGTCAATTCCTTACCGCTTTTATGACATCTTCGCAATAGTCATGGTTTTCCTCGTATCATACATGCTCAGGGATTTCGGGCCAATGTACAAGGCGGAAAAACGCGCCCGACTAACAGGAAAAGTATTGGCTGACGGAGCCAACCCAATGGCTTCAACTGAAATGGAAAGTGAAATTCCAGAAGATACGACACTTAGGGTTTCAAATGCTGTAATTCCGATTTTGACACTTGTAGTTGTATCGTTCGTAGGTCTTTGGTATTCCGGCGGAGGAACCGAACTTCCGGGAACTATGGAAGGTATCCGTACAGCTTTCGGTAACGCAGACGCTTCTGTAGCACTTATTTGGGGATCTGCAACAGCAAGTATTGTAGCGATAATACTTTCGATATCTCAAAAGATAATGAGCATCGGAGAAGCCTTTGACGCTTGGGTAGACGGAGCAAAATCACTAGTAATCACAGCAGTAATACTAATATTGGCATGGTCCATAGGATCAGTTGCAGGTGATGTTGGAACAGCAAATTACCTTATAGGTATTGTAACAGAAACTTTGCCTCCATTCATGCTTCCGCTTCTTGTGTTCGCGATTTCATGCGTGGTTGCTTTTGCAACCGGAACATCTTGGGGAACAATGGCTATAATGATGCCACTGGCAATTCCTTTGGCAGCGGCCTTCAATGGAAATGTTGTTGATTCACTCATGCTTTCCACTCTTTCGTCCGTTCTTACAGGTTCTATTTTCGGAGACCACTGCTCACCGATTTCAGATACAACCATAATGTCTTCGATGGCATCAGCAGCCGACCACATAGACCACGTAAAAACACAGTTGCCTTATGCTGTTTTCGTAGCTTTCATAGCTATCGCCGTAGGCTATTTGCCTGCAGGCCTGGGAATGAATCCGTTTATTTCCTTGCTTGTCGGCGTAGTATTGATTTGGAGCGTTTTGAAATTCTACGGAAAGAGCACCAGGAAAGAAGACCTGGAAGCTCTTGAAGAAAGTAAAACGGCCTGATGATAAGGGCATATCCACTAAAGAAAAGCAGAAAATGGCAAAGCCTTTTTCTGCTTTTTCTTGGTTTGTACATTCTTTTTACAAAAGACTTGTCGGATTCAAGATATCTTATAGGGGCGGCAGTGTTTCTTTCATTGGGGACATGGCGGGAGAAAATTTCTGTTGACAAGGATGGAATACTTTATCAATCACAACTTTTGCTTGTATTTAAAATGAATACCCTCTGCCTCTTTACAGATGCGGACAAGCTTGAAATTCTACCTTTCAATGAAGAATATTTCTTGCTCCAACATCTAAAAGGGCGAAAACTGAAAAGAGTTCTCATAGAATCAAAAGACACATCTTCGGTAAGATCTTTTATAGAATGCTGTCATAAATAGACACAATGATTTAATAAGCTTGGATCAAATGAGGCCATTGCAAGAATAATGGCCTCATTTTTTTATTCTTTCCAATGCTTTTTTATTTATTATAAACAATATTCAATATTTTGCTATATAATGAATATTGGAAAGGGCGTGACAACATGAAGCTTCATTATTTTGGACATTCCGCATTTCAATTGGAGGAAAAGGATTTCAATCTGTTGATTGATCCCTTCCTTAGAGAAAATCCCCTTTGCAAAACAAATCCAATTGATCTTTCACAAGTCACCCATATACTTGTGACCCACGGACACAGCGACCACATTGGAGATGCGACAGAAATCGCCAAATTGAATGATGCTGTAATTATCTGCAACTTTGAATTGGCTTCATTCTTTTCAGAAATGGATATAAAAACCCACGCAATGCACCTTGGCGGAAGCCACCAATTCCCATTTGGGAAAATCAAGATGACAATGGCGGCTCACGGTTCAGGAATAAAGACAAGCAATGGAATCGTTTGCGGCGGAAGCCCTTGTGGATTCCTTATTGAAGTTTGCGGATTAAAAATATATCACGCGGGAGATACCGGCTTAATTTGGGACATGAAGCTGCTTGAGGATGAAAATATTGATTACGCACTTCTGCCCATAGGCGGAAATTTTACAATGGATATATGCGATGCAGTCCGCTCAGTCGATTTCATAAGACCAAAAGTATCGATACCAATGCATTACAATACCTTTCCTCTCATAGAGGCATCCCCTGAACTCTTTAAGGCATCCGTCAAAAACAGTAAAGTAATACTGCTTGAGCCAAATACATCAATTGATGTTTAGACAGGAGCTTACATGGACAATGACCGCAAAGGAATCTTTTGGGTTTTAATTTCAACATTCTTCTTCGCACTTATGGGAATTGTTGTCAAATGGACCCCCGGTATTCCCGTATTTGAAAAGGTTTTTGCGCGTAATCTGACAGGCGCAATAATAATGTTTTACATTATAAAAAAAGAAAATATTCCTGTAAAGCTCAATCATGCCCCCCTTATGCTTTACAGGTCGGTGAACGGAACACTTGGAATACTTGCCCAGTTTTGGGCTATTTCACTTCTTCCTCTGGCAAACGCAGTCATACTTAACAGCCTTTCCCCTTTTTTTGTTCTTATTTTAGCATATGCCTTTCTTCATGAAAAAATACGATCAAAATCTGTTTTGGCTATGCTTATTGCCTTGGCAGGGTCCCTGCTTGTGGTCAAACCGTCATCGGCCATCAATTTGTTTCCATCTTTGGTCGGCGTTTTATCAGCCTTCTTTGCCGCAAGCACATTCGTGCTTCTCCGTAAACTTAAGGAATACAACCCTCCGGAAATAAATGTGTTCTTTTTTTTGCTTTTCTCCGTAATCATGATTACACCAATGATGGCAATAACTTTTGTTGTCCCTGATTTCGCACAGGCCGCCAAACTGTTTGTCATAGGCATATTCGGAACAATAGCCCAAATAACCATGACGGTAGCATACAAGTACGCGGAAGCTTCAAAACTAGCAATATATATTTATCTAAACATTGTAATGTCGTCCATTTTTGCCGTCTTGATGTTCAATGAAGTGCCGGATATTTTAAGCATTTGCGGAGGCTCTCTAATAATCATAGGCGGATATATAAACTATAAAGCAGCTTTAAAATCAAAACCAACAAAAATCAAGGAGGATTTTTCATGCCAGAAATCACATTTGTAACACCAAAATGCCGATATCCCGGGGGAGACGATAAGATTTTCGGAGCGAACACCAGGGCCAATCAAAAATCCGATGAAATCGGATTTGAAAATGTCATAAATGCAACAGTAGGAGCATTGCTAAATGACGACGGAAGCCTTTCAGTCATGAAGTCCGTAATGAATCATTTTCGCAGCCTTCCAGATGCTGAAATTTCAGCTTACGCACCGATTGCCGGTCTCCCCGAATTCCGCCAAGCGGTAGTAGAGGCATGTTTCGGGGATCATCGTCCCAAAGGCCATATTGAAGCAGTCGCCACTCCCGGTGGTTCAGGTGCAATAAGAAATACAATTTGGAACTACTCGGACCCCGGGGATGCAATTCTTACTTCGGACTGGTATTGGGGACCGTACGACACCCAAGCCAAAGTAAACGGACGCAGGCTTGAAACGTACAAACTTTTCGACGATTCGGGCATGTTTAATATAGGGGCCTTCCGCGATAAAACCGAAAAACTTTTGAAGGCTCAAGAACGCCTGGTAATCCTGCTTAATTCTCCTGCTCACAATCCTACAGGATACAGCCTTGCAGATAGCGAATGGGAATCTGTAATGGACACAATATGCAAGCTTGCAGAAAATCCAGACAAACGAATAGTTCTTTTTGCAGACATAGCCTACATAGACTTTGCAGGCGACGATTCTTCAAGGGCATTTATGGAATTGTTTGGCAATCTGCCTGAAAACGTTTTGGTCATAGTCGCCTACTCCATGTCAAAAGCCTTCACCCTTTACGGACTCAGAAGTGGAGCCATGATTTGCATTTCATCAAACGAATATGCAACAAAAGAATTCTTCAATTCCTGCCAGGTCGCCAACCGGGGAACCTGGTCAAACGGAACAAGAGGAGCGCAGAAACTTCTGGCGGATATTTTCACAGATGAAAATCTCAAAACTGAAATAGAATGGGAAAGGACTTACTACAAGACACTTTTAAAAGAAAGAGCAAAAGCCTTTCAAAAGGCTTCCAAGAAGGCCGGCCTTGCAATATGCCCTTACAAACATGGGTTTTTCGTTACTGTCCCATGCAACAAACCCAACGAAGTGGCTGAGGAATTGGAAAACAAGAACATATATGCAGTAGCTCTTCAAAGAGGCCTTAGGTTTGCGGTTTGTTCAGTTTCAAAAGAAAAATGCGCAAAAGCGCCAAAAATAATAAAAGCAGTAATAGATGAAAAGAGTGGAAAATAGCAAGAGGAAAGGAAATGCTGTGAAAAGCAGCAGAAAGCAAGATTGACAAACTTGTTTAGCAAAAGCTGTTGCAACGGTTAAAATTTTGTCTGCTAGCTTCGGACAATGCTTAGCAAAAAAATACCTTCACCGTTCGCAAAATTTAAGATTATACAAAAAGTAAAAAAGGCAAGACCGCAAGCCCGCTTAATCATACGTTTGGGGCTTTTGGCTCTTGCCTTTTTCACTTTTTTTCACTGCAGCCTGCATGCTTTACAAATACGTGACCTAAGGGTTTTTCGAAGACAGGGAAGAAATTCAGCTTTCTCGTCAAGCTGAGGCTTTGTCGAAGATAATTGCATACCCCAAAAGCACAGCCCCCACCACAATGAAACTGTCCGCTACGTTGAAAATCGCAAAATCAATCAATCTGAAATCTATGAAGTCTATCACATAGTCAAACAATATTCTGTCAATCCAGTTCCCTGTCGCGCCTCCTATTACCATGGACATGGCAATTTGGGCGATTGCGGTCATATGCTTTTTTTCTCTGCAAAAGTAGTAACTCATTACTACTATTACCATTCCCGTAACCACTATCAGGAGATCCTGTTTTCCGGTCAGAATGCTGAATGCCGCCCCTGTGTTTTCCGCATATGTAAAATGCAGAACCCCTTGCATTATTGGAAATGTGTCGATTTTTTGCAGATACTCTACAGCCATGTATTTTGTCATGCGATCCAAAATCAAAATTCCCAAAATCATGATCAAATTGTACATAGGATACCCCCTCAGGCGTCATCTAGAATTCCGAGTTTTTCGGTGTCCTCGGAAAGGGAAGTACATCCCTTATATTGCTCATTCCTGTTATATACATTATTACACGTTCAAGTCCCAATCCATATCCTGCGTGCTTTGCTCCTCCGTACTTCCTAAGCTCTTTATACCACCAGTAATCATCCTGGTTCAAATCCATTTCTCCTATTCTTCTTTCGAGAACGTCATACCGCTCTTCCCTTTGGCTTCCGCCTATTATCTCGCCTACACCCGGAACAAGCAAATCCATAGCCGCAACAGTATTTTCATCATCATTAAGTCGCATGTAAAAGGCTTTTATGTCTTTGGGATAATCAGTCACAAAAATAGGCTTTTTGAATATTTTCTCGGTCAGGTATCGTTCATGCTCAGTTTGAAGGTCGCATCCCCATTCGACGTGATACTGGAAATCAACCTTGGATTTTTCAAGCAGGTCTATTGCCTTCGTGTATGTTATTCTTCCAAAATCCGAATTAGCGACATTTTCCAATCTGTCTTTGAGACCCTTGTCTATGAATTTATTGAAGAATTCCATTTCATCCGGAGCTTTTTCCATTACATAATTAATGACATATTTTATCATGTCCTCTGCAAGCGCCATATTGTCATCGAGATCGGCAAAGGCTATTTCCGGCTCTATCATCCAAAACTCGGAGGCATGCCTTGCAGTGTTTGAATTTTCAGCCCTGAAAGTCGGCCCAAATGTGTAAACGTTTCTGAATGCAAGCGCAAATATTTCAGCTTCAAGCTGCCCGCTGACTGTAAGATTCGATTCTTTTCCAAAAAAATCATTCTCATAGTCGATTTTTCCTTGGTCGTTTTTTGGAACATCATTAAGATCAAGCGTCGTTACTCTAAACATTTCCCCTGCACCTTCGCAATCGCTGCCCGTAATGATTGGAGTATGGACATAAACAAAGCCCCTGTCCTGAAAAAATTTGTGGATGGCATAGCTTACAAGAGACCTTACCCTGAATACTGCTGAAAATGTATTGCTTCTAGGTCTTAGATGAGCTATGGTCCTTAGATATTCAAAAGTATGCCTTTTCTTTTGAAGCGGATATGTTTTTTCCGATTGGCCCTGAACTTCGATTGAATGAGCCTTTATTTCGAATGCCTGCTTTGCATCCGGAGTGAGCACCAATTTCCCCTCTACTGAAACGGATGCGCTGACGCCTAGTTTTTTTATTTCTTCAAAGTTCTCCAAATTTTCTTCGAAAACAATCTGTATATTCTTAAAAAAAGTTCCGTCGTTCAACTCTATAAATCCAAAAGCTTTTGAAGATCTGATAGTTCGAATCCAGCCTGCCATAGAAACAGTTTTTTCTGCAAATCCATCAGGATTTTTATAGATGTCCTTAACCAATTCGAATTTTTTCATTCCACGTTCTCCCCTCGTAAAATATTTTTGCATATTTAAAGCCTTCCATCCAAAAAAGGGACGAAAGGCTATTCCGCGGTGCCACCCCGATTGACAGTTCCTGTCCATCTCGTTGTCGAAATAACGGTCGATTCCGTCTGCGCCTACTCCTATCAGGTTTCGGGCAAAAGCTCGGAAGGGTTCTTCAATAAACGCTCCATACCGGACTCCCACCGCCTCCGATTCGCTGTAAGTTTCTGCGTAAATTTACTCTTTTCCTCATCGCTTAGTATTTCATTATTGCTATTATAATATAGACCTATCTGGTTGTCAAAGCATTCAAACTCTTAAAGAAGAGGAGACAGAAGCCTTCCGTAGGATTCCAAAAATTTCACTCCCAAGCTCCTCTTTTTATGTTCTTCAAGCTGAATCTCCTTGCTCTCTTTTATGTCGTCCAGGAAATTTCTTTCTAGCTTTTTGACGATATTCCTGTTGTATATGAATGCATTCACCTCAAAATTGATTTCAAGGCTTCTTATGTCAAGGTTTGCCGTCCCAACAGAAGCAACCGTGTCATCAACTACGAACACTTTGCTGTGCATAAATCCCTTTTCATATGTATATATCTTTACACCAGCTTCCAGCAACTCCTCCATATTTCCTCGCGAAGCCCAATAAACGGTGAAATGGTCGGGCTTGCCGGGCATGACTATCCTTACATCCAAACCGCTTAGCGCAGCCGTTTTAAGAGCAACATTCAAGCTCTTGTCCGGAACAAGGTACGGGGTCATTATCCAAATCCTGGATTTTGCCGCCGTTATCATTGTAAAATACGCCTGCTGAATCGATTCCCAATCTGAATCCGGTCCGCTTGAACTTATCTGCATAAGCTCGCTGCCTCTGTAGTCTAATTTAGGATAATAATTTATGCCTTCAAGATATTCTCCCGAAACAAATTCCCAATCTTTGAGAAAAATGTTCTGAAGCATGTAAACTCCTTCTCCTTCTATTCGCATATGAGTATCGCTCCAATATCCCAGTTGCGGATCATTGCCAAGATATTCATCCCCTATGTTGATTCCTCCAAGAAATCCAACCTTTCCATCTACAACAATAATCTTTCTATGATTCCTATAGTTAAGTTCCCTGCTCAGAACAGGAAAGATGACCGGAAAAAACTCCATTACCTGAACTCCGCTTCTCTTAAGCGATTCCAGATAAATTTTGGGCAACCTCCAACATCCCACACTGTCATATATCAAGCGTACTTCTAATCCATCATTGGCTTTTTCAATAAGTATTTTACGTATGATGTTTCCTATTTTGTCATCTTTTATTATGAAATATTCAAGATGTATCTGTTTCTTTGCATTTCTCAGTTCCCTTATGATTGCGCTGTATGTTTCCCTTCCGTTTGAATATATCTCTGTCGAATTGTTTACTGTAAAAATAGCATTTGAATTGTTCAGCAGAAGCCTTGCCAATTTTTTATTTACCGGCGAATCCAATTCTCCAGTCATTGGATACTCCATAATCATTTCCTTTTGCAGATTCACAGTTTTTTCAAGGTGTTTAGAACCAATGCGTTTCTTTTTAGAAAACTTCCTTTTGCGCCTATAGCTTTGCCCAAACATCATGTAAAATACAAAACCGACAAATGGAAGCACGACAAGTACCAGGAGCCATGCCATGGTTTTTGCAGGGTCTCTGCTTTCAAAAAAAATAACAACGCCGACAAGAGCTGTATAAACCGTGAATATTACAATCAGAAAACCTTTTATCCTTGATAAAATATTTCCAACTATCCCTATCCATATGGATTCATAGCTAATCAAATAAATTGCCGTAATTAATAGTATGACAAATATACTTGCAGCAATGTTTCTTTTCGTCATTTTCCTCATTTTTAACCCCCAGCTTTAACCCCCAGCAAAAAACACTTCATTTATATCATTATACATTTTAATCCACACCTATGTTAAGTAATACCCATTATTTTTCTTGAGAAAAGCATGCAGTTCGTTATAATGATAATATGAACCGACACAAGGGAGGAAAACAATGGATTTTAAAACACGAATAATGGACAAGTCTGCAATAAACCGTTCCATCACTCGAATAGCCCATGAAATAATAGAACGAAACAGTGGAATAGAAAATATAGTTCTTGTTGGAATATACACGCGAGGAGTTTACCTTGCTCAAAAGATAGCCGAAAAAATCAAGAGCATAGAATCCAAAAACATCGAGTTGGGTTCACTGGATATAACACTATATAGGGATGACCTAAGCAAACTTGGCGAAAATCCCATAGTAAACAGCACAAATATCAAATTCAGTATTGATGAAAAAAATGTGATTCTGGTAGACGATGTGCTTTTCACCGGACGAACTGTCCGTGCGGCAATGGACGCGCTTATGGATTTTGGAAGACCGAAAAGCATACAGCTTGCCATACTTATAGACAGGGGACACAGGGAGCTTCCCATAAGACCTGATTATGTGGGCAAAAATGTGCCTACCTCTAAAAATGAAGTGATCCATGTACGCATTTTGGGTGTAGATGAAGCCGAGGATGTACTCCTTTCCGAAAAACACTAAAACCATCTTCTGAATTATTCAACAAAGCTGCTTGACTGACTTTTCCATTGGTGTTATGATATTTACAGAATTAAATATGGACGCCTTTAATTTGACCCCGTGAGGTTAAGAAGGAACAAACAAGTGCAAGATACTTGTATGGTTTTCATGACTGTAAAGGAATGAAACAAGCCTTTCTGCTTCGCGAGCAGAAAGGCTTTATTTATTATACGGTTGTGGGGCGTCTTGTTTTATTGACACTTAATAAAATGAGAGAGGAGATTATTTATGGACAATCTTGCACGAAAGCAAAATGTAACAGACTTTCCAACAGAATCAGAAATATCTTTAAACAAAAAAGTTGTCTTGGGCATGCAGCATACCTTCACCATGTTTGGAGCAACTGTACTGGTCCCCATCATAACAGGCTTTGACATTTCTGTAGCACTCTTCATGGCTGGAATCGGAACTCTTCTTTTCCACCTTATCACCAAAGGCAAAGTACCTGCATTCCTCGGCTCTTCATTTGCATTCATCGCCCCTGTAATGGCGGCAATGGAAGCTTCGAGCATTGAATACGCACAGGGAGGCCTCGTTGTAGCGGGCTTGGTATACCTTGTTATGGCCGGGCTTATAAGCATATTCGGAACGGAGAAAATAATAAGTTTCTTCCCTCCTATAATCACAGGTCCAATCATAATCGTCATCGGCCTCAAGCTTGCTCCTACAGCAATAAATATGGCAAGCGGAAACTGGCTGCTTGCCATAGTCAGTTTTGCAATAGTTACAGCGGTCAGTATCTATGGCAAAGGATTCATTAAGGTTCTTCCCGTTCTTGTGGGACTATTTGGCGGGTATGTATTTTCATTTGCAACAGGCCATGTCGATTTCAGCGGAGTAATTGCAGCCGATTGGTTTGGAGTTCCCAACTTCACAATGGCCAAGTTCAGCACCAGCACAGTAATGATGGTTGCTCCGGTCGCAATAGCAACTATGGTTGAACATATAGGAGACGTAATCGCAATAGGGGCTACTACAAACAAGGACTTCATGAAAGATCCCGGCCTCAAGAGAACTCTTCTCGGCGACGGAATAGCGACTTCACTTTCCGCAATGGTCGGCGGACCCGCAAACACAACCTATTCCGAAAATATCGGAGTTCTTGCCCTTACAAAGGTTCATAATCCGGCAATAATGAGAATAGCCGCAGGATTTGCAATTCTGCTCGGAATAATGCCCAAACTCGGAGCCGTAATAAACTCTATACCTACAGCAGTAGTAGGGGGCATATCTATAATATTGTTCGGAATGATTGCATCAGTTGGAGCCAGAACCCTGGTTGACAACAAGATAGACTTCAACAAATCAAGAAATCTTCTGATTTCTGCCGTAATACTCGTTCTAGGACTTGGAGGAGCTTCTCTTCCTGTAAGCGTTGCAGGAGCAAGCTTCGCTGTTGAAGGAATGGCGCTGGCAGCAATCGTAGGAATAATACTCAACAAGGTTTTGCCTCAATAAGATATTCCAAAAACTCAAAAGAGTCCAAACGGAAATATTCCCGGTTGGGCTCTTTTTATTTGCAAAACATCTTTGTCTCTTTATGCAACAACACCATCTCTTTTATTCTATACCCGAATGACACAGGCGTTCGCCGAAATTGGTGTTTATCAAAATACGGATTGACGAGAATCTTCAAGTTCAAGGCGCTTGTAAAAATCAGTGATTGGAGCGTATAAACTATACGTGACAGAACGATTTTCACATTGCAACGCCGAAATTGGTGTTTATCGTCAATCCAATATACTATTCTTTTTCGACTCCGCCTACATCATAATTGTTAGATGGATTCCAGAGCATAAAGCCTTCAATGCCATTGTCGTTAAGTCCCTTTATTTGAGCCCTTATCTGTTCGGCGCCGTAGTGAATGTGCCCATCGACATATGTCGCTGTGAAATCCTGTATCCACGGTCTTACAATTGCTGGCGTCTCTATGTTCATGTTCTTAGTCACAGAGTCCTTTGTGCACCTATATATTGTTTCGTAAGGAGAGGCATCGGGTACGGCAAGTCCATAGACTCCCGGTCCATAATGACTGGGATACATCATTGGTGAAATATAATCAACAACATTGCTTATTGCTTCCCAATACTGTCCTATTCCCATGTCGTCGCCAACCGAACCCACCAATCCGAACACATCGGCCGAAATATACACTTGGTATGGATCGAGTTCTTCCCTTGCGTATTTAAGGAAATTCTGTACAGCCAAGGGTTTGGATTCGCCGAGCTCATTTCTGTAATCCAGATAAGCGTCCCTTTTCCCTCCGTTTGAAGTCGGAAATCTGACATAATCGAATTGTATTTCATTGAATCCAGCTTCAGCGGCTTCTTTAGCAACTCCCACTACATATTTCCAAAGTTCGCGATTGTAAGCACTGCTCCATTGAATATTTTTCTTGAAATAGAAAGGCGCTCCGCTGTCCTTGTAGATCACCCCGGCCTCGGGATGCTCCTTCACATACTTAGGATCTACAAAGCAAACTATTCTGGCAATGGTGTATATATCGTGTTCCTTGAGTTTTTTCATAACAGAGTCTATATCCTTGACCGGCACACTCACATTTGCCTCGGGGTTCATTTCCTCTGCGATATCTGTTTTAAACAACATTGTTCCATTGTCGTCTTTCATGTTTATTACAAAAGCATTTATCTTGCTCCTGTCGGCCAAATCAATCATTTTATCAAGTTTTGCACTTCCGGCACTATAGCCCGTCAGGTATATTCCGTTTACGGTCACTCTTGGGTTGTTATTATAATCACCCGGTTTTTCCTGTGGCGAGAAATCTATATCGGCGTATCCCGGGCCCAAAAATTCCATCTTGTCTTTTACTGTATATTCTGCCGAAATCCATCCGTAATCACCATCCTGGTGCTCGTATGGTATCTTATGCCACTTTGGCGAACCTTCTTGGTCAAACACGGTTTCGATTACCGAAACCTGCGAACCTTTAATTACCTTGCCGACTATCGATCCGTTCATCTTCGAATCGTTTCGAACATTCAAAACACTTGCGCTAATGAAGAGTGTTTCATCCTCGTTTTCAACTTCGTCCGGTGTTTGGCTTTCCGGTTTTTCTTCATTCTCTTTTTCTCCCATTTCCGTTTCCTCAACTTCCTCGAAACCTGAAGAAATCACTTCGCTGCCTGATTCTTCTTGCTCATTTTCAACTTCAGAAGCCGCATCCTCTTTGTCCGAACAAGCTGTAAAGGCAAATAAAACCGTAACCATACACAATGCCACCATGATTTTTTTCTTTCTCCTCATCCCGCACCTCTTTCTATTTATGTGTCTTACATTCCATTATAATGGGAAAAGCCTTACTTTTCATCAAAAATATGTGACAATTCCGTAATATATTTAATAAGCGCGCACCCTCTAAGGCTGCGCGCTTATCCAAAACACCGCTATTCAATTACTATAACCGCGGCCTTTCCTATCTCTATCCAATCATACAGGAACTTAGCATGGCTTGTATAGTTCCTCACGCACTTATGCGAACGAGGAACAGTACCTATGGTAAAAAGATATTCTTTCATGCCCGGATCGACTTTGGCGCCGTTTACAATCGAATAATTGACCGGCACGCCATGAATATATGCACCTGCGTTGAATCTGGTTGTATATGGCGCATATCCCGCCACTTCTTTTGTAATGTCGTCAAGATATATGAATTTGGGCTGGGTTCCTATAGCCATCCAGTATCCAAGCGATGTGGGCATTTTGTATTGGGCTTTTGCCCCGGTAGTGGCAAATATATAAGAAATGAGCCTCCATTTTCCGTCAACGAATTCAAATACCCCTTCGTTTTGATTCTTGCGGTCGACCACTACAGCCTGAGTCAATTCTTCTATTGAATTACTGAATGAAACATATTTCTTGGGCACATAAAATTCAAGTCCTTCTTCTATTGTCCTTACATTGTAATGGGTTTTGGAATCATTTTCACCAAAAATCGTAAGCAGGGTACCATCCTCCAGATACCTGAACTCGTTTTTATCATCCAGATCATAATAGGCAGGCGCAGACTGCGATCTTGCTGTCCCTAAGTCATCCTTCACCTTTCCATTGAACAGAGGAGCTCTGCCATTTATATTCTTGTAGTTGGATATATAAGCAGTTGTGTTTTTATCCAATTCCTCTTTAAGCAATTTTACCTTTTCATACATTTTGTCGAACTGATAGGTGCGCGCTTGCGCCAATTCGGAAAAAACAAAACCTTCCCTTATCTTTTCTCCGTCCTTCCATAAAATCCTGTACCAAAGGTCGCTATCGTATTTCTCCAAATACTGGCCTTTGACAATTGCGTCAAGATTAACTTTTTCAAAATAGTAAACCTTGCTTATAATATTGTCTTCAATAGCCGGCTCTGCCCTGACATTCAAAGTGTTGGTCATTATAAGCGCATAGTTGTGTCCAGACGGGTATTGGTCATAGGAAAGATCTATAGTCAATCCATCCGGAATTCTTGATTCAAAAACTTCAACCTCAATTATTTCTTCGATGTTTTCTTGCTCTAGCTCCAGCGAGGCAATATCATGCTCCGTTTCAAGAAGTTCTTCATGATTCAACGCCTGCTCGAATTCCTTTTGCGAAACCATTACCTGCTGCTCTGTGATTGCCTTTCGGACTGCTTTTTCAGTGATATCCATGCTCTCTTCTATCTCTTTAACCGTCTTTTCTTCGACAGTGTCTGCTCCGCATTGACCGCTATCGCAATCGTTTTCTTCTATGGGGAAACGTTCATCAGCAAATCCGTCCGCCTCACCTGACCCGCAAGCCGGCAAAACTGCCACCAAACCCATAATAATCGACAGAAGGTATAGTGATTTGATTATACTTTTATTTTTCATAAAATCCTAACTCCCAAAATGTCCGACTACATAATAGTCATCAGGCAGTTTGTAGTTATTTTTTTCCCCATCCAAACTCCAACTTCCAGCCATCCCTTTTTCAGCCATCGCCAATTCAAGATACAGCATGGCTATGCCTGATTCTATCTTCTCGATTTTTTCGCTCACGCCCTCACATCCGCTTTTCATCAAAAGGGCAATTCGGTTGTCATCAAGTATGAATCTCCAGGGTTGACGGTTTCCCCATGAGGGAGCCAAACGCATGTAGTAAAAAACTTCATCCACTCCAATCTTCTGCAATTCCTCCATATCGACTTTTTCGCCCCATTTACCGTCGAATACGATTTCATCAACCGCAAGTCTTGAGCTTACAGGTTCTTTGGAATATTCAGGATCAATTTTAGGGTATCCCAGTTCTGTAAGCGGCGACAAACTTCCTTTGAGCATTGTGTCGTAGATATTAGATACTTTTCTCTCCTTTTTGGGGTATCCCAGTGCCAAAAGCACCATCAAGTCCATACCGCTGCCTATCCCCAAAACTTCTTTTATTGCGCTTGTGTCCTCAGGCACCTCGATGGTACATGTGCCAAGCCCTTTATCTGTTGCAAGCAGATTGAATTGCTCCACCATATATCCTGCATTCATCAAAGAGCCTTTTTTGTTTTCCGATAAAACGGCAAAATAATGCGGAGCTTGAATCAGTTTTCCATAATATCCCACTTGTCCATCTAGCATTCCATGAATTTGTTTTCCTTCTTTTAAAAATACAAATTCCGTTTCAACCTCTTCTACTAGGCCCGGTTTCATTTTTATTGTCTCCATCAAATTCTTAATAAGACTCTGATCAACCATCCTTGCTTTGTATTCTCTTACAGATCTTCTCTTTTCAAACAATCTATGCATATATAACCCCCCTTTTTTTCTTATTTGATTTATACTCATTAATGGCGGTATGTAAACCCAAAATGCAAATCTTTCCAAACAAGCTTGCCAACAACCGATTTTTGAAACATAATGAATATATAAAACAAATAAAACGAATGGAGTGATGAATTTGAATATCAGTTTTTTAGGGGCTTCAGGAACAGTCACCGGATCCAATTATCTAATAACAACCGAAAATTATAAATTCATTCTGGACTGCGGTCAATTCCAAGGCGGGAAAAAAACCGAAGCCATGAACTTTACCGATTTCGCCTACAACCCTGCCGATATAGATTTTATGATTCTGAGCCACGCCCATATCGATCACAGCGGTAGAATCCCAAAACTAGTCAAAGAAGGTTTCAATGGCCGTATATACTGCACACGCGGCACATCGGATCTTACCGACATACTCCTGAAGGACAGCGGTCACATTCATGAAAAAGAAACAGAATGGGAAAACCGCAAAAGGGAAAGAGCCGGCCTGCCAAAGATAGAACCCCTTTACACAGTAGAAGACGCGGAAATCGCTGTAAAATATCTCTACCCGGTGCTTTACGACCAGACAATCCTTATAAACGACGAAGTTACTGTAAGGTTCAAAGACGCAGGCCACATACTTGGTTCGGCAATAGTAGAAGTATGGGTAAAGGAGAACAGCCACGAGAAAAAACTGGTTTTTTCCGGAGACCTTGGCATGATGAACAAGCCCCTCCTCCGGGACCCTGAATTCATCGATGAAGCGGATTATCTTCTCATAGAATCCACCTATGGAAACAGGTTTCACGAACACCCAGAAAAAAGAATAGACAAGCTGATAAAGATAATACTCGATACAACAGATCGCGGCGGAACCGTTGTCATTCCTTCATTTGCTGTAGGAAGAACACAGGAAATAATCTATGAGCTTAACAAATACTACGACAACAGAGAAGAAGGCAAACGATTCAATAAAATACCAGTATACATCGACAGTCCTTTGGCAACAAGGGCCACAGAGATTTTCAGAAAAAATGCAGAGGTTTTCGATGCGGAAACCAGAGAGTTCATAATGAACGGCGATAATCCACTCGACTTCAAAAATCTGCATTTCACTAAAACCGTAGAGGAATCTATAGCACTGAATAAAAATGAAGCTCCCAAAATAGTCATTTCCGCAAGCGGAATGGCTAATGCCGGACGCATAAAACATCATCTGAAACACCATCTCTGGAAATCTAATTCAAGCGTTATTTTCGTAGGATACCAAGCCGAAGGAACTCTTGGAAGGAGAATCAAGAACGGAGAAAATATTGTAAGAATTTTTGGCGAACAGATACAAGTCAATGCCGAAATTCATGAGATCGAAGGTTTTTCGGGCCACGCTGACCAAAACGGACTACTCGATTGGCTGAAGGGCTTTAAAAAATTACCGGAGAAAATATTCATTGTACATGGAGAAGACGATTCAAGAGAGGGTTTCAAAAATATAATTAAGTCAACCTTTAATGTAGACCCAATAATCCCTAAGCTGAACGAAGTTTTCAACTGTAAAATGGAAGCAGATGAACCTGTTGAAACTGTTGAAGAAATTCTTTTAGCCGACAAAGAGGATACAAAAGAGCTTTTGTCCGACTTGACGCATCTACATGAAATATATGAGTCTACACTATCTAAAACCGAAAATGTATTGACCTCAAAAGTGAAAGAAGATGAATTCAACCTTATCAAGAACAAGCTGATAGAAATGGAAAGGGACATAATAAATCTTGGAATGCTTTTGGGTGACCGTTACGAAGATGAAGCATAAAAATAATGGACTATCATGGAACTTGCATATCCATATTTCAAACATGGCTGCATTGGTTTTTCTTAGAAACGAGGCTACCCATTTGCAGGCGCATGATATGAGGATTCTCAGAATAATATCGTTACAAATACTGTTTTACGCAAAAAAACAAAACCCGAAGGGAATTCCCTTCGGGTTTTGTTTTCAGGAATTCAAAAGGCCCGTCTTTTTCATAAGCCGCAGAATGTACGACGAAGTTGCCGCTACAAGAACAAGTTTGATAATGTCCGCAAATATGAAGGGAGTGAGGCCTGCCGCCAAAAGGCCGGCCATTCCTATGTCCTTGCCAAGTACAAAGTTTACAATCATGTAAAGGTATGGCAATCCGATCAAATATATCAAACAAGTTCCAATAAAAAGGATTCCGCCAGCCTTGACCCTTGTAAGAGCTTTGACTCTTTCCCCAAGCCTTCCTATAACATATGCGGAAAGCATAAATCCCAGCAAATATCCAAAGGAAGGGCTCAGAATATATCCCGGCCCACTAGCTCCATTAGCAAATACAGGGGCTCCCATAAGACCCAAAAGTATGTATACAAGCTGCGAGGCGAAAGCTTTTCTTCCTCCTAAAAGCAAGCCTGAATACATTACAAAAACAGTCTGCAGAGTAAATGCTACCGGTTGCATGGGTATTCTGATGAAGGTTCCTGCAGCCGTAAGAGCTGCAAACATAGAAACCAGGATCATGTCTTTTGTGCTTAATTTCATAAACAAACCCTCTTTTCATTTAATATATAATAATAATAAATGAAAAAAGGGCTCATTGTCAACCATGTTTATTGTTATTGTTGACAATTGTCGTCATTTTTAATGGCACCTTCTTTTCAATCCATTCGATTATCGCATTTCGTTTTTATTGACGTTTTTTTCAACAAAGCTTCACTAAAAGGGCATTCCGCCATACAAATGCTGCAATCGGTACCCATCCGGCTCCATACCATGTAACACTTCTCGGGGTTTATGGCAGGCCATTCCATCTGTCCATCCACCAATGTCCTGCAACCTTCGGGTATGGCTTTCGAAGGGCATTTTTCAACACAACGCATGCATTTCATACAAACGTCATCTATATCCATATGCTCTTTATTATCAGTAATCAATCGCAAATTTGTCGTTACAGCCCCAAGCCTTATTCTTGGGCCGAATTTTCTGGTCAAGACAAGTCCCGACTTCCCTATTTGACCCAGTCCCGCATCAACCGCCATCTTTTGCACCATTGCAAGGTAGTTGCCGTCCATATGGGTTCTTGCCTCATATCCAAAACTTCGTATATAGTAAGAAATCCATAAACCTATCATTGCAACGCTTACATAGCTCTTTACGCCTTCTATGCCCGATTCGACTCCCGGCGCTGTATTTATCATGTCCTCGTCCATTTCAACGGCAAAGACAATTGCATGAGTTGCACTGTCGTCGACAACTTGCCCCCATACGTCCTGGGGACGGCCCCGATGGGTATAAAGATGTTCCGGCTTGACTTCCGTAATTCCAACCATGTCCGCCCCAAAATAGAGAATCCATTTTTTTATTTCTTGGGTCATCTTTTTGAAATCCACTTCCTTGGGTTCTGTATCAGCTTTTTTTTCAGCCAAATGCTTTATGTCGGACAAAAATTCGAATCCCGCATTGCCAATCGGGCTTTTCATCTCGTCGAACTCCACGGTTCCAGGCTCTCCATAACCCGGCCTGGACCTGAGCATGTCATCAATGCCTTTTTTATTCGGATTCTTCTCATAATACTCTCTGTATATATCCGTTCCTTTCTCATAACCGAGTCTGGCAAACATAATGTCTCTCTCGTCAACCTTTTTCATGTTCTTCATCCCCTTTCCTACATCCATTATACATTAGAATCGCAAACTTTATGTAAGCTTATAATCGTATGCTTTGGTATCTTCGGCATCTGATTTGTAAAAATATCGCCGCTGTGTATGAAGTTAAATTTTCCGGAAAAGGTCATCTAATCTTTGCCTGATATTCAAAAGGGGACTTCGATTAATCGAAGTCCCCTTTATGCTTAATTTAACTGTTTGCTTTAAACTTCATCACGCCATTTTGACTGCACCCATGGGGCACACCTTTAAGCAAGCTCCGCAGCCAGTACATTTGTCATGATCAATCGTAGGCACTTCCGCTTTAAAGAAGCCTTTTTTCTTTTGATTGACTGCACCAACAGGACACACCCTTCTTACTGGACAAAAAGGCGAATGATCGCATTTTTTAGAATTTATAACAGCTTTTTTTGACATCTTATCCCTCCAGATTCACTATTCTTCACTCAACTAAAAGTACAATGGATTCAATCTATCTTTATACCCTCGCGGGGTATATTATATATCAATTCAAATGTCCTTGCAAATAAAAATAGCGTAACAGCCCAGGCTATCACGCTATAAAGTCTAATTTATTGGGGTCACATCTTCTGCCACTTCATATCCCGATAAACAATGACATCAGGTGTGTTTTTCATTATCTATTCAAACAATTTCTGTCACTTCATATCCGGCATCTTCAACAGCAAAACGAAATTCTGAGTCCCCCACTTCCCTCGACATCCTCACATTTGCTCTCCCTTCAATTAAATCAACCTCCGCAGTTTCTACTCCATCAATTTCAAGCAAGGCATTCTCTACTCTCTTTTGGCAATGACCGCATGACATTCCTCTGACCATTATTGTCTTATACATTTTTCGCCCTCCTTTTGTGTTTTTCTCCGTATTCGGCTTATTCGGCATGATGATTTAAGGTCACGCCTCCCCATAAGACTGGTAATAATGTCTTAGTTCAAGGCGTCGATACAACTTCGCGAGTGCGCCTATTTCTAATACGTAATCGAGCGAGTTGTGATGACAACGCAGAAATCAGGCATTCTCACCCGTCTGATTATGGTTTGAACTTGCGCAAACGCAAGGCATTACCCACAACACTGACGCTACTCATGGACATGGCCGCTGCAGCTATCATGGGATTGAGTAGCGGCCCTCCGAATATATGAAGTAAGCCCGCCGCTATGGGAATTCCCGCTGTATTATATGCGAAAGCCCAAAATAGGTTTTGCTTGATGTTGCGTATAGTGCTTCTGCTTAACTTGAGAGCAGTAACAACGTCGCTTATCTTGCTGTGCATGAGAACGATGTCTGCAGATTCCATAGCCACATCTGTTCCGCTTCCAATGGCTATTCCTATGTCCGCCTGTGCAAGAGCCGGCGCATCATTGATTCCATCTCCCACCATTGCCACCATCAGCCCTTTTGATTGAAGCTTTTTGACTTCATCCGCTTTGCCCCCGGGAAGGACTTCCGCCAGGACCGATTTAATCCCTACCTGCCTGGCTATGGCCTCAGCCGTTTGCCTGTTGTCGCCTGTTATCATATACACCTCTATTCCCATTTCAGAGAGTTCCTTAACAGCTTCAGCGCTTTCCGGCTTTATGACATCGGCAATTCCCAAGACGCCCTTAACCTCGCCGTCTATGGAACAAATTACAGGGGTTTTTCCCTCTTTGGAAAAATCATCAAGAACGTTCTCTACCTTATGACTAAAAATTATGTTTCTATCTGTAAATAATTTTTTATTTCCAATCAAGACTTTTTTGCCTTCGACATCCGCCTCGATCCCTTTCCCTGTAAATGACTGAAATACTTGCGGCCTTTGCAGGTCAAGGTTTTGAAATTCAGCCTTTCTTACAATCGCCTCTCCCAAGGGATGTTCTGAGACTTTTTCAGCCGATGCGGAAATCCTCAAGATGTCTTCTTCTTTCATATCATCGAAAATATGGATGTCCGTAACTTCTGGCTCGCCCTTGGTTATTGTCCCTGTCTTGTCGAAAACGATTGAGTCAATTTTATGGGCCGTTTCAAGAGCTCCTCCGCTCTTTATGAGAACCCCATAGTCCGCCCCTTTTCCCGTTCCAACCATAATCGCAGTCGGAGTGGCAAGCCCCAATGCGCACGGACATGCTATTACTAGGACGGATATGAATATGGTAAGAGAAAAGACCGGACCTTCTCCCGCCAAGAACCATGCAAGTCCTGCCAGCACCGCCGCCGACATTACCGCCGGAACAAAGTAGCCTGAGATGACATCCGCCAGTCTGGCTATGGGGGCCTTGCTGCCCTGTGCCTCCTCTACAAGCCTTATTATCTGAGATAGCACAGTATCCTTGCCGACTTTTTCAGCTTCGAAAACAAGACTGCCTGTCTTGTTTATGCTTGCACCAACGACATTGTCACCTACATTCTTTTCAATCGGCAGGCTTTCACCGGTAAGCATGGATTCGTCGACAGATGAATGACCCTTTCTTACTGTTCCATCAACAGGTATCCTCTCCCCTGGCTTCACAAGGATCAAATCTCCATGCTCAACCTCATTTATAGGTATTTCAATTTCGGAATTCCCATCAAGGATGGTCGCCTGTTTTGGCTGAAGGCCAGCTAATCTTTTGATTGCCTCCGAGGCTTTTCCCTTGGAACGCGTTTCAAGGAATTTCCCAAATAGAATCAGGGTTATTATTGTAGCCGCCGTTTCGAAATAAAGCTGCGCGGCATAGGAAACATCTCCCGCTGAAATGCGGACAAGTGCGTAGATTCCATAAAGAAAAGCCGCGCTCGTTCCTACCGCTATTAGTGAATCCATATTGGGACTGCCCTTAAGCAGGGTTCTGAATCCTACAGTGTAAAATCTGTATCCGGCAGCCATCACAGGCATAACCAGCAAAAGCTGAACAACTGCAAAATTCATCGGGTTTACCATGGGATTTACCGCTGATGGGATAGCCATGCCAATCATATGCCCCATTGAAATATACAGAAGAGGCAATGTGAAAATCGCAGATATTGCCAGTTTGATTTTCATCGTTCTGATTTCTTTGTTTTTCCTTTCCTTGTCGGCATCATGTTCTACCGATTCCCGTTCTATTTCGAGTGGTTTGTAGCCTGCCTTCTTTATGGCCGCCTTGATTTCGGAAAGCCTCACGGTTTTGCCATCGTATACTATCGTCGCCTTTTCGACCGCGAGATTCACATCCACCGACTCTATGCCGGAAAGTTTGTTGATTGCCCGATCAACCGCCGCTACGCACGAGGCTCAGGTCATGCCTTCTACCGGTATTGCAACTTTTCTTATTTCTTTGTCTTCCAAAGCCTTGTATCCGGCTTTTGCGACAGCTTGAAAAATAGCCTCCTGATTTATAAGCCTCTCATCGAATTCTATAGTCATTTTTTCAGCGGCCAGATTAACTTCAGACTTTTTAACACCGTTAAGCTTGCCTGTAGCCCTTTCCACTGCTGCAGAACAGGCAGAACATGTCATGCCCTCTATCTTGAATATTTTTTTCATCGCTTTGCCACCTCTTCCTCATATGTGATACCCCCATGTGACAACATGAAAACTTTCAGGCAAGATTACAGCTTGCCTTTGCCTTCTGGAAAATTATCCATATATAAAAATTTTGGCGAAAATAATTCCGTCAAAACATTCACTTTCCTATGTTGTTCATTCTTGCATAGTGAAAAAGATACTGCTGGGCGAAGCCCTTGATGTCTCCGAAATACTCATCCGCAAATCGGCTTATTTCTTGTGGGCTGCTTTTCTTGTGCATATAAAAGTATTCCATTGTCCTTCTTACCCAAACATCTATGGGAAAGGTATCCATCTTTTTCATGGAAAACAAGAGTATACAGTCTGATACCTTTGGACCAACACCATTTAAGCTGACAAGTTCTCTTTTGGCATCAACTGTATCCATATTGCAAACCGAACCAAGCCATGTGCCTTTTTCCGAAACGGCCCTTGCCGCCTTAAGGATGTATATATCCCTGTAACCGGCTCCGCAAGCCCTTATTTCAGATGCATCGAGTTTTGCGAGCCTATTTGCGGAAGGAAAGGCGTAACGCATTTTACCCCTATACACCCCAAGCTCATCGCCATAATGCTCACTCAACTTTTCCACAATTCCCTTTATTCTGGCAACCCCGTTGTTTGCTGAAATGATAAATGAAATGAGTGTCTCCCAAGGATCCTGATTCAAGATTCTCATACCGGACCCATAGGAAACGGCCTTTGCCATTATGTCGTCAATTTCCGAAAGCCTTTTTTCGATTTTTCCGTAGTCCCTTTTTATATCGAAGTAATTTTCCCAGATTTTTTCGAAGTCGCCCTCCACGACATTGTCAAAAATAATCTCGTTTTCATGCTTAAGGACATTCAGCACCCTTCCACCTGCCACACCGGTATAACTGCCATCCTCTTCCCTGTTCCAACGGAAGCACTGACCGCACTCAAATATGTGTCGAGGTTCAAAGTTTTCTATCCTTTTCTTTAAAAGCTTTTCATCAACAGTCATATTAATGCTCCCCTTTTATCGATTATAAAGGATTCCCAACGGGAATCAGAACAAGCCTCATGTGGTCCCGCAGCTTCCACCGCTCGAAGCGCCGGAAGGCTTGCTTCCTTTTGCCATGAAGCTGGAAATCAATTTTTCAGAGGCACGCTTTCCGCAAAACGGGCAAACCTTTCCGCTATCTTTTTCCGCTATAGAAGAAAGCTTTTCGAATGATTGGCCGCATGCTTTGCATTTGTATTCGTAAATAGGCATTTCAAACACCTCCCTATATACATCCTATACCCCCATAGCGTATTTTTCAACAAATTTATATTCCACGAAAACAATGCTAACGGAAAATCTTCTTATCCATAAGTGAATATGAAACAAGCAGCTCCGTTTATCGAAATAAACGAAGCTGCCGTGTGTTTGAATTTATTTTCTACCCATGTCGAGTATGTTCAAATCGTCGGCATTTATAAGGCTTGTAGAATCTATTTGCCCATAGTCAGTGGATGGTATGGTGGCGTCAAGTTGACCGCTTATGCTTTCAGCTCTGAGTAGGCAAAACTGCTCGAGGGTTTCCACACCTTTCAAGAATTCATCGTATGAACAAAGCGCTGTAGGATCCTTTTGGACATATGGAGCTATCATTTCAGATACATTTTCGACTGTCTCCTCAAAGTATCCGCTTTCAAAATACAATTCAATGAATCTTGAAAATTCGGCGTGATATTGTTCCAGGTATTCATCGTCTGTCAAAAGATTATTGAGTATTGGCCGGTTCTCCTGGACATTGTTTACGGTCGGAGTATCGATAGGGTAATTGACATACTTTGTAGCAGTATCGTTTGAACCGTATACAAATGTTCCGAAGCTGAGATTATAGTCCCATCCTATCATGGAAAGCAATCCGTCTTCCTCATAAAGATAATAATTATGAAGCATGGTGCCTGTATAGCTGTCATAATTAAGCAGGTAATTATGAACAACGAAGTAATCGATTACCTCGTCTACATTTATTGCGGTTTCAATATCCTCGCCAGTTCCGAGTTGCTTTAGAGCAGCTATCAGGTCTTCCTTGTCGCTGTCTGTTACATCTGTTTTCGCATTGTCGAAGATGTCGGAATAACTTTCGGGATCATCGTCTGTATATTCCAAAGTTGCGCCGTTTGAATTTCCCTCGTTCATGCCTCCCATTCCATCAGGAGGCTGCATTCCATCCTCGCCTCTTTCCGGTCTTTCCGGCCGCATTGCCTCAGTTGAATCTCCTTCTTCAAAGCTGCCAGGATTGCCCACCCGGTCTCCGAACTCTATTTCTTCCCTTGCTTGGTCATTTTCAAGGTCCTCCGGCATGCCGCCTTCGGCTCCCGGCATCTCTTGGTCCATTCCGCCATTTCTGTCACTTGAAGTCTCAGGCTTGTAAAGATCTCCATTTGAATCGGTTCCATAGACCCTGTCTATGAATGAATCCTCTACAGCTTCAACCGCCAGGTAGAGCCCCCAGTTTTCTCCGTTGACCGTTACGTTGGCATAGCTTGCAAGTGGAGCATCGGCATCCATGAAGTCAAGCATTTGATAAGCCAAATAATCCTTCATGTATGTGTTGTCCTGATACATGTTGTTAAGAGCCAATTTGTCAAGCCCCAAGTAAGACAGCGACTCGTCATAATGGTCGAATTCAATCTTGAAGCTGTACCTGTCAGAGTCGCTTTTTAAAATATCTCTTAAAGAACTGTTGCCCTTTGTCCTTATGGCGACATTGTTTATTGCCTCGCCATCGATGACGATTGTGCTGATTATATATTCCTTGTCGGCTGCATTTTCGAGCATGCCGTCCCAATCATCTTCATCAACCACAATATCTACGGTATGAACAAAGCTGTCGTCAAAAAGAGTGGTCTCATAGGGAAGGCTGGTCGAACATGCGCTCACTCCAAGCGCCTCCCCGTTCATAAAGAGTATTGTTCCTATCAATGACAAGCAGATTATCATCATACATACAATGTTTGTATATTTATGTTTGCTCATTGTTCTATCCTTCCTCTTCTATCCCATGTAGTCCCCATTGTAGCTTACCAGTATCGCATTATTCACACCGTTAAGATCCGACAGTCTGTTAACAAACTTAGTATCCTCATTTTTCAGCCTCACTTCATAGTTGAGTTCAATTATTCCCTTGCTTACGGTCTTGCTCTTTATAACGCTCTTCTTAACGCTGCCTGCCAAGAAATTCTGGACGCTTTCCTCTGCAGTCTCTCCGTCGCATGTTACTACTGCAATATAAGGGCTGTCATAGGCTTTCTTGTTGGAAAAGAGTACCATGACCATTCCTATGAAAACGCTCCCGAATACAGCCAATGGAATAAGGCCTGCCGCCAAAACTATACCTACTGCTATAGACCAAAACAAAAAGGCAATGTCCAGAGGCTCTTTTATCGCTGTCCTGAATCTTACAATGGAAAGTGCCCCTACCATTCCAAGAGAAAGCACTATATTGCTTGTTACTGCAAGTATTACAAGAGCCGTTATCATAGGAAGTGTTATTAGAAGCAGTCCGAAGCTTGATGAATACATTACTCCGGTAAAGCTCTTCTTGTATACATAGAATATGAGCACCCCCATGGCAAATGCCAGGGTAAGCGCTATGGCCATGTCAAGAATTGATACGGATGTTATGTTTTCCAAAAAATTTGATTTGAAAATGTCGTCGAAAGTCATGTTGATTCTCCTTTATGTTTGTTAGTATTTGTGTTTTGTAGCCAAATCCACTTATCCGTACACCCGGCAGACACCATATTTTGAAAAAGCCGAAGTATTTAAATCTCCCAGATTCACAATCTTGCGCACCACTTCGGGCAAGAAATTATCGTACTTGACCTCCAGGATCATATGTTTTTCGCCGGCAGTTATAAGTGGAGCCTGGCTGTTTAAGAAATCAGTATTGAGGATGCTGGTTCTAATATTCCTGTCGATTGTAACCCTGACATTTCCCGCCCGCATTATGAAGGGCTCTCTTGTGTATTCAACAATGGTTTGAGGCTTTAAAAGCTGCCCTTTTATTTTGCTGTAAAGCTCAAGTATCAAGTTGTCTTGGCTTCTTGCCATCCATTCATATTCCCCGTTTATAATTCTTGACACCTGCTCGTCGGAAATTCTTGTTGATACCTTGTTGCAAAGACTGTTGATCTTGCTCTTTTTTTCAAGCCTTATGAAGGACGTGTCATCGTTATAAAAACGCATTCGGAATTTTTCCCGCCTGTTTACTCCATCTATCTTTTCCCTTAAGGCCTTGTCGTAAATGTTGTCGAAATACAGACTTCTTATTTGGTAGGCTCCTCCATCCCCTGCATTCGCATCAGGCTTCATAACTGTTTGCAGCCTATTCTTTAGAATCATGTAATCAGAATAATTGATGTTCTGCTTGAATTCATGTCTCAATTTCATTTCTTCACCCCCTCAAATCTATTATGTTTACATTATGCCTGCCCAAGCTTAAAGCAAGCTTGAAAAAAATGTTGATTGAAAATTTTCATAAAAAAAAGTAGACCCTTGCGCTTAATTGCGCAAGGGTCTACTTTAATCAAGTCTTTAAGCATTCAAACTTATCCGAAAAACAATATATTGGCCTTCTCTGCTTTCTGCCTCTATTTTTCCGCTGTGCATATCCACTATGCTTTTTACCAACGACAGCCCTATGCCGTAACCCCCGGTTTCTCTTGCTCTCGAATCATCAGTACGGTAAAACTTGTCGAACAACCTTCCCTTTTGGGAATCAGACACGCCACATCCTTCGTTATACACTTCAATTATTCTTTTGCTTCCTTTTTTAAAAAGCTTTACGGATATTACGCTTCCCTTGTTGGAGTATTTTACCGCATTGTCCAAGAGTGCCTCCATCATTTTCTTAATACTCTGTTCATCACCCTTGCAGGAAAGATTCTCTTCTATATTGCATTCTATTCTCCTGTCATGTTCAAAAGCCACAACCTCAAAAGGCAAAACCGTATTTAGTATTGCATGGCTTAGATTAAACTCGGCAAAAACCGTATTTGCACCTTTTGCTTCCGTCTTTGCAAGCACAAGCAATTCATGTATAAGCTGGTTCATCCGCCTTGTCTGAAGCTTCATTTGCGACATCCATTTGTTTTGCCCTATCTCCATCTCAAGCACATCAACATTAGCCGATAGAATAGACAATGGCGTCTTGAGCTCGTGGCTTGAATCAGCAATAAACTGCTTTTGTTTTTCAAAGGCCTCCTCAACAGGTTTTATTGCCATTCCGGAGAGCCCTATCGAAAAAACAGCCAAAACAAACATGCTTATCAAACCAATGACATATGAAAGGTTTCTCAAATTGCTCATCATGACATCCTGCAGGCTACTGTCTGCAAATACGATTATTTTACCGTAATCTTTTTCCACTGCCATGTAACGAATTGCACCTATTTCGCCATCTTGCCCTCCATCCTCCAATGCGGCCTGTACATATTCAATAACCGATTCTTCGGAAAAACTCGAATCTTCATTATTGATATCAATGATATTTTCCGCTGCGTCCATTTTAACCGAAAATCCTTGAATATGACTTGGGTTTTGCGGAGGAGGCATATTGGGCCTAATACGAATTTCCGGCATTTCTCCGTCAAACATACTCATTGAATTCAAGTGTTGAACCACCTGCTTATCCCAATTGATTTGCATGTAAACATTCATAGTAAAGAGAATCGACGCAAGCAATATAAAAAGAGATGAAATTGTTATTGCAATGAATCTAAATCTAAGCTTTTTAATCATCCTGGACCTCCAATGAATAACCCACTCCTCTGTGAACCTTAATCCCAACCTTTGAACCTATCGCAGAAAGCTTTTTTCTAACAAAAGATATATAGACCTCTACCGAATTGTATTCGCCGTCGAAATCATAGCCCCATATCTTTTCTATGAATTTCTCTTTTGATATTATTTGATCGGGATTTACTACAAGCATCTCAAGTATCTGGTATTCTTTAAGACTCGCTTTTATTTCATCAGAGTCAGTTGCAATTTTAAGAGTGTTCTTGTCTATTGAAATATCCCCAAAAGACTTTTCGTCCCGCATAAAAACTTCTTTTCTACGAGTCGCAGAACGGACCCTGGCAAGTAATTCTTCAGTGTTGAACGGCTTTGTTATATAGTCGTCCGCTCCAAAATCAAGCCCCTTGACCTTGTCTTCTATCTCAGATTTAGCAGTCAAAAGCAGCACAGGAGTAGAATCCCCATTTGCCCTGAGCTTGCGGAGCATTTCTATGCCATCCATTCTTGGCAGCATTATGTCAAGCAATATGACATCGTATACCCCCGACAAAGCATAATCCAAGCCATCGACCCCATCATGAACGGCATCAACCCCATAGTTGTTTTTCTTGAGTATTTCAGTTAAAACATTAGCCAACGCCATCTCATCTTCGACAATAAGTATTCTCATATGCTCCCCCTATAGATTGCCACACTACGTTTGAATACAGAAATATTATAGCATAAAGCTTGAAAATAACTTGAAGGAGCGATCTTCCTCGTTTTCTTGTAATTGCTTACAAAAAAAAGCCGGTGCCTTGTAAGGCACCGGCTTCACATTGAAAAACATTTTATTCCACTTTTGTTTTCATCAATCTGTAGCTTAATATTACCATGAGAAAAGCAGGAAGCGCCATCATGCCTATTGCAGCCGACAAGCCGTAGGCATCGGATACCCTTCCGATAAGCAGGAGTCCCATCGAACCTATACCTCCCGCAAATCCCATTACCCATCCGTAGCTTGTGCTTGTCTGTTCCGGCATCAAATCATGTGAAATGATTACTATAGGCGTATTGCTTGCACTAAGCATAATCCCAACAAAAGCAAAAGCCGCAGCCGCCAAAAGACCTTGCCCGAAAACAATCCCCAACATGAGCATAAATGCAATTCCGTTGAATGTCATTAGGCTTGTCCGGCTTCCATAGCGGTCATTCATGAATCCTCCAAACATGGTTCCCACTGGAACCATAAATAGATTCAACGAAAGAAGAAGTCCCGCCATTTTTAAATCCAGGCCCTTCATTATCAATATCTGTATCCCGAAAGCCGTAAGACCTCTTCTAATGAAATTTTTGTTGACCGAAATCAGGCAAAGGACAAACAAATTCTTGATACCGGAAAACAAGGATCCTTTGACCTTTTCAATATCCCTTGATGTTTCAGTTTCCAGTTCCACTTCCTGAACTCCCGACCAATACATAAGTCCGGCAACAACTATACCCGGAATGACGAAAAAGGCAAGACTATTCAGTCCAAATTTATGTACCAGCGGCAATGCCACTGCCGGCGCCACAGCTGCCGAAAGCCCTCCAATGGTCATGAATACAGAAAGTATTTTTCCTTTAGATTCCCTCCCAAGCTTAACAACCGTCGATGTTCCCAATGGATGGAAAAGAGCCGAGGCAAGAGCTCCGAGGGCGCAAACGCCAAGCAGCAGATAATAGTTGTAGACCATTCCTGCAAAACTCATCCAAAAGGAAATCCATATGACCGACCATATCAACAAATATGATCTGCCGTGCCTATCCACAAAACTGCCGACAAAGGGTTGGGCAAAAGACCCGAAGCTTGTTATTACAAAAGCCAACATACCCTGCTGAGTCATGCTGAGACCTAAATTTTCCGCAAAAATAAATGAAATAGGCGGAATCAGTCCCACATAAAAATCATTCATGAAGTGTCCCGCGGATATGGACGCCAACTTTTCAAATCTTTTTTTCAATGGCTCTGAAACATTTTTCTCATTCAATGAAATATTCATACAATCTTCCTTTCAATAATTCTCTGTGCACATTCTATCACAAAATGCTTTCGATTTCGGGATTGTTTAAAAAACATACTCCGCGACTGATATAATAGAATAAAAACGAATGGGAGTGATTTAAATGCATAATGACAAAAGTCTCTGGGCAGGACTCAACAAGCCGGACATTGCTATTGAAGAAACCGATGTTGCCGTTTTCGGCATTCCTTTCGACGGAGGAATAAGTTTCCGCGCAGGAGCGGCAGCAGCCCCAGATGCACTTAGAAACATAAGCCGCACAATAACTCCGACAACCGAATTCCTTGAAAGTTTTGAGGAATTCAAAGTCAAGGATGTGGGCAATTTCGACAAAGGATCAAGGGATGAAATTTTTTTATCGGTTGAAAATGAAACAGAAAGGCTTGTCAAAGAAAACACTTTTTTTACAATGATAGGGGGGGACCATTCTGTAACAATCCCCGTACTCAGGGGAATTGACAAGGCCCTCGACGAGCCTTTTGGAATAATCCATCTTGATGCCCACTTTGACATCTGTGATGAATTGGGTGGAGACAGGTTGTCCCATGCTTGTACCGAGAGACGCGCGCTTGAACTTGACAATATTTCGGGTCCTGAAAACTTTTTTTTCGTAGGCATACGTTCAATAGAAATGGACGAACTCGAATTCATAAAAGACAAGGATTTTTCAATCATAAACGCCCATGACTTCAATCGAATTGGTGTTTCCTCTGTTGTGGACAAGGTCAAGAAACGCATGCAATCTTTCAACAAAATTTATTTGACTGTGGATATCGACTGTCTTGATCCCGCATATGCGGCAGGCACCGGAACTCCCCAATTTGGAGGAATGACCTCGCGACAACTGCTTAATCTGCTTAAGGGACTTTTCGATTTGCCAATAATCGGCTTCGATGTAGTCGAAGTAGCGCCTTCTCTGGATCCTTCATTGACCTCTGTTTTTGCCGCGCGCAAAATAGTAACCGAATGTTGGGGGCACCAATGGCGAAAAAACAAGCTCGGAGCCTTATAGCTCCGAGCTTGCAAAATCAAATCTGCAAACCGTACATATCCTCAAGTTTATCACTTATATACAAATTAGCATCTTCCAGCCCCTGGTTGTAAAAGTCGGGAGCTATCTTTTCTATAAAGAAATCCAAAATCAACTGCGCTCCCAAATCACCCAAATCCTCGTCCCGCTCTTCCATGAAATATTTCTTTATCTGGCTTATCATTGCTTTTTTTCTTTCGTCCTTTATGTCAATCCTCTTTTTCATCATTTTAATGCTCCTTTGGCCAAAATCCATAAACATTACAAATAATAGATTTTTCAAACTAAATTGAAATTAAAAACCTAACCTCTTTACATTGATTCTACAACATCGAAGCGAAGCTTTTCAATTAATTTCATTTCAAAATTTCCACATATTTGTGCGCATAGCTGAGGTCTCTGAATCCCAGTTTTTTATAAAAAGCTTTCGCGTTTGTTGTCTTCAAGCGCCACTGCGGTATGTCGACCAAATCGGGATGCTGCAAAATACACTCAATAAGCCAGCTTCCGAAACCCTTACCCTGAAAATTTTCGTCAATCACCACATCGCTTATATATGCAAAGGTCGCATAGTCGGTAATTACACGAGCAAACCCTATCTGCCACCCCTTGCTCAGTATTCCAAAACACATGGAATTCTCTACAGATTTCTCTATCCTTGCCTTGGGCCTGTTTCCGGCCCAGTGTGTCGACCAAAGCAAGGCGCAAATATTCTCTATGTCCATTTCTTTTTTGTCAGTTGTAATTGTATATTCTGGTTCAATTTTAAGTGCCGGCATAAAAACCCCTCCGTAATCAAATTTCTATTTCGTATTATTATATATCTTTGTGTATATTTATGCAAGTCATAGTGGAAACTTTTTTTCTTTAAATACATTTTCAACCTATTTTGGCATGCGATTAATGTGTATTCTGCTGTTTTGCGGGTATCTGTTTAACGGACACATATAACTATTGCTGTCCAGACCTTCTAATAGGACTATTGGGAATGGTTCTACAAACAAAACGGACAAGCGCCTTTGCAGGCGCTTGTCCGTTTTGTGTCCGGCAATACATTTATTTGTTTTCCTTTTTCAGCACCTCGTAGAGTATTTCATTTCTCCTTAAAAAGGGAGGGGTAAAAGGCGGATTGTATCTTGCAACTATTGCGTTTGATACAATCTCATAGCCTTTTGATTCCAGCCAAAGCCTGAGATGTCCGCTCATGTTCATAAATTTTTCCTGTTTCCATGAACCAGTAAAACGTATTGCCCCGTAAATTCCTTTTGGGACATGCCTTATTTGCACAGTCTTGTCAATGGGTTCTGGAAGCTCCTCAAACTTATGCTCTTTAGGCATGACAAAAGATGTCTTTACGGAATTGTCTTGCCTTTCACTCAAGACGGGTGATGTCATGGATATTTTTTCAGACGACTCGTTTCCGCCGCTTATATAGCGGAATATATCATTGAACCCGCTGTCCATAACATTTTTTCCCTCTTTTTTTATTTCAGCAACATTGAAAGCTTCATATTGCCGTATTTCCATTGCTTCATCCTTTAAAAGAACATCATAATCAATCTGCTCGACAAGAGGCATGAAAATCATCTCCTTTAATTGATTGATACCCTTTTAAACTCAAATTTCCCACCGGCAGCAAAAAACAGCCGTCTATAAACCGACTGTTTCCCTAAGCTTTTTTTCATAAGATTCAACTTTTTCAACATTCATGGGAAGAAGGTCTTGCAATCGGTATTCCATTCCCATTGATTGGTATTTTGATACCCCTAGATTGTGGTATGGAAGCAGTTCGATCTTTTCGACTCTGTCGAATTTCCGAATCATTCTCCCCAGCTTTTCGATATGTTTATTCCCGTCGGTCATTCCCGGGACAACCACATGCCTTATCCAAACCTTTTTTCCGGATTGATTCACAGCATGGGCAAACTTATAGAATTCGCCTATGTCTCCCCCTGCAAGCTGCCTGTAGCCTGCACGGTCAACATGTTTTATGTCCAGTATGACGAGATCCGTATACTTTAATATTTCCTCATACCGGCCAATTCCGAAACCTGCTGTGTCGAGAGCTGTATGGATTCCTGCGCTCTTGCATTTCTTCAGGAAGTCAATCAAAAAATCAGGCTGCATGAGAGGCTCGCCTCCTGAACATGTGACTCCTCCTCCCGAACGGTCAAAATAGTGCTTGAATCTCAGAGCTTTTTGCAAAAGCTCTTCCGTTTCCATTTCCATGCCGCCGCCAAGCTTCCATGTGTCCGGATTGTGGCAATAAGCGCATCTCAGTCTGCATCCCTGGAAAAATGACACGAATCTTATTCCCGGTCCGTCATTGAGTCCCAATGTTTCTATTGAATGGATTTTCCCCTTCATGGCAAACTCCTTTCCCTAAAGACTTTCGTGGAATGTTCTTTGAACTACTTCCATTTGCTGCTTTCTGGTCAACCTGTTGAAATGCACAGCGTATCCCGAAACCCTTATCGTGAGGGAGGGATATTTTTCGGGATGGTCCATGGCCTCCAGCAATATCTCCCTGTTCATTACATTCACATTCAAATGATGGGCCCCCTGGCTGAAATAACCGTCAAGGATCCATGCTAGGTTACGTTTTCTGTCTTTTGCATCTTTTCCAAGCGCCGCAGGAACTATTGAAAAGGTGTTAGATATGCCGTCTTCGCAAACATTTCTGTATGGAATCTTGGCCACCGAATTCAATGAAGCAAGGCTCCCGCTTTTATCCCTTCCGTGCATGGGATTGGCCCCGGGAGCGAAAGCCTCTCCCATTTTTCTCCCATCCGGTGTGGATCCCGTTTTTTCACCGTATACAACATTCGATGTTATTGTCAAAACGGAAAGCGTATGCTTTGCATCCCTGTAAGTCTTATGCTTTTTCAATTCCTCCGAAAACTTCTTCAGTATTTCCACTGCAATATCGTCAACGCTGTCGTCGTCATTTCCATAGGCGGGATAATTGCCTTCTATTTCAAAATCGACAGTTATTCCGTTCTCCCTTATTGGTCTGACTGAGGCGTATTTGATAGCGCTTAGCGAATCGGCTGCAACCGAAAGGCCTGCCACCCCAAATGCCATAAGCCTTTCAACACTTATATCGTGTAAAGCCATCTGTCCGGCTTCGTATGCGTATTTGTCATGCATGTAATGTATTATATTCATTGTATTCACATAAAGTTCGGCTATTTTTTCAAGCACCTTGAAGTAATTTTCCTTTACACTGTCAAAGTCCAACAATTCGTCTTCTATGGGCTCAATGCCTTCGATTATTTTTATCTTTTTCTTCTCGTCAGCCCCTCCATTAATTGCATACAGAAGTGATTTGGCAAGATTGCATCTGGCCCCGAAAAACTGCATCTGCTTGCCTATCTCCATTGCCGAAACGCAACATGCTATTCCGTAGTCGTCTCCGTAGACTGGTCTCATAAGCTCATCGCTTTCATATTGAATCGCAGCACTCTTTATGGACATATCCGTGCAATATGTCTTGAAAGACTCCGGAAGCCTCTCAGACCAGAGTACAGTCATATTGGGCTCTGGAGCCGGTCCGAGATTGTCAAGAGTATGAAGGAACCTGTAGGAAGTCCTTGTGACAAGAGTCCTTCCATCTATTCCCATCCCTCCTATTGACTCTGTAATCCAGTTTGGGTCGCCCGCGAAGAGCTCGTTGTATTCAGGAGTTCTAAGATGCCTGGCCAAACGCAATTTTATGACAAATTGGTCTATAAGCTCTTGGGCCTGGCTCTCGGAAATAAGATTCCTTTCCTTGTCCCTCTCAATATATATGTCAAGAAATGTTCCTGTTCGTCCCAAAGACATTGCAGCTCCGTTATTTTCCTTTATTCCGGCCAAATAGCCGAAATAAAGAAATTGAACCGCTTGAGCGGAAGTTGCTGCAGGTTTGGATATGTCGACTCCATAGGCATCAGCCATTGCCTTCATTTCTTTCAAAGCCCTTATCTGTTCCGCGACTTCTTCCCTGAGCCTTATGGAATCCTCTGTCATGGCATTTTTAATTTCATTAATGTCATTCTTTTTTCTTTCAATAAGAAAATCGATTCCGTAAAGCGGAATCCTTCTGTAATCGCCTATTATCCTTCCCCTTCCGTAGGCATCGGGCAATCCGGTAAGAAGCCCCGCACTTCTGGCTTTTCTCATTTCTGATGTGTAGACGTCGAAAACCCCGTCATTGTGGGTTTTCCTGACCCTCTTTAAAACAGAAAGCGTTTCTTCATCAAAAGCATATCCGTAATCCGCAAGGGCCTCGTCCGCCATCCGCAAGCCTCCATAAAAATTGACCATGCGCTTCAATGGCGCGTCGGTCTGAAGCCCTACAATAGTCTCGTTCTCCCTGTCTATGTAGCCGGGTTTGAAATTATCGATTCCCGAAAAATGTCCGGTATCGATATCTAGAACGCCTTTCTTCTGCTCCAATGCAAGCAAATCCTCACATTTTGCCCAAAGATTTTTTGTCTTTTCCGTCGCTTCCGCAAGAAAGCTTTCATTTCCTTCGTAGGGAATATAGTTCTTTTGTATGAAGTCCCTTACATCCACTTGGTCTGTCCAGACTCCCTCATTAAAATCTTGCCATTCCTGCTTGCCCATAAAAAATCCCCCTCGACAATTACTGATCAAACCCGGGATTCTCCAAAAATAAAGACCGCCCGGGCATATCGCCCAGGCGGTCGGCTTTGTTTAAATCACACTCCATGTGGTTTATTCCACTTCCGCCAGTCATGTGATTGATTCATCATATTTCTTTTATTGTATCTACATGATAGCAATTTCTTAACATTGTGTCAATATCATCTTTGGTAGTGTAAAGAGTTTTTTGTAAATACTATTCATATCTTTCAGAGAACTTCATCTGAAGATCATCATAGGCTTAAGCGAAGCCCTTCAGTTTTCGAGTAGACCAGCTTTCGTTATGCTGAGTTACTTTATAGTAAATGAGTTTGCTTAAAGCATTTTCATTTGGCAATGAATCCTTTGTTTTTGTTAGTCTTCGAACTGATTTGTTGAATCTTTCTAGCCAATTGGTTGTGTATATCGACTTTCTTATGAAAACCGGTCAATTCAGCTTTCATTAAATTTTCCATCCTCCCTTTGAGCATGGAAATTAAAAAATCTTCTAAACTTGTATTTGAATATAGGATTTCTTTAAAACTTTGGATATCATTAGACATAGGGAAGTCATCCTTCAGTTTGTAAGTTTGTTTAGTCGATTAACTTATACCCGAATCTGAGTGACTTCTCTATTTTATTTACACAAACTATTTTATACTAGGGGGTGCGGACAAAGCTTATTCGTCTTGTCCGCACTTGATTGTCGATTAATATTGTTGTTTCATCGAGTCCGCAAAATCGAAATATTGTTGATCAGAATTCAATCGCTATCTGGTCCACCAGCATCAATCAAAACCTTTGTCAGTCGCAATGACCTTCTGTATCTGTAAATCCATCTTCTCCGGAGGCTGTAATCGAATACCCCACTACTGGTTGAACAAGCATGCATGCTGCAAGTATTGTTGATCTGAGCTTTTTCATTTTGCCTCCTCCTTGATTTACTTGAATTCATATTAATACTTAAAATATCACCATACAATAGTGTCGTTTTTGCAATTTTCCGACATTATTCAATCATTATTCCATCTGTTAAACGAACAGAAAGCCGGACAATTTGTCCGGCTTTTATTGGTTTATTATTTATGGAATTTATGTTGCCAAAGCTCCCATAATCCTCGCCTTGGGCAATACTCCCACAAGGCGATTTTCTTTGTTGACAACGGCAAGCGGGTAAGGAGACTCAATTGATTTATCAAAAATATCCCCAATGTATTCATCAGGAGTGACTGTAAGAAAATCGGTTTTCAATATGTCTTCCAGCGTTTTTTTCTCTTCTATGGCCTTTATGCAATCGTCGATAGTTACTATTCCTATAGGTGCCCTGTTCTTGTCTACAACAAATATTCTCTCTA
>Ga0209943_1000239_pt1 | contig 38226 bp, 34 predicted proteins | sample SalPonR1_B_D2_MG_FD_185698 | JGI IMG/M metagenome (GOLD analysis project Ga0209943, IMG submission 185698) | Salt pond soil microbial communities from South San Francisco under conditions of wetland restoration - Salt Pond MetaG R1_B_D2_MG... ... | reverse complement strand
GGCGGGCGAGGACGCCCGCCACATGCCTGCGGAAATCAACCGTGCCGCGCTTGTCGTCAATCGGGGTGGCTGCCTCTGAACAGGCCGCCGCCAGATCACTGAGTGCCGCCTCGTCGAGCACGCGGCCAATGATCGCCTGTGCCGCGTCTTCGACCAGCATCACCTTGGGGCCGACCGCGCCGAGCGACACGCGCGCCGCACTCACCCGACCGCCCTCGTCGAGGCTCATCGAGATGCCGCACCCCACCACCGCGATATCCATCTCGGTGCGCGGGATGAAGCGCAGATAGGCGTCACCCGAGCGCTCGCCGCAAGCCGGAAGCCAGATCGAGGCGATGAATTCGCCCCGCTCCAGCACCGTCTTGCCCGGGCCCTGCGGCACGTCGATCACGGGCAGATCGCGGCTGCCGTTCGGCCCGACGATCCGCGCCGCCGCCCCGGCGGCAACCATGGCCGGCACCGAATCGGCCGCCGGCGAGGCGTTGCACAGGTTCCCCGCCAGCGTCGCGCGACCCTGGATCTGCGTCGAGCCGATGAGCCCCGCGGCCTCGACCACGCCGGGCCAGTCGGCGACAAGACCCGCGTGCTCGGCCATCTCGGCCCCCGACACGGCGGCCCCGATGCGCCATCCGCCCTCTTCGGCACGGATCTCCTTCATCCCGTCGATGCGCTTGATATCGACGATCATCTCCGGCTCGATCATCTCCGAGCGCAGCTTCACCAGCAGGTCGGTGCCGCCTGCCAGAACATGCGCGCCCCCTTGACCCGCAAGGGTGGCGACCGCGTCCTCCACGCTCAAAGGTGCCTCGTATCGCATGGCTTCATCCTTTCGCTCTGCCGTCCGCACGGGCGCTCCGCACAGACCGTTCCGACGGCGACTATCCCGCAAACGCGATCAGGGTGCAAACCGGTTCACGCCGCGATCCCGCCTGCGAACGGCACCGGAAAAATCGTGTTTCCGCGTTCTCCCGTCACGAGATAGCACCGCGCAGCGCCCAAGCCACATTCCCGCACGCCGCTCCACGCGCGTCAGCCGCGAAAGCCCGTCGCAACCACGAATTTCTCGGAACTGTCGGCGCGCGAGGCGGGGGGCTTCACGTTGGCCACCTTGGCGAATCGCTGCTTGAGCACCTTCTGCAGGTCACCCTCTGCCCCGCCCGCCAGCACTTTGGAGACAAAGGTTCCGCCCTCCTCCAGCACGTCGAAGGCAAGCCACGCCGCCGCCTCGCACAGCGCGATGATGCGCAGGTGATCGGTCTGCTTGTGCCCCGAACTCGATGCCGCCATGTCCGACATCACCACGTCGGCGCGGCCCCCGAGCCACGCCTTGACCTGCTCGTCGGCCCCCTCGTCCATGAAATCGAGCTGATGGAACTCGGCCCCGGGAATGGCCTCCACCTGCTGCAGGTCGATGCCGATGATACGGCCCTGCCGCTTGCCCGCGCGGTCGCCCTGCGCGTTGATGCGCGGCACCGCGACCTGCAACCAGCCGCCCGGCGCGCAGCCCAGATCGACCACCCGCGCCCCCGGCACGAGAAAGCGGAACCGGTCGTCAAGCTCCATGATCTTGTAGGCCGCGCGGCCCCGGTAGCCCTCGGCCTGCGCGCGCTTCACGTAAGGGTCGTTCAATTGCCGCTGCAGCCACCGCGTCGATGACGCCCGCCGCCCCCGCGCGGTCTTGACCTTCACCGTCAGGTCGCGCTGCCCGCGCCCGGATGTGTTCTTGCCGTCCGGCCCCTTCGCCATCAGTCTTCTCCGTCCTCGAGCACGCCATCGGCGGCCATTTGCGCATAGAGCATCCCTTCGCGCAGGCCGCGGTCGGCCACCGACAACCGGTCGGTGGGCCAGCACCGCAGCAGCGCCTGAAGAATCGCGGCACCCGACATGATCAGCGTTTGCCGGTCCTGCCCGATCCGGGGGTCGCGACGCCGTCCTGCCGGGCCGAGCGCCAGGTAGGAGCGAATCACCCGGTCGATCTCGTCGCTGGTCATGGTGAGCCCGTCCACCTTGTTGCGATCATAGCGGCGCAGGCCCAGGTGGCTCGCCGCCACGGTGGTGATGGTGCCGCTCGTGCCGACGATCTGGAAGCCGTCGCGGCTCTGCTCGTCCTTGTAGGGGGCGAACTCGGCGAGGTTCTCCTCGAAATACCAGCTCATCAGCGCAAAGCGCGCGGCATCGTCCTCGACATCGCGGAACTGCTCGCGCAGCGTCGCCACCCCCAGCGGCACGCTGATCCAGTCCACCACCCGCGCGGCGGGCCCCTCGCCGTCGTGCTGAAAGCCCATGTGCATACGCATGATGGCACGCTTGCGCGCGGGCTCGGGCACGTCGCGCAGATCGATCCAGACAAGCTCGGTCGAGCCACCGCCGATATCCACCACCAGAAGCTGTTCGGTGCGCGCGCTGACCAGCGGCGCGCAGGAGATCACGGCGAGCCGCGCCTCCTCCTCGGTCGGGATCACGTCCAGGGTGAGGCCGGTCTCTCGCTCCACCCGCGCCATGAATTCGGCCCCATTGACCGCGCGGCGGCACGCCTCGGTCGCGACCAGCTGCATCCGCGTGACCTTGTGCCGGCGCAGCTTCTGCCGACACACGCGCAACGCCTGGATGGTGCGGTAGATGGCGGCGCGCGACAAGCGTCCGGACCGCTCCAGCCCGGTGCCGAGCTGAACCGATTTCGAGAAGCTGTCGATCACGCGGAAGGTCCTGCCCTCGGGGCGGGCGATCAACATGCGACAACTGTTTGTTCCAAGATCGAGCGCCGCGTAGAGCGGCGTCCGATCCGGTAGGCTCGGCGCGGGGCTCTCGACCGGGTCCGGGATAGCGCCCGCACCAATCGGACGCTTGGGCGCCATGACAACACGCCCTCCATTTCAAGTTACCCTGAGAGTAGGCACATCCGCGCGCCCGTGCAAGACCCCGCGCCGCGGTGCCGCGCGCGGTACTCAGCGGAAAATCCGCTCACCCTGCTCGTCGATCACCTGCTTCGCCTTGCGCAGCGACACCGCCGCCGCCTCGTCGCGGTCGCGCAGCACGTCGGCGCGCAGCAGGTGATGCACCTGCACCTCGCCGCCGATCTCCTTCTCGATCCGCGCCGCCACGCGATAGCCGCCCTCGTCCTCCTGCGGCACGGGCGTGATGCTGTAGCCGTTGTAGTCCTCGGCGGGAAATCCCGGTGCATCGCGCTTCGCGCCACCGCCGCCGAACAGACGTGAGAGGATGGACATGGGGCCTCCTTTCAGAAAATCGTAGGGTGAGTGAAACCCACCAATCCGATCGCCGATTGCCACCCAAGGTGGGTTGGCACCCACCCTACGCTGGCTTTCGATTTCGAAGCGGGCGTTATGGTAAAGCATACGATGCACACCGTCCATCCGGCGCACGCTACGAGCTTACAAGATACCCTATTGTCAAAGCCGACAGAGGCAAAATGAGTATCAGACCAGCTAACATGACTGGAAAGCTGCCGAGAATTGGCATGACTTTGGTGAAAAGAGCATAGCCGTTAGTCGCCAGCAAGCCCAGCAGGAACCAGGCCAGTGCTGTCTGCCACCCGACAAAATACCAGCAGCAAGCCAAGATGCCGATAGTCAATGGCAGAGCCATTAATTGAATTGGACCAAGCAAGACATTGGCCCAGCCCTTGGTTGTTAAAAACGGAACCGCTTCCAAACGGGAAACAAGAATAGAAGCTATGGAAAACGCGATGTAAGCTGCAAAGCCCTCCACAGGTCGCAAAATGTCCACCGCTGATTACAATTCTATAGCCTCACTGATCCAGGAAACTCCTCAGTTTCCGCGACCGCGAGGGGTGCTTCAGCTTCCTGAGCGCCTTGGCCTCGATCTGGCGGATGCGCTCGCGGGTCACCGAGAATTGCTGCCCCACCTCTTCGAGCGTGTGGTCGGTGTTCATCCCGATCCCGAAGCGCATCCGCAGCACCCGTTCCTCGCGCGGCGTGAGGCTGGACAATACCCGCGTCGTGGTCTCGCGCAGGTTGTCCTGGATGGCGCTGTCGAGCGGCAGGATGACGTTCTTGTCCTCGATGAAATCACCGAGCTGGCTGTCTTCCTCGTCGCCGATGGGTGTCTCCAGCGAAATCGGCTCCTTGGCGATCTTCATCACCTTGCGGACCTTCTCGAGCGGCATCTGCAGCTTCTCTGCAAGCTCCTCGGGCGTCGGCTCGCGCCCGATCTCGTGGAGCATCTGGCGCCCCGTGCGCACCAGCTTGTTGATCGTCTCTATCATGTGCACCGGGATGCGGATGGTGCGCGCCTGATCGGCGATCGAGCGGGTGATCGCCTGCCGGATCCACCACGTCGCGTAGGTGCTGAACTTATAACCCCGGCGATACTCGAACTTGTCCACCGCCTTCATCAGGCCGATATTGCCTTCCTGAATGAGATCAAGGAATTGCAGCCCGCGGTTGGTATATTTCTTGGCGATCGAGATCACGAGGCGCAGGTTGGCCTCGACCATCTCCTTCTTGGCCTGCCGGGCCTCCTTCTCGCCCTTCTGGACCTGTCCGACGATGCGGCGGAATTCGCTGATGTCGAGGCCCACATACTGGCCCACCTGCGCCATGTCGGCACGCTGCTCGGCGACCTTTTCGGCAAAGCGCTCGATGAACATCTGCCAGCCTCGACCGGGCTTGGCCGCCATGTCCTCGAGCCAGGCGGGGTCAAGCTCGCGTCCGCGGTATTCCTCGATGAATTCGCGGCGGTTGATGCGGGCCTGGTCGGCCAGCTTCACCATCGCGCCGTCGATCTGCATGATCCGGCGGTTGATACCGTAGAGCTGGTCGATCAGCGCCTCGATGCGGTTGTTGTGCAGATGCAGCGAGTTGACCAGCTCGACGATCTCGGCACGCAGCTTCTGGTATTTCGCCTCCTGCGCCTCGGAAAAGGAGCTGTCCTCGTTGAGCGTGGCCGAGATGCGGCTGTCCTGCATCTCGCTGAGTTGCGCGAAATCCTCGGCGATGCGGTCGAGCGTCTCGAGAACCCGCGGCTTGAGCGCGGCCTCCATCGCGGCGAGGCTCATGTTGGCCTGCTCGTCCTCCTCGTCGTCGTCATCGGCGCGCTGGATCGGATTGCCATCGGCGTCGAGTTCCTCGCCCTTGTCCTCGGGCGCACCCTTGTCCTCGCGGGCCTCCTGCCCCGGCGCGGTGGGCACGTTGGCGGCGACCACCGGCTCCTCGCCTTCCTCGCCCGGCTGGTTGCCGAACGTGGTCTCGAGGTCGATCACGTCGCGCAGCAGGATGTCCTCTCCCAGAAGCTCGTCGCGCCAGATGGTGATCGCCTGGAAGGTCAGCGGGCTTTCGCACAGCCCGGCGATCATCGTGTTGCGCCCGGCCTCGATGCGCTTGGCGATGGCAATCTCGCCCTCGCGGCTCAGAAGCTCGACCGAGCCCATCTCGCGCAGGTACATGCGCACAGGATCGTCGGTGCGGTCGAGCTTTTCCTCCTTGCCCGAGCCCAGGGTGATCTCGCCCCTCTTTCCGATCTCGGCGACGGCGGTGGTCTTGCTGTCCTCCTCTTCGGCCTCCTCGGCTTCGATGATGTTGATGCCCATCTCCGACAGCATCGACATCACGTCCTCGATCTGTTCGGACGACACCTGCTCGGGCGGCAGCACCTGGTTGAGCTGATCGTAGGTGATGAAGCCTTTTTCGCGCGCCTCCGAGATCATCCGCTTCACCGCGGCCTGGCTCATGTCGAGCGAAACCTCCGGCTCCTGCTCCTCGGGCTTTTGCTCGTCGGTGTCCTTAGCGGCCATGCGCATCTCCTCGGCGGTTGCGGGCATGTGATTCGTTGACCCGAATCAATAGCGCGATCGGCTGATTCGCACACCCGTTTACTGTTTATTTTCTGCCTCTTCCGTATCAAATTGCGATTCGGCAACGGTTTGGCTCCCTAATGCCCCGGCTTGGAGCGGTCCAGTTGCCCGAGCAGCCGCGCAAAGGCCTCGCGCTCCTCGCGGTCGAGACGCAGTCCATTCTCGCCCAGGTCATAAACGGTGCGGTCCTCCTGCTCGCTGCGTTGCGCGCGGTTGCGCGCCTCCGCCGCCTGCGCCACGCGCCATGTCAGCGTCTCGTCGGCCAGCCCGTCGATATCCTCGACCGCTTCGCGCAGCTCCGCCTCCATGCCAGCGCGCGCCGCCAGCTTGGCGAATTCCTCGCGCAGGGTGAGCGTCGCGCGCTCGGCGTCACCCGGATGGCGAACCGGCGGGGCCAGCGCGACATGGGGCAGTGACAGCAGCTTTTCAAGGGCGTGCGCCCCCATCTCCGCCTCGATCTGCGCTCGCAGCGTCTCTGCCCCCGCCCCGGCATGGCGCAGGATGGATGCGCGAAACCCGGCATGATCGGGATCACGACAGCGCATCCGCTCGATCTCGGCCTCGAACGCCTCGGCTACCTCCGGGCAACAGACCAGCGTGGCGAGGATCACCGCCTCGCGCATCCGCACCGCCTGCGCCGCGTCGCCCGACGCCAGCGCCGAGTTTCGCGTCTCCGCGCGCGCCGTCTCGGGCGGGGCCCACCTGCCCCTGGCCCCGCGCCCGCGCGCGACCGGTGGTGCATGCCTGCGCGGGCTGAAGAGCTGCCAGCGCAGGTCCTTCAACTCGCGTTCGTAATAGCCGCGCAGCGACGGGTCGCGGATCAGGGCCGCCTTCTCGCGGCAGGTCCGCTCCAGTGCCGCCTTGCGCTCGGGCGTGTCGAAATCGCGCCCCTCGGTCTCGCGCTGCCACAAGAGCCGCACCAGCGGCAGCGCCGCGTCGATGCGCGCCTGCACGGCACCCGGACCCTCGGCACGCAGCAGGTCGTCGGGGTCCTGCCCCTCGGGCATCAGCGCGAAACGCAACGTGCGCCCTGCCTCCAGTAGCGGCAGCGCCATGTCGATCACGCGGTAGGCCGCGCCGAGGCCCGCGCGGTCGCCGTCCAGCATGATGACGGGCTCGTCGGCCATGCGCCACAGAAGCTGCAGATGATGATCGGTCACCGCCGTGCCCAATGGAGCCACCGCCGCCTCGAATCCGGCGGCGACCAACGCGATCACGTCCATGTAGCCCTCGGCCACGATCAGCGGCGCGCCCTTGCCCGCGGCCTCGCGCGCGGGCCCGTGATGGTAGAGCGTGCGCGACTTGTCGAAGATCTCGGTCTCGGGCGAATTGAGATACTTGGCGTTGTCGTTCGGGTCCATCGCCCGACCGCCGAAGGCGATGCAGCGCCCGCGCGCGTCGCGGATCGGGAACATGATGCGGTTGCGGAACACGTCGTAGGGCCGCCCGCCGCGGTCGCTCTCGCGCGCAAGACCGCAGGCGAGGATCATCTCGGCGGCCACCCCCCTGCCCGTCAGATGGTCCCAAAGTCCCTGCCAGCCCGCGGGGGCAAAGCCGATCCCGAACCGGCCCTGAACCTCGGCGGTCAGGCCGCGGCCCGCAAGATAGTCGCGCGCCGCCGCGCCCGCACCGCTGCGCAACTGCATCCCGAAGAACCGCGCCGCCTGCTCCATCACCTCGGTGAGTTGCGTTCGCCGGTCGGCCTTTTCCTGCGCCTGCGGGTCGCGCTCGGGCATCTGCAACCCCGCCTCGGCGGCGAGGATACGCACCGCCTCGATGAAATCCACGTTCTCGGTATCGCGGACGAAACTGATCGCGTCGCCCTTGGCGTGGCAGCCGAAGCAGTAGTAGAATCCCTTGCGGTCATCGACGTGAAACGACGCGGTCTTTTCCTGGTGGAACGGGCACGGAGCCCACATGTCGCCCTTGGCCTGGTTCGACTTGCGCGTGTCCCACATGACCTTGCGGCCCACAACCTGGCTCAGGGACAGGCGCGCGCGCAGTTCATCAAGGAATCCCGGAGGCAGGCTCATGATCCACTATATCGGTCGCGGGAGGGCGTCTGTCCAGAGGGTCACTGTGCCTCGCACTGCGTGACCCATGCCCCGGCCACGTCCTTTTGCAGGTTATCCTCGGGCAGGTCATAGACCCAGTCCACCAGCGGCTGCACCGCCGGGGCGTAGTCCTGGCGCGCCGCGTCCAGGCCGCCGATGATTTCTGAGCGCGCCGTCTCGGACGGCTGACCGGCCTTGCGTGCCTCCACCGCGGCGGCGACGATCTCACCGGTAGGTGCGCAGATCGGATTCTGCGCCGTGGCGGCAAACGGCGAAAGCGTGCATACCACCGCGAGGCCTAGGGTCATTTTGCACATCGGTCCGATCTCCCTTCGAAAACGGGGCGCAGGTTAGGCGATTCCAACCCGCTACGCCAGCGGGTTACGACAGATTGTGCGACCCCCGAGGCACCGCCTGCCTCACGTCCCGCGCCGGTCGGACGGCATGCCCGCCCGCACCGCCGCCTCGCAGGCGGCGGCCAGTGCCTTGCGCCCGTCCTCGGCATCGAGGGGCACCGGCGCGTGGCATACCACGCGCACCCGTCCCTGCCGCGCTGCCCCGAGCACTGCCAACAGGTGGCTGCCGAATTCCATGTCGCCCCACCAGCCGTAGAAACGCGGATCGGCCCCGTCCGGGGCCTCGTAGAATATCGTCACCGGCTGCGCCCGCGCCCCCTCCGGCCCCGCGCCCGGGGCGCTCAGCGCCTCGAACAGGGTCGATTTGAAGGGACGCACGCGCATCCCGTCGGTGCTCGTGCCCTCGGGAAAGAACAAGAGCCGTTGGCCCGCCGCCAGCCGCTCCTGCAAGAGAGCCGTGTGCGCCCTGGCCGCGCGCGGATCGCGGGTGATGAACACCGTGCCCACCAGCCGCGCCAGGAAGCCGATGCCGGGCCAGCCCGCCACCTCGGCCTTGGACACGAAATACACCCGCTTGGCCGCGTTGAGCGCGAAAATATCGAGCCACGAGACATGGTTGGCAACCACGGCACCGGGGCCCTGCATCGGCGTGCCCTGCACCTCGTGCGCGATCCGCAGGATCGCGAGGGTCCTGCGGCATACCCAGATGGTGATCGGCTGCGTCCACGGACGCGCCACGCCGTGCACGGGCCGCTCCGCCAGCCGCAGCAGCATCGTGGCCAGCACCCCTGCGCCGATCACCAGCACGATGCGCGCCCCGCGCCATGCGACCCGCCGCCAGTGCCCCGGCGCACGGGCCATGTCCGGCGGCGGCACGGGCGACTGCCAGGTGACGCTCATCCCCCGCCCCCGCCCGCGTAGAGCGCCCGCTGCCGTGCGCTCAGCAGCGCGGTATCCATGACCAGGCACACATCGGTGGTGTTGAAGGCATGATCGACATAGGCCCCCTCGCCCACGCAGCCGCCCAGCCGCAGATAGGCCTTGATGAGCGCGGGCACCGCGCGCATCGCTGCGAACCGGTCGAGATCGGCCTCGGGCACCAGGTCCATCCTCTGGAAATGCCCGGGCCGCGCCCGCACGCGCAGCGCGGGCGGCGCAAGATGGCGGTGATGCAAGAGCGACAGGGGCTGCGCCAGCGCGCCCACATCGGTGCCGTGAAAGCTCGCCACGCCAAAGAGCACCTCGATCCCGTGCCGTTCGACATAGCGCGCCAGCCCCTGCCACAGGTGGTAGAGCGCCTCGCCCCCGCGATAGGGCCGCGCCACGCAGGACCGCCCCAGCTCCAGCAGGCACCGCCCGCTCGCGCGCAGCGGGGCGAGATCGTATTCGTCCTCGGAATAGAATTGTCCGGCGCGCGCCGCCCCTTCTTCGCGCAGCAGGCGATAGACGCCGACCACCGCACCGTCGCGGCTCAGGTCGCGCAGGATCAGGTGGTCAAAGACCGGGTCGAACCGGTCACGCTCCAGCCGCGCGGCGTGGTCGACCAGCGGTCCGTCGCCACCCAGCTCCTCGACGAACACCTCGTAGCGCAGCCGCTGCGCGGCCTCGATATCGGCGGCATCGCGCGCAAGCTCGGTACGGAATCGGGGGGCATCTGTGGTCATCGGCCTCGTCTCTGCTGCGCCTGCAAGGCTTCTACGCAGCCGCGTCCCCGGTTGCAACGCGGCGCTGGTCGGTGCGCGCGGGCCGTGATACCAGACGATGTTAATCCTTTGCTAACCGCAATCAGCCATCAAGGACGGGCAACAGCGTCACGCGGTTGCCGTCGATCACCACCTTGCCCTCCTCGCGAAAGTTCACCGTGATGCGCCCGCCGATATTCGATTGCACCTGCCCCGTGCCCCAGTCGGGGCGTTCGGGGTTCTCCACCAGCATCCCCGGCTCCAGCAGTGCGTTGAGCTCCGTCATGTCCTGCCCCCTGCCAAATCGCCGCCATGTCCACGAATAACACCGATCTTGCGACCCTCACAGGCTCGCGCATCTGTCACGATCTCGCAAGCCCCGTCGGCGCGGCCCTCACCGGGCTCGATTTCCTGTCGGGCGCGCCCGGCGGAGCCAGCCCGGACGAAATGGCGCTGCTGCGCGACAGCCTGACCGGCGCGCGCGCCACGCTCGAGATGCTGCGCACGGCCTTCGGACGCGCGGGCAGGGGCGCGGCGCGCGACGCCGCCTCCCTGGGGACGACGGCGCGCGGCCACCTTGCCGCGCGCCCCCGGCTTCAGCTCGAATGGTCCCTCGACGGCCGACTCGCGCCGGTCGCAGCGCAGCACCTGGCCCTCGCGATCCTGTGCGCGGCCCACGCGCTGCCGCGCGGCGGCACGCTGGCGGTGGCGGGCAGCGATGCCGAAGGCCTCCGCGTCACCGCCACCGCCGAGGGCGATCTCGCCGCCGAGGCCGCGCTCTGGGACGGGCTGACGGGCCATTCGGCCCTGCCCGCTGCCGATGTGCGACAGGTGGAGTTTCACCTGCTCGCGGCGCATATCGCGCGCGGCGATGCCCGCATCGAGGTCATCCGTGGCGACCAAAGCCTCGCGATCGCCCTGTTGCTGCCCGCGCAAGATTGATCTTCCCCGGTTTTTCCCGATATTGAAGGAGAACCGCCAGATCATCCGACAAGCGAGCGCCCGCCAACGTGACCAAGCCCCGCCCCATCCCGACCGAGACGCAGGATTTCCAGCGCGTCCGTACAGTCGCACAGCTCATCATGGCCTTTGCCGTGGTGCTGTTCCTGTTGGTGCAGGCGCGGTTCCTGCTCATCTCGCTCGCCACGGCGATCATCCTGTTCAGCCTCACCTCCGACGCGATCACCTCCATCGCGCGGGTGCGCATCGGCCCGGCGCGTATCCCCAACTGGCTGGCGAGCATCACGGCGCTGGTGATGATCTCCTCGGCGCTGCTCAGCCTCTCGGCGATCATCCTGTCGCAGGCCAACACGGTGCTCTCCACCACCATCGCCTATGCCGACCGCGCCCCCGAGGCGCTGGCCGCGGCGGTGGCCTGGCTCGGCCCGCAGGCGGAAGACTCGGTCCGGCAGGCGGTGGCCACCTTCGACGTGGCCGGCTACCTGCGCACCATCGCCGGTCAGGCGGGCAGTCTGATGCAGGGCACGGTGCTGGTGATCCTGTTCGTGGGCTTTCTCTTCGCCGAGCGGGTGTGGTTCGATACCAAGCTCGAAAGCCTGCTGGGCGACAAGGCACAGGCCGAGCGCGCGGGCCGCATCATCGGCTCGATCATCCACCGGGTGAACCATTACCTGCTGGTCAAGACCCTGGTGAGCGCGGTGACGGGGCTGATGGTCTATGGCGTGGCGCGCTTCTTCGAGCTCGACCTCGCGGGGGCGCTGGGTATCCTCACCTTCGTGCTCAATTACATCCCCGCCATCGGCTCGATCGTGGCCACGGTGCTGGTGGCGCTGGTGGCCTTCGTGCAACTGGGCGACGGTACCAAGACGCTGGGCATCTTCGCCATCATCGGCGCGATCCAGTTCCTCAACGGCAACGTGATCGACCCGATGCTGATGGGCCGCGCGCTCAGGGTGTCATCCTTCGGCATCATCATCAGCCTCGCCTTCTGGGGCGCTGTCTGGGGGATCCCGGGGATGTTCCTCGCGGTGCCGATCATGGTGGGCGCGATGATCGTGTTCAGCCACGTACCGGGGTGGCGCCCGATCGCAGTGCTGCTGTCGCGCGAGGGCCTGCCGGAGAGCGAGGAAGAGCTCGACGCCACCCGCCCCGCCGCTTGAGCGGGGGACGGGCTGAAATTGCAGGGACTGCGTGATCGTCCGGGCATGTGACCGAGTGCGATCTGTCGTCGGACCGTTTCGTGCGGCTGAAGAGATGCCGCCGGGAGTTATGCCCGATTTCGGGTGACGCGGCCTGATCAGGCGGCGCGGTTCTCGGTGCCGTTGGCGGCCACAGCGCCAGTGAACGTGACGCCTTCGATGACCAAAGGCAACCGTTTCGCGCCCTTCAGGCGGCACCATGTCTGTGCGAGGCGTTGCCCTGTGACCAAAACCAACCGCTTGGGTGTCCGGTGAAACGGGGGCTGGATCACTGATCCGGCCTCCCAGACATGCAGGTAGACGCATTCGTATTTCAGCGTTCGCCACAGCCGCCCGATGAAGATGTTGTCGAGCAAGCGCCCCTTGGCCTGTTCTCCGGGTGAGGAGACGGGCGCGGGTTCCGGGAACTGAACGTCATCGACCATTTCCGCCGGGAATGACTGGCTGCCTTCAGCGTTCTGCTCAAGCCGGTACACTCTTCGGCTGTTTGGCTGGAACCTATTTTACATCTCTACTGAGCGTGGGATGTTCTTTCAGTATCTCCGCGATCAGTTTATGTGCTTCGATCATCATCTCTTCCGTCGCGTTACGAACCGCCTCGGTGTCACGCGTCTCCATATGGCCAAGGATCTTGCGAAGGCAGGCAACGGAGTTCTCCTGCATCTTGCGGCTGTACCTATGAGCGAAGTACCGGTAGCGCATGGCCTGTTTTTCAATTGTACGGAGAATGTTTTCAAGCGTGTGGTTGCCGCTGATCCCGTGCACTCGATCAAAGTAGGCCATGTTGGCATCGAAGAACGCATCGGAATCCTCTGAACCCAGCGCAGAGTTAAGCCGTTCGACTTGATCGGCGAGAAACGCCAGATCATCTTCGGTGGCATTTTGCGCGGCGAGTGTCGCGGCAATTACTTCAAGCGGTGTGCGCACGACGTAGATCTCGTTGAGATCCTGCAGGGTCATTGGTGTTACACGGATGCCGCGTCGCTTGTGACGCACAACCAGACCTTGCGATTCGAGCTTGCGGAAGGCGTCGCGAACGGGAGAGCGGCTCACGTCGAACTCTTCACAAATTTGAAGTTCCGTCAGATGCGCGCCAGGCGCAAATTCCAGTCTGATGATACGCTGTTCGATAAGGCTGGCGAGTTCGAGACCCAGTACGTCAGGCAAAAGGGGGCGTTTGAGCTTCTTCATAATGAAGGGGCTAGATGGAGTTTGCATATCGACAAAAGTTCCGTGTTTGCGCGTGGCCTTGTATCAGACGTCGTGTTCTTTGTAACCCAATTCTCCTCAAGACAATCTACTTGGGGACAGGCTTGGCACCAGTTTTCGACCTCTTACGCGTGAGACTGCTGCGAAGACCGTAGGCTATGGTAAGCAGGATCAGGACAATAATCACGAACCCGACAGGTCGCGAGAGAAGGGTGCCAATGGCGTCGTCGCGGAAGATGATAACCGCCTTGCGCAGATTCTCGTCAGCTATCTTCCCCAGTATCATGGCAAAAACCATCGGCGCGAGCGGAAAGCCAGCACGGTTCAGATAGAAACCGACAATGCCGAAGAGCACGGCTATCCACATATCGAAAACCGAAAGTTGCACCGAATAGGCACCGATCATGCAAAGCATGGCGACCATCGGCATCAAATAATGTACCGGCATCTTCAGGAGTTTCATAATTGGCTTGAGCAGGAAGAAGCCGAGGAAATACATCGCAATGTTCGCGACGATCAGCGTGCCGTATAGAAAACCGAGAAAACCGGGCTGGCTCTGTTCTACCGAGGGTCCAAGAACGACGCTGTGATAAGCTAGCGCCGCCATGAAAACGGCAATGGCGGCAGAGGTCGGTATTCCAAGCGCCACAGCGGGCAAGAGCGAACCGCCGATCGCGGCGTTGTCCGACGTGCCCGTGCAGATCACGCCTTCCATGCTGCCTTTCGAGAAGTCTTTGCCCGAGGCGCGTTGGCCCAACTCATAGGACAGGAAATTGGCCATGGGTGCACCGCCTCCGGGCACGCCCCCTATGATGGTGCCGATAGCGCTTGAACGGATGGCAGAGCGGTAGTATTGGCGCAAGAGATCGAAGCGGGGCCAGACACGGCCTGGTGCGTGGCCTTCGCGGGCGGGTTCATCGGACCGTGCCATGCGCATTACCTCGGCAATGCCGAAGAGGCCGATGAGTACGGGAATGAACTCGACCCCTCCACGCAACTCCGGCACGTCGAAGACGAGGCGCGGATAGGCCATGATCGGCTCCATGCCGACCATGGCGATGGCCAGCCCTATCCAACCTGATATCCAACCTTTGATGGGTGATTGTCCTTCGCTGCCGATGCTGCCTGCGAGCAAGATACCCCAGAGCGCCAGCAGGAACTGTTCCAAGGCACCGAAATTGAGTGAGAAGGCGATAAGAAGTGGTGCAAGCAGCGCGAGAGCGAGAATGCCAACCCAGTTGCCGATGAACGAGGCGAAGATAGCCGTAGCAATCGCTTCGCCCCCCCGGCCTCTGCGGGTGAGCGGGTAACCAGCCATTTGGATCGGGACAGAGTCGGGGGTGCCGGGGATGTTCACCAATACTGCGCTGATGGCACCGCCAAACGTGGCTCCGGTATAGACGCCCATCAGGAAGGCACAAGCACTGGTAATGTCCATGCTGTAGGAGAAGGTTGCGAGCAGCGCCATGCCCATTGTCATGGAGAGGCCGGGCATGGCACCCCAGATAATCCCGGCGGCTGCGCCTATAATCGAGTATAGCAGCGGGACACTCTGGAAGGCATCGAAGAAGCTGAACACGGTGTGTCTCCCACCCTCGGATTATTGCAGCAGAGCGTCAATCAGGCTTGAGGTACCCGGTATGAGCGTGCCGAGAACCTGCGTGAACAGCAGCACGATCACGAGTGTGAAGGCTGACGCGCCAAGGGCGATATGCAGTAGCGAGCGGGCACCAAAGGCCCACATGCCGATGGCAAGTGAGAACAAGGTAACCGGTTCGTAAGGAAGGAAATCGAGCGCGAATATATACGCAGACAGGCCCGCCGAGATTGCTATAACCACGGTGAAGTCGCCCTTGAGGAATGGGCCCGTCGCGTCCGGCGTCGCATCGACCGGCTTTGCGTCCTTGTCCTCCTCGTCGCCGGTCTGGCGCTCCAGCGAGAGATCGCGCCAGCGCTCGATGAGGAGGAGAGCGGCCAATCCGATAAGGACCGCGCCGATGATAATCGGGAAAAGCCCGGGTGAAGAGGCCCAACCGCGCGGGTGTGGCATCCGGCTTCCGTGGTAGAGCAGGAAGACCCCAAGAAAGCCGGTCAGGATGCCGGGAATTAGCCGGGTATCTTGCACGAGTCTCATGATGATCTCCCTCTCTGTTGGCAACCGCCGCGCCCTTTGAATGAAGACGCGGCGGCCTTGCTTCAGAACGTCGAGGAGTAACCTTCCGGCGGCCAGAATTCTGCGAAGTCCTGCGGCCTGGGAATACCAAGCTCTTTCGGTGTGTTCTGGATCCCTTCCATATCGTTGTCATAGTAGAGCCAAGAAGTCACGGATTCGAAGAGTGCGGCTTCGCGGTCAGCCTCTTCGCCGGTCAGGAACTCCGGAAACATTACGCGGTTGGCCAGAACACTTCTGAAGCCTTCGTCCTTGACCGCTTCCGCAACGGCAGCGCGCAGAACGTCATGCACCTCCTGCGGGGCTTCGCGCTGAACGGCGAGGGCATACACGCCCTGGATGAGGCCGATATCGGCTGCGCCGGGAATGGCATCCGTTACTGGCTGCAGGGCTTCGTCCACGCCGTCCACTTCCAAGGGGTCGGTCAGGAATACGCCGATGTTACGGAGCCGACCGGCGCGCAGATATTCCACTTGTTCCTGGATACCGGTGGCGACCACGTCAGCTTCGCCCTGCAGCGCCGCCAGCGCCGCCGGGGCACCGCCCTGATAGGGGATGTGGTTGAACTTTGCGCCGGTCGGGTACTCCAGTGCCACAAGGGTCGCCTCGTGCCAGACAGTGCCAATGCCGGAGTTCGATATACGGACGCCGCCCGGATTTGCCTTGGCTGCCTCGACAACGTCGGCGAGGGTCTGGAAGGGCGAATCGATCGGCACTGCCCACGCCGGGAGCGAGCGGCCGATCTTGTAGAACTGCCATGTCTTCCACGGAGCGTCTTGTGTATAGCCCAGCACACGAAAAATCTTGTTGTAGTCGGCATTGCCCAGCAACCAATAGCCATCCGGGCCCCGGCTGAGTACATTCTCCGCTGCCAGAGCACCGGCAGCGCCAGGCTGGTTCACGGCGCGGATATCCACAGTGAACTGCTTTTCCAGCGCGCTGGCGAGCGCGCGGATAATCGTGTCGGTGCCGCCGCCCGCACCGTACTGAATAGCCACGGTGATCGACTGCTGGGGCCAGTTTGCGGCCAGTGCCTCTTTGGGCGTGAGAGTCATCATCAGCAAGCTGCCGGCACCGGCTCCCGCAAGCAGATTTCTTCTGGTAAGCTTGGTCATTGGTTTTCTCCCTTTGGTGAATTGGGGACGGGTTTGTTGTTATGTTCTATGCGTCCCCCGACTAGAAACTCAGAGGCTGAGTTTGCGATCCTGCAACACGACTTTTCCGTCAACTGCTACGATTGGGTGTCGGACCACGAGGTCGATATGGCCCGAAGCGCGGATTGAGCTTCCGAAGGTAATTCCATTTCCGATTCCGAGATGTATCGTCCCAAACTCGCCTTCGTCTTCGAGCTCGACTCCACGTCCGATTCTGGCGCGCGGGTTGAGGCCGAAACCCAGTTCGACATGGGCATAGATGTTCTCGTCGTCGTAGCTGGAGAGAAGATTCTTGAGGAGCAGACCATCCTTGCCCGAGGCGTCTATCTCCACGATGCGGCCCTTTTCGAAGCGGATATCGAAGGGTTCGAGCACTTCACCCCCGGGAACGATTGCACCGTCTATGCAGATCACGCCCTCGGTTGTGAACTCCACCGGCGAGACGGCAGTCTCGATGCAAGGCGGTGGAGAGATCGTGCCAGGCTCGTGGCAGATTCCGTTTTGCGGCACTGCGTGGCGGCCCTGGATGTCGATCTTGAGGTCGGTACGACCGTCATCGGTCGCGATATGAACGTGTTCGCCCTTCTCTAGAATTTCCGACAAGTCGGTGATGATTTCGGCCTGCTTGGTGAAGTCGATGTCGAGGCAGCCATCGAGGAACATCTCCTCCCTGCAGCCGGGGAAGAAGATCAGCCGGGCACCGGCGTCGCTCGCACGCTTGCGCGCCGAAGTGTGGTTCACGGAGAATGCGGTCGGTGCCACGATGGCATCGGCAGCCCTCATGGCGTCGGCAATGATGCCTGGCAGTTCCTCGCCGTGGCGGGTGCGCGGACTGTACGTGAGGAATATCGTTTCTGCGCCGCGTTCTTGGCCGGCGAGAGCGAACATCTGCCCGATACGGAGGTTGTCGGTATCCGCGAGCACGAGAAATTGCTCGCCAGCCTGTAGGTTGAGACATTGATCGAGGATGACACCGACAGGTTTCATCATCTTCATTCGTTCGAGCATTGGCTTCTCCTTAACTTCCGGCGCTCAGGCCTTGCCACACCATTCCGGTTTCGGCGGCGAGCATGGATGAGGCTTCGATAGGTTTGACAGGCATTCGAATGCATATTTCGGAGAAAGCGGTCCGATTGAGGGCCGCTTCGACGCCGTACAACGAAGAGGTTGGCGAGAGCCCGGCAGAGCATATGTCTCGTGCGCAACGATCATGTCTGAAGCAGCAGAGTGCGATCGTCGAAGACGACACAACCGTCAAGTTCAAGGGTCGCGCCGGTGAGCACGGTGTCGTAATGTGCGGCGGCTTTGCACTTCCCACCTGGTGCGCTGGTTCCGAGCGCAAGCTGAACCCCTCCCCAGACGCTTTCGTCGCTGAGCATGGTGCCGTCCAACTGGCAGGCGGGATTCATCCCCACGCCGAGTTCGCCGAGATTATAGACGTTCGGATCGTTGAACGCGGCGAGCAGGTCGCGGAAGGCGTCGGCCTCGCGTCCGCCCTCGATAGAAGTTGCAAGGCCCTTTTCGTAGCGGATCACCACGGGTTCGCTCTCGATTAGACCGAGCCCGGGAACAGAGGCATCGACGACAATCACGCCCTCAGCGGTCCCTTCGACCGGCGCGATGGACGCTTCGAGGCAGTAGCCTGCGGAAATATCGACTGCATTGGCGAAGCCATTCAGCGAACGACCACGGCGGCCCTTGAGGCTCATGGTGATGTCAGTCCCGTGGCGGGAGGTCACACGCGCGGTCTCGGCGTCGTCGAGTGCCCTTGCAAGCACGTCGATCTGCGGGCGCAGCGCCTCAAAATCGGCCTGCCACCCGGCAGCGAGGAAAAAATCCTGACCAGCGGCTTCCGGCAGACAGATCACATGAACGCCATGTTCTTCTTGTGCCACAGCGCGAGCGCTGGTGTGGGCTATGTTGGTACGCATCGGCGCGACCACAAGATCAGCAGCGGTCATCGCGGCGGCGGCAATCTCGGAAAGTTGGGTGCCATGGTGCTCGCCAGGCATTTCCTGAACCATGCTGAAGCGGCATCCGATCTCGTCCGCTGCAATGGCCAGCGCTTCCGCATTGTGTGCAGTGTAGGGGTCGTGCAAGATCAGCAATCGCGTCTCGGGAGTTGCGTTACCCAGCAAGCGCAGGACTTTACGAGCATTGGGAAGCTTCATGATAAGCGGTGTCATGGACCCATCTTTCTGACAGTCTGCAGGATTGCCTCCCCACCTCCGGATACTGGGATGCGGGGAGGCTTCAGGAACGTCTTATTCGCGGGTCTCAACGATCGCCTCGTAGACGCCGTCTTTCCACTTGTCGGCGAAGGCATTCGGCAACTCGGCCAGTTTCTCGCTAAACGCCGAGCGCTCTTCCGGCGTAAGCTCGATCACGGTCAGCCCGGCTTCGCGAGCGTCGTCCATAAGGGCGGCGTCGGCGGAATACACTCGGTCCTGGCCCCAACCCATTGCCTCATCTGCCGCGCTTTGGATCGTCTCGCGAGTTTCCTCGTCAAGACCGCTCCACCATGTCTCGGCGACGATCAGCCATTGAACCTCACGGACGTGGCCCGTGAGCGTGACGGTCTCCTGCACCTCGTAAAGGCTGGTGCCCATGATGATGTCGAGCGGGTTTTCCTGCGCATCGAGCACGCCGGTCTGAAGGGCAGTGTAGAGTTCACCAAAGGCCATTGGCACAGGGCTTGCACCCAGCATGCGGAACGCTTCGATTTGCACCGGGATTTCGCGCATGCGGATTTTGAGACCCTGGAGGTCTTCGGGGCTGCGGACCTCAGTGCCGCCAGTGGTAATGTGGCGCGGGGCGCGGTCCATACGACCGATGAGACGGATACCCTTGCGGTCGAGGATTGTCTGAGCCAGTTCCTCGCCGATCGGGCCATCCATGACTGCGGCCAAGTGTTCGGGTGAGCGAAAGAGGTAGGGGGCATCGAGCACGCCGTATTCCGGCGCGACTGCAGAAACGATCACCGAGCCAGTGACGCCCATCTCGATGGCACCGGCCTGCATCAGGTCGAACATGTCGCGCTCTCCGCCCATCTCGCCGCGAGAGTGCACGGTGATTTCGATGGCCCCATCGGAAGTTTCTGCCAGCACCTTCGCCATGCGTTGCGTGGCTTCGTCCACGACAGTGCCGGTCATTTCATGGTTCAGGTTTGCAGTCACGGATTGCGCCGTGGCGAAGGCAGGCGTGAACGCCATGGCACCGACAACCAGACCGATTCTGACGCAATTGCGGGCGGTGGAGAAAGGTTTGGTAAGCATTTTTGATCCCTGTGGTTTGGTCCGGTCCTGTCTTGCAAGCCGGCTCTTGCGTTGTCCCCGGCAACATCCGCCAGGATAACGAATCGATAGCAACTTTTAAGATTTTTATCTACTGTATACAGAATTCAATATCAGAAAATCCTGAAAAATGCCCGCAAATGCTGAAGAAAAAGGCCGAAAGCCGTGACAGAAAATCCGGAAAATACAGGGAAAAATCCGGCACCAGACGAGGTGCGACTGCGAATCATCCGAGACTGGACAGACTACAATGGTCATCTGAACGTCACCTGGATTACCTATCTTTTCGATCTGGCGACGGACAACCTCTTGGATTGGCTCGGGGTGGGAGAGTCCTATGCCCGCGCCGAGAAGCGCAGCACCTTCGCGCTCGAAGCGCATCTTCGCTACCTGAGTGAAGCCCATGAAGGCGACGAGGTGATACTGCGCTCATGGTTGCTGGGTGCCGATGCCAAGCGCATTCATTATGTCCACGAACTTGCCACGTCGCCGGATGACAGGCCGGTGGCCACGATCGAACAGCTCTCGATTCACATGGACCTCCAGAGCCAGCGGACCGCAGTCTGGACCGCGGCGCAAGCGGAGCGGTTTCACGCTGCGAAAGTCGGTGCGCTTGGCATACCCTTATGCGGGGCGATCCGCCTGAAGGAGGTAAAACAATGACGAAGCTCTCCCTTCAGTCGCTGCTCACACGGAGTCTCCATGCAGCTATCATTCTGGCACTTGGAGCACTCGCCTTCTGCGTCCTAATCCAGGTCGTGATGCGCTACGTGCTCGCTTCACCGCCTTTCTGGACAGAGGAGCTGGCGCGGTTTCTGCTCATCTGGATCACATTCATTGGTGCCGTCTCGGTTCAGAGTACACGTGGTCACATCGGCGTCACATGGCTTTCGGAGCAACTGCCACCGCGCTCGCGTGCCTTGCTCGAGGTCATAAAGAGTGTGGTCGTGCTCGCAGTGCTGCTGTTCATTGCCAAGGCAGGTTTCGACATCGCGCGAACAGGAACGCAAGTCTCCCCCGCGCTCGGACTGAGCATGCGGTTCGTCTATGGAACACTCCCAGCAGGTGCGGCGCTGACCATCATCATAGTTCTCTTTCAGCTCTGGGATGAGGTGCGCGCGATCTTTACCGGACAGGGAGGACACAATGGCGATTGAGCTTATCGTCGGCCTCTTCTTCCTGCTGACGCTGCTTGGCGTCCCCATTGCCTTTTCTATCGCGGCAGCCTCAGCGGTCTACATGTTAACCTCCGGTACGCCCTGGATGGTGGCAGGACAGCGGATGGTTTCCGGGGCGAACTCCTTTCCACTTCTGGCCGCCCCCCTCTTCATGCTGGCGGGCACCATCATGAATGCAGGGGGTATCATGGGACGACTCCTGCACCTGTCTGACACGGTCATCGGCCATGTTCGGGGCGGCCTGGCACAGGTCAACGTCCTGTCAAGTCTGCTGATGGCCGGTATGTCTGGTTCGGCAACGGCCGATGCCGCGGGACAGGGTGCGACCATGATTCCCGCTATGAAGAAATCGGGCTATCCTGCGCCGCTCAGCGCGGTGGTAACGGCGTCTTCGTCGGTTATCGGGCCTATCTTTCCGCCCAGCGTGCCATTTGTGATCTACGGTTCGGTGGCACAGGTCTCCATCGGGCAGCTGTTCATCGGGGGGGTTTTGCCCGGAGTTGTCATGACGCTGCTCTTGATTCTGACAGTTTACCTGATGTCACGACGAGGAAACTACCGTACTCGCGAAAGGTTCATTGCCTCGGATTTCTTCCGCGCGCTGCGTATCGCCGCGTTAGACTTGCTATTACCGGTAATCATCGTGGGCGGCATCGTCGGCGGGATATTCACTCCGGTAGAGGCCGCGGCCATTGCCGTCTTCTACGCTCTATTTCTCGAACTGGTCATTTTCCGCCAGCTTAAGCTTGCGCAGCTTCCCGGCATCCTGCTCTCGGCGGCGAAGATGACTTCGATGATCATGTTCGTTATCGCAGTGTCAAATGTCTTCGGCTGGATCCTTATCCGCGAGAATTTCAGTGGCATGCTGGTTTCAGGACTCCTGTCGATCACCTCCGACCCATTGATCCTCCGCTGTCTCGTGGTGATTTTACTCGTGCTGCTGGGGCTGGTGATCGAGACGGTCGTACTCATTATCCTGATTGCGCCGATCCTGCTGTCGCTTGCCCCCGCCCTCATGATGGATCCGATCCATCTCGGTGTGACGGTCGTCTTCAGCGCCATGTTGGGGCTGATAACGCCTCCTGTGGGGCTTTGCATGTTCTTGGTGAATTCAATCGCGGGGATCAGCGTAGGCACGTACACCAAGGCCGTCCTGCCCTATTTTGCAGCGTTGCTCTTTGCCGCTTTCGTGATCGCTCTGGTGCCGGGGCTTACGGTATGGCTGCCGAGCCTGTTAATGCGCTGAACTGAAAGTGGCAGGTCATGGACATTCCGCCACATGCTCCGGTGTCTCGCGCCCCTTTGAAGGGTCACGAAGATACCGAAGGACCGGAAATCTGACAGATCGTTTCAGCTCATTCCGCTCACGAAAGCACCGGTTTCGAGCGTGTTGAACATGCAGCATCAACAAGTTGGAGCGTGTCGCGCTCATTGGCATTCACGCGACACGCTCTGGCACGCGGCTCAGGCCGCCGCCACCGTCTTGTCCACGGCATAGGGTGCGAAGGCGTCGTCCACATCGGTGTGATTGACGTGGTTGGCATAATTGCTGATCGTCTTGACAGCCATCGCGAGGATGATTTCCAGCACGTGCATGTCGGAATAGCCAGCCGCCTTGAACGCCTCGGCCTCGGCCTTGGTCGGCAGGCCGCGCGTCTCCCACATGTGGTGGGTGAAGCGGCGCAGCGCCTCGAGCTTGTCATCATCGAGAGCCTTGCCGTCGCGCAGCGCCTGCGTATGCGCCTCCGACAGCTTCGAGACGTTCAGCGCCAGCATCGAGTGCGCCGCCATGCAATAATCGCAGCCATTCGCCAGCGAGATGGTGAGGAACACGACCTCCTGCTCCGGCGGGGTGAAATTCGCCTGCTCGCGGAAATGCGCGTAGCCGTGCAGATAGGTGCTCAGCAGCCCCGGATTGATCGCCATGCCGCGATACATGTTCGGCACGAAGCCGAGCTTGGCGCGGGCCCCGTCCAGCATTTCCTTTGCCGCGCCCTCGGCGGCATCGTCGCTGACGGGGGCGGTTGTGATCTTGAATTCGGCAGTCATGTGACCCTCCTTTGATTGCGCTCGCACCATAGCTAATCAGGGGTCGTGCGCCATGTAACCGCCGCGCCGGTCACCACATCGTGAGGCCGGTGTTCTGATGCAGAGAGACCTGTGCGGGATTGCGATGCAGGAACGACCGCCGGGCGCTTCGCTCAGACCTTTTCCTGCGTATGCCGCCGCAGTTCCGCACGCGCCACCTGACGCCGATGCACCGCATCGGGCCCATCGGCCAGCCGCAACGTGCGCAGATGCGTCCACATCTCGGCAAGCGGCACGTCCTGGCTGATCCCCTGCGCGCCAAACATCTGCACCGCCTCGTCCACGACCCGGAGCGCCACGCGCGGTGCCACCACCTTGATCTGGTGAATCCAGGGGGCTGCGGCGCGCGGATCGCCCTGGTCCATCATCCACGCGGCCTTCAGGCACAACAGCCGCGCCTGCTCGATCTCCATTCGGGCCTCGGCGATGATGTCGTAATTCGCCCCCAATTGCGCCAGCGGCTTGCCGAACGCCTCGCGAGACAGGCTGCGGCGGCACATCATCTCCAGCGCCGCCTCGGCCATGCCGATGGCGCGCATGCAATGGTGGATGCGACCCGGCCCCAGCCGCCCCTGCGCGATCTCGAAGCCGCGCCCCTCGCCCAGCAGGATGGACTCCGCCGGCACCCGCACCCCCGAAAACCGGATATGCATGTGCCCGTGCGGCGCGTCGTCGTGGCCGTAGACCTGCATCGCGCGCAGCACCTCGATACCGGGGCTGTCGGCAGGCACCACGATCATGGAATGGCGCTGGTGCTTCGGGACGTCCTCGCCCCCGGTCCGCACCATAACGATATAGACGGCGCAGCGCGGATCGCCCGCACCCGTGGCCCACCATTTCTCGCCATCGAGCACCCAGGCATCGCCATCGCGCACGCAGGACATGGAAATGTTGGTGGCGTCGGAGCTGGCCACCCCCGGCTCGGTCATCAGGTAGGCCGAGCGGATCTCGCCCTCCATCAGCGGTTTGAGCCACCGCGCCTGCATCTCCGGGCTGCCATAGCGGTGAAACACCTCCATGTTGCCGGTATCGGGCGCGTTGCAGTTGAACACCTCCGGCGCCAGAGGGCTGCGGCCCATGACTTCGGCGAAATAGGCATAATCCACGGTCCGCAGCCCGGCCCCGCCGTCCTCGGTCAGCCACAGGTTCCACAGCCCCTCGGCGCGCGCCCGCGCCTTCAGACCTTCGAGGATCTCCGACTGTCGCTGGCTCAGCGCCCAGCGGTCGCCGCGCGCCACCTCGGCGTGAAACTCAGCCTCGCAGGGCGCGATCTCGTCGCGCACCATCGTCGCCACCTGTTCCAGACGCCCCTGCAATTCGGGCCGCAAACCCAGCTCCATCCCGCTCTCTCCTGTCGCCTGATCCCGCGTACAGACTGCGCGTCAACGCGCACGGGTTACAAGCCCCGAATCGCGCGGCTCAGCCCCCGAGGACCGAGGCAGCCAGCGCGTCGCGGTCGATGCCGAAATGCCGGTAGAGATCACCGATCGTCCCGGTCTGCCCGAAATGCTCGACCCCGTGGGCAATCACGCGGTGGCCGACCACCGATCCCAGCCAGGCAAGCGTCGCGGGATGACCGTCGATCGCCGTCACCAGACGGCAATGCCGCGGCAACCCCGACAAGAGCCGCTCCACATGGCTCATCGCGCCCCGGTTTCCGCGCGCCCGCTCGCGCTTTGCCGCCGTCCAGCCCGCGTTGAGCCGGTCCGCCGATGTCACCGCCAGCACCCCCATGTCCCGGCATCTGCCGCCCGCCATCCCTGCCGCCGCGATGGCCTCGTCCGCAACCGCCCCCTGGTAGGCGATCACCGCCTCGCAATTCGGTCCCGGCGGGCGCAGCCAGTAGGCCCCGTCGATGGCCCCCTGCCGAAAGGCGTCATCGGCGCGCGTGCCCGGCTGTTCCAGCGGCTTTGTGCTCAGGCGCAGATAGACCGAGCCGCCCGTCTCGTCGCGCAGCCATGTGCGTTCGTCCGGATCGCCCTCGCCGTCGCGCTGCAGGTAATCGAAGGCCCATTCCATGATGACGGCCAGTTCATCGGCGAAGGCGGGCTCGAAACTCGCCAGCCCGTCCTGCGCCATCCCGGTGAGCGGCGTGCCCACCGATTGGTGCGCGCCGCCCTCGGGCGCGAGCGTCACCCCCGAGGGCGTGCCCGCCACGATGAACCGCGCGTCCTGGTAGCAGGCGTAATTGAGCGCATCGAGGCCGCGATGCACGAACGGGTCATAAACCGTGCCGATGGGGATGAGCCGCTTTCCGAACAGGCTGTGCGACAGCCCCGCCGCACCGAGCAGCAGAAACAGGTTCATCTCGGCGATGCCAAGCTCCAGGTGCTGGCCCTCGGGCGAGAAATTCCATTTCGCGGTCGAGGGAATGCGGTGCTCGATGAAAGCGTCACGCTGCTCGGTCCGCGAGAACAGCTTGCGCCGGTTGACCCATGGTCCCAGCCCCGTGGTGCCGGTCACGTCCGGCGAGGTGGTCAGGATACGCGCGGCAAGCGCGCTGTCGCCCCGCGCCAGCCCGTCGAGGATCTTGCCAAACGCCATCTGCGTCGAAATCTCACGGTCCGGCACGGACGCCACTTCGGGCACCGCCAGCTTCCCGTCGCCATACCGCCGCGCGCCCCTGGCAAAGAACGGCACCCGGTCGAGAAACGCGCGCAGGCCGTCCGGATCCGCAACACCGGCGAGCGGCTCCCATTCCTGCCCCTCCGGCACGCCCATATGCGTCTGCCACTCGGCCATCTGGGCCTTGGTCATCAGCCCGCCATGGTTGTCCTTGTGCCCGGCGATGGGCGTGCCCCAGCCCTTGATCGTGTAGGCGAGGAAACAGGTGGGGCGGTCGTGGTCGATGGCGGCGAAGGTCTCGGCCATCGTCGCCACGCAATTGCCGCCGAGGTTTTCCATCAGGTCGGCCAGTTCGCGGTCGCTGCGCCGCTCGATCAGCGCGGTCACGTCGCCCTGATCCCCGAGGTCGTCCATCAGCCGCTGCCGCCAGACCGCCCCGCCCATGTAGGTCAGCGCCGAATATTCCGCGTTGGGGCAGGCGTCGATCCAGTCGCGCAGTGCCTCGCCTCCCGGCTCTTCGAAGGCCGCGCGCTGCAGCGCGCCGAATTTCACCCGCACCACGTCCCAGCCGAAGGCGTCGAAAATCTTCTCGACCCGCCCGAACAGCCCTTCACGCACGATCCCGTCGAGCGACTGGCGGTTGTAATCGATGATCCACCAGCAATTGCGCAGGTCGTTTTTCCAGCCCTCCTGCAACGCCTCGTAGACATTGCCCTCGTCAAGCTCCGCATCGCCCACCAGCGCCACCATCCGCCCAACGGGCAGGTCAGCGCCCCAGTCCTTGGCGGCGATGTAATCCTGCACCAGCGAGGCAAAGGAGGTAACCGCCACCCCGAGCCCCACCGAGCCGGTGGAGAAATCGACGTCATCCACGTCCTTGGTGCGCGAGGGATAGCTCTGCACACCGCCATAGCCGCGAAACGCCTCCATCCGCGCACGGTCGAGATTGCCCATCAGGTATTGCATCGCGTGAAACACCGGCGAAGCGTGTGGCTTCACGGCCACCCTGTCCTCGGGGCGCAGCGCAGAGAAATAGAGCGCCGTCATGATCGACACCATCGAGGCCGAACTCGCCTGGTGCCCGCCTGTCTTGATCCCGTCAACCTTGGGGCGGACATGGTTGGCGTGGTGGATCATCCAGTGCGACAGCCACAGCAGGCGTTTTTCGACGGTCTTCAGGTGCTCGGTATCGGCGGTCATCGGAACTCCCCGGGTCTCAGGCGCTGCGCGCGGTCCGCGAAGGCGCGAGCGCCCCGTCCAGATCGTCGATGATATCGCCCAGGTCCTCAAGCCCCACCGACAGCCGGATCAGCCCGTCGCCGATTCCGTGCGCCGCGCGCTCCTCGGGGCTGTAGGTGGAATGGGTCATCGACGCGGGGTGCTGAATCAGCGTCTCGGCATCGCCCAGCGACACGGCGCGCGCGATCATCCGCAGCCCGTTCATCATGCGCTGCCCGGCCACCAGCCCGCCTTTCAACTCAAAGGCGATCATCGCACCGGGCCGCGCCATCTGCCGGCAGGCCAACGCGTGCTGCGCGAAACTCTCCAGCCCAGGATACTGCACCGACGCCACCTCCGGGTGCCCTTCCAGCCACGCGGCCACCGCCTGCGCGCTGGTGCAATGCCGCTCCATCCGCAAGGCCAGCGTCTTGAGCCCGCGCAGCACCAGCATCGCGTTGAACGGTGCCATCACCGCGCCGGTCATGTCCTTCATGCCCGTCAAACGGATCTCGGCCACACTCTCGGCGCGGCCCGCGACCAGCCCCGCCACCAGATCGCCATGCCCACCCAGGTACTTGGTCGCCGAATGCACCACCAGATCGGCACCCAGCGCAATGGGCCGCGTGAGGTAAGGTGTCGCATAGGTGTTGTCCACCACCACCTGCGCGCCGCCCGCGTGGGCGATTTCCACGACCGCCTCGATATCCACCAGCCGCATGTTGGGGTTGGCCGGCGTCTCGAAATAGACGATGCGGGTGCGGTCGCTCATCGCGGCACGCAGGTTTTCAGGCTCGCACATGTCCACATGGGTCACCGTGATGCCGAACTTGCGCAGCCCGTGATGCATGAAGGCAAAGGTGCAGCCATAGAGCGTCTTGTCGACGATCACCTCGTCGCCGGGTGCCAGCAGCGTCCACAGCACGGACGTGATCGCCCCCATCCCCGAGGCCAGCGCCAGCCCCGCCTCGGCCCCCTCGAGCGATGCGACGCGCCGCTCCAGCAGGTCGAGCGTCGGGTTGGAGATGCGCGAATAGACATGGCCCGCGCGTTCGCCCGCGAATATCTCGCCCCCCGCCTCGGCCGTCTCGAAGGCGAAGGTCGAGGTCAGGTGCAGGGGCGGCGTCAGCGCGCCCTCATGGTCGAGCGGATCGTAGCCGAGATGGATTGCGCGGGTGGCGAAGCCTTGGGGGTTGCTCATGTCTTGTCTCCTGTTTTCTGGCAGGATATCTCAAGAAATTGCGTCATGAATTGCGCTTTACACCGATTTACATCATAAATCTGGCATAAAATGCTAATATGAGGCCCGACAATGGACGACAAGGATCGCCAGATCATCCGCGCCTTGCAACGCGACGGGCGGATGTCGAACCAGGACCTCGCCGCAAAAGTCCACCTTTCACCCTCGCCCTGCCTGCGCCGGGTACGCAACCTCGAAAAGGCGGGCGTCATCCGCGGCTACACCGCGCGTGTGGACGCCCGCGCTTACGGCCTGCCGATCACCGCCTTTGTGCGCATCCGACTCGAACGGCATGACGAAACCACGGTGCAAACCTTCGAACGCGCGGTGGCGGGGATGGCCGAGGTGCTCGAATGCCACGTGATGACGGGCCAGACCGATTACCAGCTTCGCGTCGTGGTCGCCTCGCTCGACGCCTACGAGACGTTCATCCGCGCCCGGCTGCAGCGGATCGGTGGCATCGGCTCCATCGACACCAGCTTCGCCTACGGCATCGTCAAGGACGGAATGGTTTTCCCGGCGGTGTGAGAAACGCGCAGCCAGACCCGGGTTGCACGTGACCGGTCTGTTTTGCGATGCTGCGAAGATGGACCGGCGGACACTGCCGCACCCACGGCTCCGCGCCGAAAACAAAAGGCCCCGGGCGATGCCGGGGCCAGTCCAACAGGGAGGTTCACGTTTTACCGTAAGTGAACGATACCACACATATCATAAAATTCAGATACGCCTTTGATCGAGGTCAAGCGACCGTGACCTTTAAACCACAAGGCGATAACCGCCCGACTCCGTTACCAAAAGGCGAGCGTTACCCGGATCGGGCTCGATCTTCTGGCGCAGGCGGTAGATATGCGTCTCGAGCGTATGGGTCGTCACCCCGGCATTATAGCCCCACACCTCGTGCAGCAGCACATCGCGCGGCACCACCCCTTCGGGCGAACGATAGAGGAATTTCAGGATGTTGGTTTCCTTTTCCGTCAGGCGCACCTTGCGGTCTTCCTCGGTGATGAGCATCTTCATCGCCGGCTTGAACGTGTAGGGGCCAAGCTGAAATACCGCGTCTTCCGACTGCTCGTGCTGGCGAAGCTGCGCGCGGATGCGCGCCAGCAGCACCGGAAACTTGAACGGCTTGGTGACGTAATCGTTGGCACCCGCGTCGAGGCCGAGGATCGTATCGGCATCGCCGTCATGCCCGGTCAGCATGAGAACCGGCGCGCGCACCCCCTGCTTGCGCATGAGGCGGCACAGTTCGCGCCCGTCGGTATCCGGCAGGCCGACGTCGAGGATGATGAGATCGTGGATCATGTCCTTGACCTTGACCATCGCCTCGGCTGCGGTGGCGGCCTCGAACACGTCGAAATCCTCGGTCATGACGAGCTGCTCGCCCAGCGCCTCGCGCAGGTCGTCATCGTCGTCGACGAGAAGTATTTTCTTGACTTGGCCCATGTAGCGTTCCTCTTTCTGCCCGCCAAGATGCGTGAGCCGGACGCGCCCGGCAAGGCCCTCGTCACAGGTTTCACGGCCACGTGTTACCGCGCGAGGGTTTCTTTGCATTTCGTTACAATATACGCTACCGAAAGGGCGATTTTCCGGAGAGTCCCGATGAGCCTCGCCCCCGACCTGACAGAAACCATCGCGCGCGCACGCGCGGACCTGCGCATGGGCGTGCCGGTGGTGCTGCACGGCATGGACGGCGGCGCGGCGCTGGTGCTGGCAGCCGAGGCGCTCGACGCCCAGCGCCTCGCGGATGTGCAGGCGCTGGGCGGCACGCCGGTTCTGGCGATCACCGCCCGCCGGGCGGCGACGCTCAAGGCGCGCGCCTATGATGGCGATCTTGCCCGCGTGGTGCTGCCACCCGACGCGCGGCTTTCGTGGGTGCTGGCGGTGGCCGATCCGGCCGACGATCTCAAGACCCCGATGAAGGGCCCTCTGATCAGCGACCGGGGCGGCCAGGCGGGCCTGCACCGGCTGGCGCTCACGCTGGTGAAATCGGCACGGCTGCTGCCCGCCGCAGTGCTGCTGGACCTGGCCGACGGCGCGGGCTTTGCCGCGCGGCACGGGCTGACGGTGCTCGACGCCGTTACCGCCGCGCCGCGCCTCGGCGAGACAAGCCCCATGCACCCCGTGGTCAGTGCGCGCCTGCCGCTTTCGGTCTCCGAGGCCGGGCGGCTGCACGTGTTCCGCCCCGAGGATGGCGGCGAAGAGCATTACGCGGTCGAGATCGGCCAGCCCCGGCGCGACACGCCAGTGCTGGCACGGCTCCATTCGGCCTGTTTCACCGGCGACCTGCTGGGCAGTCTGAAATGCGATTGCGGCCCGCAACTGCGCGGTGCGCTGGCGCAGATGGGGGCCGAGGGGGCGGGCGTGCTGCTCTACCTCAATCAGGAGGGGCGCGGCATCGGGCTCGCCAACAAGATGCGCGCCTATTCCCTTCAGGATCAGGGGTTCGACACGGTCGAGGCCAATCACCGGCTGGGATTCGAGGATGACGAGCGCGATTTTCGCATCGGCGCGGACCTGCTGCGGCGGATGGGGTTCACCTCGGTGCGGCTGCTGACCAACAACCCCGCCAAGCTCGCCATGATGGCGCAGAACGGCATCGCGGTGGCCGAACGCGTACCGCTGAAGCTGGGCGAGACCGACCACAACCGCGCCTATCTCGCGACCAAAGCGGCGAAATCGGGGCATCTGTTGTAGGGGTGTGAATGGGCTGGTGCTGCCGTCGCAGTGAGCCGCGCCATCGACAGGCCGCGGGCTGGCGATCTGACGGTTTTTCAGGTCACTTTATGCCTGCCAAATTCGAAAAACCCCCAATCGATGCGCAAGCTTGGACAAATCGCCAGTCCGTCGGGGCGGGTCATGCTGAAAGCATGCCTCCGGCATGACCGATGGCGCGGCGGCCTTCGGCCTTGGTTCCGCGCCGGGCCTTTGGCCCAACGTCTACTCAAGACCGCCTGCGTCCTACCCCCGCTTCTCGAACCAGATGATGACCTCGCCCACCTCGACACCGTATTTGTCCATATAGGCGCGGTTGAGCACGCGGTCCCCGGCCACCTGCCACATCCAGTCGTCGAAACTCACCCGCAGCGTGCCGTCGGGCACCGGCAGGTCGATCCGGTAGCGCCAGTTGAACGAGTCGCCCCGCTCCTCGCCCGCAGCCTCACCCAGCACGCCGGGGGCCGAGCCGCGCCAGGTCTCGGGCCCGGTCTTTTCCAGCGTCCAGACCCGTGTCTCGGTGCTGCCGTCGGCATAGGCGAAACGCTCGTCGAGGGTCAGCACCTGCCCGTCCCACGTGCCGGTGACATCCACGACGAAGCGCCGCCGCACCGTGCCGAACCGGTCCTGGAACTGGCCATACCCCACGACATGGCCGTCAAAGAACTCTTCCAGCTCGAAATCGCGCGCGCTCAGCTTGTCGTCGTCGAGCGCGGGCCGTCCGGCGCACCCCGCGAGCACAAGGACAAGACAGACGGCAATGACACCACGCATGAGACCCCTCCCGGACCACGTTCCGCCAGAGATAAGCCGCTGCCCCGCGCGGGCAAGCCCGGATCACAGCGTGGCATTCACCGCACCGCCATCGAGCAGGAGGTTCTGCCCGACGATAAAGCCCGCATGTGTGCTGCACAGAAAGGCGCAGGCCGCGCCGAACTCCTCCGGCGTGCCGTAGCGCCCCGCCGGAATGGTGGCACAGCGCTGCGCGCGCGCCTCCTCGAGGCTGATTCCCTCGCGCTCGGACACGCCGGTATCGAGCGCCGCGGCGCGATCGGTGGCGTGGATGCCGGGCAGCAGGTTGTTGATGGTCACTCCCTTGCCCGCCACCTGCCGCGAGGTGCCCGCGACATAGCCCGTCAGCCCCGCGCGCGCAGAATTGGACAGGCCCAGGATCGCGATCGGCGATTTCACCGATTGCGAGGTGATGTTGACCACCCGGCCCCAGCCGCGCTCCATCATCCCGGGCACCAGCGCCTTGATGAGCGCGATGGGGGCCAGCATGTTGGCATCCAGAGCTGCGATGAAATCCTCGCGGTTCCAGTCGGTCCACATCCCCGGCGGCGGCCCGCCGGCGTTGTTGACGAGGATATCGACCGCGCCCGCCTCGGCCAGCACCGCCGCGCGGCCCTCCTCGGTGCTGATGTCGGCGGCCACCGTGACGACCGTCACTCCGAACGCGTCGCGAATCGCCTGCGCCGACGCCTCCAGCGCCGCGGCACCGCGCGCGTTCATCACCAGATCGGCACCGGCCTCGGCAAGAGCCCGCGCACAGCCCAGCCCCAGCCCCTTGGACGCGGCACAGACCAGCGCCCTCTTGCCACGAATTCCCATATCCATCGCGTTTCCCTCCTTTTTTCACCGCGAGTTAACACCGCCCGGCGCAGGATGGCCAGCGGGCCGTGGCGGCCCGCGCGCCGCGCGTTTGCCCCGGTGCCGGGATTTCTTGCCGGAATCGGCCAGAAGGTGCCACAATCATGCCCTAGCTTGCGAACATCGCGGGTGGCTCGGTCGCTGCCTGCTTGCGTAACCAGGACCCGGATAGACCACATGACCACGCCCGCCCCACGCCCAGCGCAATTCGTCAACGTCTTCGAGGCCACGGACCTGCGTGTGGTGAGCGGGGCCAATCTCGGCGACACGCTGTCCTTTGCCGCGGAACTCGACCTCGACGACATATACGAGATCGGGCCGCGCGCCCGCGCCCGGCGGCTCGGGCTGGTGATGGAAGGGGCCGGGCCGTTCCGCGTCGGCGAGGGCTCGGAGCTCGGTGCGCCCGGCGCTCCGGTGCATCTCGATTGCTGCCTGACGATGATGCCCGCCACCGGCAGCGTGGCCGAAGTGCTGATCTTCGTCGAGACCGACGAGGAGGGCTGCGTCTCCAATGTCTACGCCATGCCGCTGGCCCACATGGCCCCGCGCACCGGCTATGCGCTCGTCCGGGTCGAGCGCGAAACCGCGCGGCAGCGATTCGCACAGGCGGCCTGCGTGTCCTTTACCCGCGGTACAAGGATCACCATGGCCACCGGCGCGCAGAAACCGGTCGAGACGCTGCAGCCCGGCGACATGGTGCTCACACGCGACGACGGCCCGCAGCCGCTGCGCTGGATCGGGCAGACCACGCTGCGCGCCATCGGCGATTTCGCCCCGGTGCGCATCCGCGCGGGCGCGCTCAACAACGAGGGCGACCTGCTGGTCAGCCCCGATCACCGGCTGTTCGTCTACCAGCGCGACGACGCGGTCGGGGCCGGGCGGCGCGAGGTGCTGGTGCGCGCGCGCCACCTCGTCAACGGCGACAGCGTGCGCATCGAGACCGGCGGCCATGTCGATTACGTGCAACTCCTGTTCGACCGTCACCAGATCATCTTTGCCGAGGGGATCGCCGCCGAGACGCTGTTGCTCGATCCGCGCACACGCTCGGCCCTGCCCGAGGAGCTGTTGCCCGACACGGCCAGCCACGACACGCCCGCGCATCTGCAGTTCGAGATCGGGCGCGCCCTGCTCGACCACCCCAATGCCGCCGACCTCTTGCGCCGCGCCTCGCTGCGCTGAGCGTAGCGGGCGCAACGGCCCGTCAACCGACCGGTTCCCGCGATCCGCTATAGCCTCTTTTCCAACTGCAGGCGTGCGCCCGTGGCTGCGGTGTATCCCCGGCATTGATAGAAGCGCCGCGCGGTCTCGGTGCTCTCCAGAAAACAGGACGCCGCGCCCCGCGTGCGGGCCACGCCCTCCAATGCTGCCAGCACTGCCGTGCTCACGCCGCGAAACCGCCTGTCTGGCCGCACATAGTTGAGCAACACCTCGCCACGCCCGTCCAGCATCCCGATACCGACGATCTCGCCTGAAATCTCGGCAACGAGGACCGTGGCATCGTGTCGTGCGATCCAGCGTGCCCATGCCGCTTCGGTCTTGTTCCGAAGCCAGGCCGCCAACTCCCATGCGTCGTCCCCGTGATCGGCGGCGCACAGCTCGGTAATCGAGCGTCGCAGCACGGTTATGGCGGACGGGGCATCCACGACGCGACCGTATCGGATATTCAAGGTCATGGTTTCTGGATCATACCCTGTCACGAGGGTTTCACAAGCGTCCGGCCTGCCCCGAAGCCGTGTCAGAAGCGGCCGGGTGCGACCGCATGATATTGCACCGCTCCCCCCGCCTCTCTATACGGCGAGCCATGCTGGACCAGACCCCAAACCGCCCCGCCCTGCCGCCCGAGATCGCGCGGCGGCGCACCTTTGCGATCATCTCGCACCCCGACGCGGGCAAGACCACGCTGACCGAGAAATTCCTGCTCTATGGCGGCGCGATCCAGATGGCCGGACAGGTGCGCGCCAAGGGCGAGGCGCGGCGCACACGGTCGGATTTCATGCAGATGGAAAAGGATCGGGGCATTTCCGTCTCGGCCTCGGCCATGTCTTTCGATTTCAAGGAGTTCCGCTTCAACCTCGTCGATACGCCCGGCCATAGCGATTTCTCCGAGGATACCTATCGCACACTCACGGCGGTGGATGCCGCCGTGATGGTGATCGACGGTGCCAAGGGGGTGGAAAGCCAGACGCGCAAGCTCTTCGAGGTCTGCCGGATGCGCGACCTGCCGATCCTCACCTTCTGCAACAAGATGGACCGCGAGGCGCGCGACACGTTCGAGATCATCGACGAGATTCAGGAATTGCTCGCCATCCACGTCACGCCGGCAAGCTGGCCCATTGGCCAGGGGCGCGATTTCCTTGGCTGTTACGACATGCTCCACGACCGGCTGGAACTCATGGACCGCGCCGACCGCAACCGCGTCGCCGAAACCGTCGGGATCAACGGGCTGGACGACCCCAAAATGGCCGATCACGTGCCACCCGCCCTGCTGGACAAGCTGCGCGAGGATGTCGAGATGGCGCGCGAACTTCTGCCGCCGCTCGATGCGCAGGCCGTGCGTGAGGGCCACATGACGCCGATCTGGTTCGGCTCGGCGATCAACTCTTTCGGCGTGCGCGAGCTGATGCAGGGCATCGGCGCCTACGCCCCCGAGCCGCAGCCACAGCGCGCCGCCCCCCGCCAGATCGCCCCCGAGGAGGACAAGGTCACCGGCTTCGTCTTCAAGGTGCAGGCCAACATGGACCCCAAGCACCGTGACCGCGTGGCGTTCCTGCGTCTCGCCTCGGGGCATTTCAAACGGGGTATGAAGCTCACCCATGTGCGCGCCAAGAAGCCGATGACCGTCTCCGCCCCGGTGCTGTTTCTCGCCTCGGACCGCGAGCTTGCCGAAGAGGCGTGGGCGGGCGACATCATCGGCATCCCCAACCACGGGCAGTTGCGCATCGGCGACACCCTGACCGAGGGTGAGAACCTCCGCGTCAGCGGCATCCCCGCCTTCGCCCCCGAACTGCTGCAACAGGCGCGCGCGGGCGACCCGATGAAGGCCAAGCACCTGGAAAAGGCGCTGATGCAATTCGCCGAGGAGGGTGCCGCCAAGGTGTTCAAACCCGCCTTCGGCTCGGGCTTCATCGTCGGCGTGGTGGGACAGCTGCAATTCGAGGTGCTGGGCTCACGCATCGAGATGGAATACGGGCTGCCGGTGCGCTTCGAGGGCTCGCAATTCACCTCCGCGCGCTGGGTGACCGGACCGCGCGACAAGATCGACGCCTTCATCGCCGCCAACAAGCAGCACATCGCCCACGACCACGATGGCGACGTGGTCTATCTCACACGCCTGCAATGGGATATCGACCGGGTGGCGCGCGACTATCCCGACGTGACGCTGTCGGCGACCAAGGAGATGATGGTCTGATGACCGGGTTTGAATTGGCCTGGAGCGGATCTCGACTAGTGAAAAGCTGAGCCGTGCGAGTGGCCGACCGCGGGTGGGCGCTGTGGCGATTGTGCTGCGCGTTTTATAGTGCCAAATACTTCAACAATTGCGCGGGTTTGCACCGGTGCAAAAGCGCCCGCCCGTCCGGGCGGTCGGGCGCTCGCGCGGCGGCGTGCAAGCACGCCTTGTTCCGCGCGGGGGAAGACGGCGTGCGACCGCTCCAGGCCAGAACCGCCTGACAACGCCCCCGGCCTCACCCCATCAACTGCGGCAGGATCGTCACGATATCGGGGAAGAACCACAGGATCGCCAGCCCAACCACCTGGATGAGCACGAACGGAAACACGCCGCGGTAGATATGGCCCGTTGTCACCTCCCGCGGGGCCACCCCGCGCAGATAAAACAGCGCAAAGCCGAAGGGCGGTGTCAGGAACGAGGTCTGCAGGTTCACCGCGATCATGATGGTCACCCATTTCGGATCGAAGCTGCCGCCATAGATCACCGGGCCGACGATCGGGATCACGATGTAGATGATCTCCAGGAAATCGAGCACGAAGCCGAGGATGAACAGCACCAGCATCACGATCAGGAATACCTTGTATTCGTTGTCGAAGCTGCGCAGGAATTGCTGGATGTAATGCTCGCCGCCGAACGAGATCACCACGAGGTTGAGAAGCTGCGAGCCAATCAGGATGGTGAACACCATGCTCGTGACCTTTGCGGTCTCGCGCACCACCGGGCTGAGCACGCCGCCGGTGAACAGCACCCAGCACGCGAACAGCAGCCCGAACACCGCGTAGAGATAGGCACCATAGGCAAAGAAGAACGCCACCCAGCTTTCGAAGCTCACCTCTTCGTTGTTGATCCGCAGGTCGAAATTGATGCCGATAAGGATCGCCACCACAACCGCGAGGGTGGAGAACAGGATGATCCGGGGCGAGCGGTCCTGGTCGCGCAGCTTGCGGTAAGCCGCCAGCATGATCGCCCCGCCCGCGCCAAGTGCTGCGGCGGGGGTGGGGTTGGTGATGCCACCCAGGATCGAGCCCAGCACGGCGACGATCAGCACCAGCGGCGGAAACACCACGCGGATGAGCTCGTTGCCCGCCAGCCGCACCGCGCCATGCCCTGCCCCGTAGAGCGCCAGCCCCACCGGGATCGCGAGGATCAGCCACGTCGCCCCCGACGACATGGTCGGCGAGATGAACAGGATGTCCGCCAGCAGCCCCAGCACGATGCCGAGGCCGCCGACCAGCAGCGGCGCGGGCGCGGACGAGGGCGACACGCCCCGCGCCAGCGCCAGCACCAGCCCCAGCATCACCATGATCGTCGCCACGCCGGTGCCGATGGGCGCGGCATCCGCCGCCTTCTCGGCGACCAGCGCCTCGATCTCCTCGGGGCTGAGGCGCACGCTCTGCTCGACGCCGCCGGCCTCCGCGATGGCCTCCTGCTCGGCCACCGCCGTGTCCCAGGCCTCCTGCCCGTGCAACTCGATCATCGAGGCGCGGCACTCGTCGCTCACGTTGGTGCGCAGCGACGCGGTCTCACCCATGTCGGTGAAGCTGTCCACCGTCAGGTTCTGCGTGCCGACCACGCCCAGCGAAGACAAGAGCATCGTGCCCGCGACCAGCGCCACCGGCACCCCGGCGAACCAGGTGAAGCGCTCGGCAGCGGTCACCGGCTCGCCGCCGCCATCGGCAAGCTGCACCGCCGGGGCCTTTTTCGGGTTCACCAGAGCATAGCCGAAGGCGTAGAGCGCGTAGAGCAGCGCCAGCAGGATACCGGGCAGCAGCGCCGCCTGAAACAGCGTGCCCACAGATACCACAGCAGGCTCGCCCAGGTAGGTGAGCGCGTCGGTGCAGCCGGCAAGCTGCGCGCGGTTTTCCTGCGCCACGGAGTAGAGATCGCCCGCCAGCGTGCCCAGAAGCACGATCACGATCGAGGGCGGGATGATCTGCCCCAGCGTTCCGGAGGCGGCGATCACGCCGGTGGCAATCTGCGGGGAATAGCCGTTACGCAGCATGGTGGGCAGGCTCAGCAGCCCCATCGTCACCACCGTCGCACCCACGATCCCCGTCGAGGCGGCGAGGAACGCGCCCACCACCACCACCGATACCGCGAGACCGCCGGGCAGCGGGCCGAAGACCCGCGCCATCGTGGTCAGCAGGTCGTTGGCGATCTTGGACCGCTCCAGCGTGATGCCCATCATCACGAACATCAGGACCGCCAGCAGCGTCT